>Ga0265338_10005235_pt1 | contig 17011 bp, 12 predicted proteins | sample 42126metaG_FD_193579 | JGI IMG/M metagenome (GOLD analysis project Ga0265338, IMG submission 193579) | Rhizosphere microbial communities from Carex aquatilis grown in University of Washington, Seatle, WA, United States - 4-21-26 metaG | ecosystem: Host-associated > Plants > Roots > Rhizosphere... | reverse complement strand
CTGATCGATGAAGTCAAGTCGAACGAACAGACCGACTTCACCGAATGGCTGCACGTCGCCGCGTTTTCGGTTGACAACAAGATTTCCGCCGGCGGCAGCGTTTTTGGAGCGCGCAGCCTGCCGCGGATTGTCCGGCTGCAAAGCCAGCCCGTCGAGATCGTCCCGGAAGGGGTGCTCTTCGTCATGAACAACAAAGACCGACCCGGAATGGTGGGCTACGTCGGCGCGCTGATGGGCCGCCACAACGTTAACATTGCCAACATGACCCTCTGCCGAGATGCCGCTGGCGGTCGCGCGCTCACCGTGCTAAACTTGGACAGCGTGCCGCCGGCAGCGTTGCTCGACGAAATCCAGAAGGATCCCGACATCAGCAACGTCCGCGTCATTAAGCTTTAACAGGCAAACGACTTGGTCTAATAACTCTGCCCTGATTTTGAATACCGACACATCATTTATGTTGAAATCCCTGAAAACAGTCATCGTTGCGTTGGCTTCATTCGCCTTCGCCACGACTCTCTATTCCCAAACCAACGACAATGTGGCCACGGGCAAAGGCTTCCAGGTCAAGCGCGGTGAATTGGATGACCTCTACGTGACTTATTGCGCCAGGGGGGCAGCCGAAGGACGCCCGGTGCCGGATGACCAGCGCCTCTCCCTGCGCTCCAACCTCCTTCAGCATTTGATCCTTCGCAAAATCCTCACCGAACGCGCCACGGACGAGGATCGCAAGAAGACGACCGACCTCATCAACCAGGCCATCGCCGACTCCCGCGCCCGCGCCGGCAGCGAGGAAAGTTTTGAGACGCAGATCAAGGCGACCGGCCAAACCCTGGACCAGATTCGCTCCAACGCGTTCATCGAACAGCTTCCCAGCAACGTCCTGCTTCGCGAAAGCACCAAGGGCGCGACCGTGTCAGACGCTGACGCCAAAAAGTATTACGACGACAATCCGGACAAATTCGAACAGCCCGAACGCGTTCACGCCGCCCACATCCTCATCATGACGCAGGACCCGGTGACCAAACAGCCGTTGCCGGCGGAGAAAAAGAAAGAAAAGGAAAAGCAGATCAAGGAAATCCGCGAGCGCGCGCTCAAAGGCGAGGATTTTGGAAAGCTGGCCAAGGAATTCTCAGATGATCCCGGCTCCAAGGACAAAGGCGGCGAATACACCTTTGGCCGCCACGAAATGGTGCCGGAATTTGAAGCCGCCGCGTTCAGCCTGAAGACCAACCAAATCAGCGACGTGGTCGAAACTCAGTACGGTTATCACATCATCAAGCTGATTGAGAAGATTCCCGGAAGCAAAGTCGACTTCGCCAAAGCCGAACCCAAAATCAAGGAAGCTCTGACGCAACAAGCCGCCGAACAAGCCGCGCCCGCCTATCTCGACAAGATCCGCGCCGACGCCAGCATCGTCGTCCTGGATCCGGATCTCGGCGGCAAGGCGAAGAATTAGATATTTGACAGGGCATTCCGCGCCGCAGCCGCCGTCCGCTCAATGTCCTGCGCGCTGTGGGCCGCGGAAATAAAGCCCGCCTCGAATTGCGAAGGAGCAAGGTAAATTCCCTGCGCCAGCATGCCGTGGAAGTATTTTGCGAACCGCTGCCGGTCGCTCTTCATGGCGTCCTCCAGGTTGTTGACAGGCTGCTCCGCAAAATAGCCGCAGAACATCGAACCGACCCGGTTGAATTGCACCGACACCCCGGCCGCTTTCGCCGCCGCTTTCATTTCCTTTTCCAACGCCGCGCCAAGCTCCTCCAGCCGGGAGTACACGCCGCCAGCGGACAGTTCCTCCAGGGCCGCGATCCCCGCCGCCATCGCCAGCGGATTGCCGCTCAACGTGCCGGCCTGGTAGACCTTCCCGAGCGGCGCCAGGCAATCCATGATTTCAGCGCGCCCGCCAAAGGCGCCCACCGGCAAACCGCCGCCGATGATTTTTCCGAAGCACGTCAGATCGGGCCGAATTCCAAACCGCTCCTGCGCTCCGCCAAATGCCAGCCGAAACCCGGTCATCACTTCGTCAAAAATCAAAACCGCCCCATGCTGTTGCGTGGCCTCCCGCAAAAACTCCAAATATCCCGGAAGCGGCGCGTAAAGACCGGCGTTGCCCGGCACGGGCTCAACAATCAAGCCGGCGATGTTCCCCGGATTCGCCTCAAACGCCGCCTTCACCGCCGCGGTGTCGTTGTAAGGCAGCACGATCGTGTGTTCGGTGAAACTCGCCGGCACTCCTGCGCTGTCCGGGCTCCCAAACGTCAGCGCTCCCGATCCGGCCCGAACCAACAACGAATCCGCGTGGCCGTGATAGCAGCCGTCAAATTTGATGATCTTGTCGCGCCCCGTGAAGCCGCGCGCCAGCCGGATGGCCGACATGCACGCCTCCGTGCCCGAATTGCACATCCGCACCTTTTCCACGCTCGGAGCCGCCTGGCAGACCAGCCGCGCCATCTTCACTTCGAGCGGGTTAGGAATGCCAAAGCTTGTGCCCAGCTCCGCCGCGTCCTTGATGGACTGGATGATCTTCGGATGCGCATGGCCCAGAATTGCCGGACCCCACGTCCCCACGTAATCGACGTATTCGTTGCCATCGACGTCAAACACATGCGCCCCGCGGGCCTTGTTGACAAAAAACGGCGATCCGCCGACCGCGCGAAACGCCCGCACGGGCGAATTCACGCCGCCCGGTATGTAGCGCAACGCCTCGGCGAACAACTCCTCGGATTTGGCGTGTGTCATCAAAAGAGAATCAAAGCTCGATATCCCGGAACGCCAGCTTCAGCCCCTGCAAAAGAAGGGAATTCACCTCTTTATCGTCGCCGCCGCCGGAATGAAGTTTGTATGCGCCATCGGTCAAGACGAATATCTCAACCATCCGCGTCTCAGGATCCACAATCCAATATTCCTTCACACCGAATTGCGCATAGAGTTCCTTCTTGTCGATCCGGTCCCGGCGCCACGAGCTTTCGGAAGTCACCTCGACGGTCAAATCGGGGGCGCCACAAACCTGCGCCTGCACGATTGCCGTGTTCTTTTTCGCCACAAACAGCAAGTCCGGCTGGACCGTGCGATGCGACGACAGAACGACATCAGTCGGGCTCACCAGAACGACGCCAAGTTCGTGCGTTTCCACGAAATCGCTCATCCGGCGAAACAGCTTTCCGACAACTTTTTGGTGATTGGTAGATGGGGCGGGGGACACAACAAGTTCTCCATTCCAAAGTTCCGTGGGTTGATTGCTTTCCGGCAGCTTTTCCACCATCTCCTGGTACGTCCAGAGGCGCTTCTCCGGCGGCGGCGCGGGAGATTCCGTTTCGGGGCGTGCGACGGTGTCCGTTGTCATATCGAATAATAGTCCAGGACCGCGTGACTCCGCAACTCACCGCCGCCGCAAAAAGATTTGCGGCAAAGAGCCATGCTCGGTGGAAATCAATGTTCCTGTTGTGATATGGTGGCGCTGGAACCAGCCGCTGTTGACCTCGAGCACAAACTGCACATTGTAGGCGCTGGATTGGACCGGGGTCGGGTCATTGGCTTTAAGTTCATGCGTTTCCAAAATCACGCCTTCGGGGTCGATGTATGCCGCAGCCAGCGGGAGCGGACAATTTGTCATCCAAAAGGACGCCTGCTCGGGCGCTGGGCGAATAAACAGCATGGCGGTGTTTTCGGGCATGTTCGTCCGGAACATCATGCCGGTGGCTTGTTGAATGGGAGTCATCGCCACTTCGGATTCGAGTTCCTCCGGGCCGACCGACAGCTTGATGGTGGGCAGCTTCGGCTGCGCCGCTTTCGGCACGAAGATGTCGGACCGTTCCGCCGCCGGGGCCGTTCCCTGGCCTGTGGGCGTTGGCGACGTGGACGCCGATTTATCGCATCCAGTCAGTGACAACAACGCAACGCTCACAATTCCTGCGGCAAACCGATTCATGCTGCGCAGGATGCCCGGCGCCAAAGTCGAAATCAACGAAACTGTTGCGCGATGGCCTTTGGCACGCCATCTTAGATCGCTGCATTCACATGACAAACCGCATCGCCACTGGCGCATTCATTCTATTGACAGGTTCGCGGCTCTTTGCCGGCAATCTCGACACCATCGGCGTCACTCGTCTTCGCGCCGCTCAACCCGCTTTGGACGGATCGGGAATTCTCGTCACCCACCCGGAGGCGGGCAACGGCCTCCTTCAATTCGAAGTGGCTCCCGCCGCCGTTGGCCGTCCAGAGTCGCTGTTCACTTGGATTTCGCCTAGCGGATCGACGAATCAATTTCCTAATGACGTCGGAGCCGAGTCCGGTCATGCCGATCAGGTGGGCAATATCTTCTACGGCCCCAACGGCGTGGCGACCAACGTCAGCCACGTGGACAATTATGACGCTGATTATTTCCTCGGATCCTACGTCCGGGCCGAACAATCGACTCCGGGACTGGTCGTCAACCAGAGCTTCGTCGACCCAAATATGGCCGATCAATCGAGTCTGGACACTTCTTACGACGATTATGTGACGCTTTATGGGACGATTTTCTGCTCGAGCGTCGGCGACGGAGGCGGCATCTATCCGCCTGCTACGGCGTACAACAGCATGGGCGTGGGGTCCTACGGCATCGGCACTCAAACCTCCGTTGGCCCTACATCTGATGGCCGCTCCAAGCCCGACCTCGTGGCACCTGCGCCGGCCACCAGCTATTCATCGCCTTATGTTTCCGGCGCAGCCGCAGTCCTGCTGCAGGCTGTCAACCGCGGCGATGCCGGCGCCGGCGCCTCAGCGGCGCGCGACGCGCGCACGATGAAGGCGGTTCTTCTCAACGGCGCAATCAAGCCCTACAATTGGAGCCACACGCCCACGGCGCCGTTGGACACGCAGTACGGAGCAGGCGTCCTTAATATCTATTACAGTTACGCGCAGTTGGCCGCAGGACAGCACGCGCCCTCCGCGGCCAACTCAAGCTCGCAGCCTCTCCATTCGAGCCCGATTTCAAGCCTGCTCGGATGGGATCAGCGGACGCTGACAGGCGTGCTGCTCAACCCGGCTGTCAATCATTATTGTTTCACGGTGACCAACGGCCCCGCCTTCACCTTCACCGCCACGTTAGTCTGGGAGCTGACCGCCACGAGCCTGAATCAGCTCACGCTGTCCCTCTATAATTTCACGGATGCCTCGCTCGTCGCGCAAAGCGTCAGCGCCGTGGACAACGTCCAATGCCTCTACGTCGCGCATTTGCCGCCCGGCCAATATGATTTGCAGGTGGCGCGCTCCTCGGAAGGATCGGACGTTTATTCCGTAGCCTACCAGTTTTTTCCGATCGCTCCTCTGCCGCTGTCCATCCAGGCGCAGGGAACCGCCCTTACCGTGTCGTGGCCGGCAACGCCGACGATTTACACCCTCCAGCAAGCCGCCAGCCTTACGGCGCCCATTTCATGGTCGACCGCGCCGGCGATGCAATTGCTCACCAATGGCGATGTCGTTGTCAGTTTGAGAGCGGGAACGTCACCGAACTTTTATCGATTGATTCGTTGACGTTCGCCGGGGTATGTTAACCGCAAGGTGAGAAGAACTATCCAGATGTTATTGGCGTTGTGCGGCCTGGTTTGTCTGGGCGCCAATTGCGTTGGAGCCGCCGACACCCTGGTCTGGCGCCCCAGGCAAAGCGAATTCGACGCGAATATCAAGGCCACCTCGCTCACCAATATCCTCCGCCGCATCAAAGCCGCCACAGGTTGGGACGTGGTTTACGAGCCGGTCGCCGCGCCGGCGGTCTCGGTCAAATTCAAAGGCCTGCCAGAGAACGATGCGCTGCGCCGGTTGCTCGGCAAACTCAATTTCGCCAAGGAAGTCACCAACGGCATCACGCGCCTGCGCGTGTTCCAAACCGCCTCCAGCGCCGCCACTCAAATAATCATCGCGGAAAAAAAGGACTACCTCATCCGCAACGAATTGCTCGTCAAACTCAAGCACAATGCGCCGGGCGCCATTGAGGAATTGGCCGCCAAGCTGCACGCTAAAATTGTGGGGCGTGACGACCGCATCGGGCTTTATCGCCTGCAATTCGACGACGAAGCGGCCGCCAATTCCGCGCTGCAATCCCTTTCAGCCGACGATTCGCCCGCAGTGGCCGCGCACAATTACATCGTCGACCCGCCGAACCCCTCGCAATTCGGACCTTCCTCAGGAGGCCCTCCGAATCCGGCGTCGCTCATCAACCCGAAAGCTCCCGCTGACGGCGGCCTGGTTGTTGGTTTGATTGACACCGGCATTCAATCGCTTGACGGCCTTGACAAATACATGCTCAAGCCCATCAGCGTCGTGGGCCAGGCGGACATTCCGACGGACACGCCGTCGCACGCCACCGGGATGTTCGAAACGATGCTCCAGGCGATGTCGGATTCGCCCAGCATGATCCAGCCAGTTGTCATTTATAAGGATGGCGAGGAGACCACGACGTACCAACTGATGGAAGGCATCCTTGCGGCGGTCAATTCGGGGGCCAATCCCATCAACCTGAGCCTCGGCGGCACCGGCGCGCCGACGGCGGCTGATGGAACGGACATGCTTCACAGCCTGATCCAGGCGGCGACCCAAAAAGGCGTTGTATTTGTCGCCGCTTCCGGGAACGACCCCGGCGGCGGTCCGACCTACCCGGCCGCTTACCCGGAAGTGCTTTCGGTCACCGCGCTGGCCCCGAACGGGCAACTCGCGTCGTACGCTGATAATTTTCCGGGTGTCAAGTCGAGCGCGCCGGGCACCAGCTACGTCTCTTACGGCGGCCAAATGTGGGTGTTCACCGGCACCTCCGGCTCGACGGCGTGGACGACCGGCGGCATTGTGGAGCAATACAATCAGACCCATGCGCCGCTGAGCCAGATCGTCGCGCAATGGGGCCAACTCCATCCTGCGCCGCGCTAATCGGGCATTCGTGAAGCCGCACATCACCCCAATAAGCGGCCCGAGATTGCTGTCGCCGGACCATTCAAGTTGACAAAAAATACCCGCGGCGCGACAGTTAAGCGCCCGTTAGCAATCGCCCAGCGTTATGTGGCGGCAGAGGCGCGAGGATGCACCCCGGACTTCACGCTCAGATTTTCACCAGACGCAAGCAAGGCTTTTTGACAGGGCTGCGATAAAAACAAATAGCTGTGAAAACTTCTGCTTTTATCCTGCTGGCATTGACGTTGTTCACGAGCGTTTGCGAGTCGACTCCCCAACTCGTTTACACACCTTACGCTTTCGCGACCCCTGGCGCTCTGCCGGGCGATTCCGCCAGCGCCTATCCTGGAACCCAAACCGCCGTGCCACTTCATAATCCGGCCGGCGTGGCAGTGGACACCAATGGCAACGTCTATGTGGCTGATACGTTCAACGGCGCGCTGCGGAAATTGGCGCCCTCGGGAACGACTTGGGTGATGACGACGATTGCCAGCGGGTTTAACGCTCCCTACGGCGTAGCCGTGGACAACAGCAATAACATCTATTTGGCGGACACCCTCGCCGGCGCCATTCGGAAGTTCACACCATCAAACACAGATAACACAAATTGGGTGGAGACAACCCTCGCCTCCGGACTTGCTGACCCCACCTGCGTGGCGGTGGACACCAACGGTAATGTTTACGTGGGCGAGCTCAGTTCAGTCATCGGCAAAGTGACGCCCTCGGGAGGCGTTTCAGTATTGGCTGGACTTGCGAACAACCCTGGCACAAACGACGGAGCCGGGAATTTGGCGCGATTTAATTCTCCCTATGGCGTTGCGCTGGATCGCGCCGGGAATGTTTATGTGGCGGATTCGGGCAATGACACCATCCGCAAAGTGACGCCCGCCGGAGTGGTCAGCACCCTGGCCGGATTGGCCCGTGTTGCCGGGTTCACGGACGGCACAAACAACGTCGCCCAGTTTAGCACCCCTTATGGCGTGGCGGTGGACGGCGCCACGAATGTTTTTGTGGCGGATTCTGATAATAATTCGATTCGCCGAGCGACGCGATCGGGAACGAACTGGGTGGTGACGACCATCGGCGGGTTGTTCGACCAGACGGGATTTAACGATGGCGTTGGCATCCATGCGCGATTTCGAAATCCTGACGGCGTGGCGGCGGATGCCAAAGGCGTGGTGTACGTTGCGGACACGCAGAATTCGGCAATCAGGAAGGGGACGCTGGTGGTTGACGTTCCTGTGATCATCGCCAGCAGCGTGGCTTTCAGCAACAGCCACCTTGGCTTCAATTTAACCGGGACACAGGGAACGCAGGTCGTGGTGCAAGTGTCGTCCAATCTTGTGAACTGGCTTCCCGTCTGGACCAATATGTTCGGCGCCGGCCCCCTTCCGTTTGGCGATCCACAAGGCGTGTCCCCAAAACGCTTTTACCGGGCAGTCACGCCATGACGCATTACTCAAATCCCGGAGCGCGGCAGTGTCGGTCCTCCGACCCGCCGCGGCAGATCCAAATTTACTGGCTTACTCGAATTCCAATAGCCGCGTTGCCGAATTATCAGCGCAATTTCAACTTTTCGAGCTTCGTTGAATGTTCGTCACCTTTCATTTAGACCACTTATGAAACACCTGAAAAACCTCCTCCGCACTCTGGTTTTCACCGTCGCATTTCTGCTGGCTGCCAACGGCCGCTCCCAGCAATTGCAGACTCTCTATAGTTTCTCCCAGCCGCCCGCCAACCCGCAAGGCGGCGTGGTGCAGGGGCCGGACGGCAATTTCTATGGCACTACCTATCGCGGCGGCGCATTCGGTTTTGGCGCGGTGTTCCGGGTAACGACCAATGGCGCCATGACTGATCTAGTGGATTTCAACACCGCCAATGGCGCCTATCCTTTCGCCGGGCTGTTGTCGGACAGCAACGGTAATTTTTATGGCACAACCCAACACGGGGGCGTAGGCGGCTACGGCACCTTATTCCGGGTAACTACCAACGGCATATTCACCAAGCTGGTGGATTTCTTTCCTGCGTTCGGAGCCAACCCCGAAGGGACGTTGATCTGGGGTAATGATGGCAATATCTATGGGACCACGGCCAATGGCGGCACAAACAGCGATGGCGCCCTAAAAAATGACGGCACAATCTTCCAGGTGACCACCAACGGCGTGCTGAACTCCTTTTTTTCCTTTAACGGGGCCAATGGCGCCACTCCGCAAGCGGGTTTGTTTCTGGCGCGTGACGGCAATTTTTACGGCACCACCTTAATGGGCGGTCCCGGTTTCGGGCTGGGCGGCGTCTTTCGTCTGACGGTGACTTCCGGCCCGGGGCAAACGCCCGTCGGAGTTCTGACGAATATCGGGTCGTTCGACATTTTTAACAATGGCGCGGAACCGGTTTCCAGTTTGGTCGAAGACGATGCCGGGAACCTTTATGGCACGGACACCCTGGGTGGAAACGGCGGCGCCGGTTCCGGCACGCTGTTTGAAATTCCCGCCACCAATAATCAGATGATCATTGGATTGGCCTCCTTCAGCGGCGGCGCGCCCGAATGCGGTTTGGTCCCTGGGCCAAGCAATATTTTCTACGGCACGACCCTGAACACCATTTTTCAATTCACCCCCGCCAACAGGGCAGTCAAGACGCTCTTTTCATTCAGCGGCACGAATGGCTTTGATTGTTTCGCCACGCCGGCGCTCGACGCGAATGGCGATCTTTATGGCACAACTCAAAATGGTGGCGCTGATGGCTACGGAGTAGTGTACGAACTGGCCGCCAATACCAACTATACCGCGCTGTTCTCCTTCAAGGCCTCGCCCGGCTCGCAGCCCAACGGCAGCTTGGTGCGGGATACGAATGGCGCCCTCTACGGCACCACCTCCGCCGGCGGCGCCGCTGCTAACGGGACGGTTTTCAGCCTCTCCACCAACGGCGTCTTCAATACTCTGGTCACCTTCAGAAGCACCAACGGCGATCTTCCCAGCGACGGTCTGATTTTCGGGACCAACGGTCTTTTATACGCCACCGCACACTTTGGCGGCGGCAACGGTTCGGGAGGGGGCACGGTTTTTGCCGTCAGCACGAACGGCCAGTTTTTCGCCACCCTGGCCACGTTCAACTCCAATGACGGCGCCTACCCGGCTGGTGGACTGGTCAGTGATACTGATGGAAACTTCTACGGAACGACCGTCAACGGCGGGCTTTACAATGACGGCACCGTCTTCAAGCTCGACACGAAGGGCAACATCACGACCCTTCTGAGCTTTGATTTCACGAACGGAGCGTTTCCTAATTCCACGTTGGTATTGGACACCGCCAGCAATCTCTGGGGCACGGCCAACGGCGGAGGCTCCGGGCTTGGTTTCGGCACCGTCTTCAAGATTCCGACCAGCGGCGTGCCCGCCAACCCTCCATACATTCCCTTCGTGTCCCTCAACGGCGCCGCCGGCGGCATTCCCGTCGCCGGCCTCACCCTCGGCCCCGACGGCGCTTACTACGGGACGGCCGAAGCCGACGGAGCCCACAATAAAGGGACTGTCTTCCGAGTGACCACCAATGGCGTGCTTACGAACATGTATTCCTTTCAAGGCGGCAATAATGGCGCTTATCCCATTGGCGCATTGATCCTGGGCAGCAACGGCGTTTTTTACGGGACCACTTCCGGTTCCTTCGATAACCAGACCAATGGCAACGGCACGGTATTCAGCATCACCACCAACGGGGCGCTGACGACTTACCTCGCCTTTGACGGCGCCAATGGCTCTGCCCCGTCCGGCGCATTGCTCCAGGGCAGTGACGGCGCGCTTTATGGGACAACCCAATTCGGCGGCCCGCAAGGCAGCGGCACCATTTTCAAGCTGTTCCTTGGCCCCATCAACCCGACCTCCCTGAATATCCAAACCGTCAGCAATGTCCCCGTGCTGACCTGGACCAATCCCGTATTCAATCTTCAAGCCGCGCCAACACCGACCGGGCCATATACCAACGTGCCGAGGGCTTTCAGTCCCTACACGAATAGCTTCACCAATCGGATGACTTTCTTCCGTCTGGAGGCGAACCGGGATTAAGCAGTGCAATATTGGCTGAAAACCCATAAAAAGCGCTTCCCGACTCAAACACTACGCCGGAACTCAAAGCAGTATCCCTGCAAGCGGCCATTTCCAGGCAATCCACGCTTGAAGCGGCCCTGCTGTTTCCGTAATGTCGCCGGGTGCGACGTTTCACCGCCATCCTCGTTGCCGCGCTGTTCTCGGCTATCTGCGTTGTTGCCGAGCCGGGCGCTGAATTGAGGGCCGAACAGAGGCAGTGGTTGACGCGCGCAAAGCGCTTCCAGAGCAACGGCTGGATTTGCCTAAACCTCGAGGGTGATTCGCGCGCGCTGGGCTTCGAGCACGGCTACCTTCTGGCGCCGGAAATTCGCGAAATGCTCCGCGTGCATCGCATCGAGTGGGAATACCGCAGCGGCATGAGTTACGCCTGGCTTCTGGACCGCGCCGCTGAGTATTTGACACCAAAGGCCGATCCCGAAAGCCTCGCTGAAATCGACGGGCTGGTCGGCGGTTTGCGCGCCGCCGGCGTTCAAACCACGCGCAACGAAATGATCGCCTACAACGGGCAAATTGAATTTGAGGGTTATTGGTGGCCGCAGGAGAAGAAGCGCATGGCGGAGTCCAAGCCGGAACCGCCCAAGGAGCATTGCAGCGCGTTTGTCGCGACGGGTTCCTACACGCGCGGGGGCGGGATCGTGATGGGTCACAACACGATGGCCGATTACATCGACGCTCTGGCCAACGTCATCGTGGACATCCGGCCCGACACCGGCCATCGCGTTTACATGCAAACGCAACCGGGCTGGATCCACAGCGGCACCGATTTCTTTGTGACTAGCGCGGGGCTTGTCGGCTGCGAGACGACCATCGGCCAATTCTCTGGTTACGACACCAACGGCATCCCGGAATTCTGCCGCATGCGGCGCGCCACGCAGGAAGCAGCGTCCATCGCGCAATGGTGCGACATCATGAAAAAGGGCAACAACGGCGGCTACGCCAACGCCTGGCTGCTCGGCGATATCAACACGGGCGAGATCGCGCGCCTGGAGCTTGGCCTCAAATACGTCGGCCTTGAAATAACCAACAACGGTTATTTCGCGGGCTGCAATGTCTCCGAGAATCGGTCGCTGCTTCGATTGGAAACCGAGCGCAGCGAGACGGATATTCGCAAGTCGGCCGCCGCCCGGCGCGTTCGTTGGAAGCAACTCATGGCCGAATACAAGGGCCGCATCACCGCCGAAACCGCGGAGAAATTCCTCGCCGACGATTACGACGTCTACCTTCAGCGCCGCCAACCCGGCTCGCGCACGCTCGATGGTCATTTCGAGCTGGACCGCGCCGAGTTCGCCGGCGGCGAGCCGTATGATCCGTCGGGCACCTTTGACGGCAAGGTAGTTGACACGGCGCTGGCGCGCTCGATGAGTTTTATCGCCCGATGGGGTTCCGCCGATGGCCGCGCTTTCAGAGCCGACGAGTTTCTCAAGGAACATCCGCAATACGATTGGCAAACCGGCCTGCTTAAGGGCCGTCCCACCGAACCCTGGACCTTGTTTCGCGCTGGGAAATAGCGCGCATCCTTCCCCGCGCTTTTTAACTAGCTCGCGCACAGTATTTACCGCATGGCGCAACGGGCATTGCCCTGATGGTCTTCGCTGTAGGATCGGGCCTTAATCAAGGCGCCATGAAGTATGTGATTTTGCGCGACGACGACACGAATGCGCTGATGCCGGCGGAGCGCCTGGAGCGCCTGTATCGCCCGTTTTTGGATCGCGCCATGCCCGTCAATCTTGCCGTCATCCCCAAGGTCGCGTGCGACGCCGCCTATTTGCCCGGACGCCCTGAGAAATTCCTCATGCTCCCGCCGCCGATTGGGGCCACGCACGCGTCCATCGGTCAAAACGCCGAACTGGTCGATTATCTGCGCCGCAATCCGCTCTATCGCGTCGTCCAGCACGGCTGTTCCCATGAATCCGTTCACGGCGAACGCGAATTTGACCATGATGACGAACGCGAAATCGCGCGCCGTCTCGATGAAGGAAAACAAATCCTCGAAGGCGCCGGGCTTGGGTCGCCGACGGCGTTCGTCGCTCCTTACGACCGGATTTCACGATGCGGCCTTCGCGCCGTTGCCGCGCGCTACCGCGTCATTTCGACCGGCTGGTTCGAGTTGGGGCGCCTGCCGGCTTCGTGGTGGCTGCCGTACGCTGTCAAGCGCATTCGGAATGCGCCCCACTGGCGCATGAGCGGCGTCGCCCTGCTCTCTCACCCGGGCTGCCGGCTCTCATGCCATCACCCGTGCGATGGCATACTTCAGGACATCGCCGCATGCATCGCCCGGCAACGCCTGACCGTTTTGGTGACCCATTGGTGGGAATATTTTCCCGACGGCGGGGAGGATCGTCCGTTCATCAACGCGCTGCACCAGACCGCCGAGTACCTTGCCTCCCGCCGGGACGTCCGCGTCGTTTCTTTCGACGACGTCGCCGCGCACAGAGTGGCTCTCAACTAAAGGCCCCCATGAAACCCGAACTTTTGGAATTCCTGCGATGCCCGCGCTGCGGCGCCAGTTTTACTGTGACGACTTTGAGCGAGGACGAACGGGAAATCCGCGAGGCGCACCTGATTTGCGCCGGCCAGCGTCATTTCTTTGAAGTGCGAGGCGGCATCCTGCGGCTTTGCACGGGATTCGACCACGATCTTGTCAAGAAGGAGCTGGCCTACGAAAACTCCACCTATCACGGCGACTCGCTCCTGACCGATCCGGAAATCATCTCGCAATTTCCAGAAACGCTCCCCGATCTCTGGCCGCATACGGCCAATTTCGGACCGGACTTCGCCGACCTCGTAGATCGCATCAACGTGCGCCCCGGCGATTGGACGCTCGACATCGGAACGGGTCCCTGCTGGACCAGCCGGCTGCTCGCGGAGCGCGGCGCCCGGGTGATCGCGCTGGATGTGAACGAGGCGAATTACTACGGGTTGGGCGCGGCGGATATTCTCTTTGACAAGCGCGGCGTCTATTTTGAGCGCATCCTCGAAAGCATGACGCGCCTGCCCTTTGCCGACAACAGCATCGACCGCATCACGTTCAACGCTTCCTTCCATCACACTCCCGACATGATCGGCACGCTGGCCGAATGCGCGCGCGTTCTCAAGCCCGATGGCGTGATCGCGATGGTCAACGAGGAGTTTGGCTCCCTGCGCCGCCGCCTCTTTCCCGTCACCGATTGCACCGATACGGGCTCGCATCACGAAATCGCTTATCGCGCATTTGAAGGCGCCGCCGGGCGCGCGGGCTTCAAGCTGCGTTATCACGTGGCCGGACACGTTCGGCGCCGCCTAGAGAGGCTCCTTTCAAAACCGCTGGGCCGCGCGGCTGTCAAACTGATGGAGGCCTTTCCGTTGTGCATCCAGCAATTGAATTCCGCTTTAATCGTGTTGACAAAGGACGCGGTCTCGCCGGCAGCACGGCGCGTCGCTTCGCCCCCTGGGAATGCGGATCTCCAAAACCCGGTCGCCAGCGCCGCCGCCGCCCAGGCCGCCGCGCCCCCAATCGTGATGCTCGGCACGCCATTTGACAACGTCACCACCGCGCAAACCGTTTCATTGATCGAAAAAATGGTCGCCTCACGGCGGCCGCACCATCTGGTCACCGCCAATGTCGATTTTCTCACGCAGGCGGTCGGGGATGTCGAGTTGCGCCGCGTCTTCAACAACGCCCACATGGTGCTCTGCGACGGAACGCCGCTGCTCTGGGCTTCGCGCCTTTTGGGCAACCCGCTGCCTGAACGCGTTGCCGGCTCCGATCTCGTTCCGCTGTTGATCAAAGTCGCCGAGCAAAAGGGACACCGACTGTACTTGCTTGGCGGCAGCCTCGAATCCAATCAACGCGCCGTCGCCAATCTCCAATCGCAATACCCGAGCCTGCGCATCGTTGGAAGCGATGCGCCGCCGTTCGCGCCTCTGGAGAAAATGGATCACGAAGCCATCTGCGGTCGCATCACGCGCGCGCAACCGGATTTGCTATTCGTCGCTTTCGGGTGCCCAAAGCAGGAAAAATGGATCGCCATGCATTACAAACGCCTGGGCGTCCCGGTCGTCGTCGGGGTCGGCGCCACGATCGATTTCCTTGCGGGAATGGTTCGGCGCGCGCCGCGTTGGATGCAGGCGGCTGGGCTTGAGTGGATGTTCCGTCTCGCCCAGGAGCCGCGCCGGTTGTGCGGCCGGTACGCGCGCGATCTCGTGGTGTTCGCCACGATGACATTTCGCCAATGGTGGCTCATGCAGCGCAGGGCGCGGAGCTTTGCAAGCGATGCGCGGCATTTTTCCGTTGAATGCGAGCGCGCGCTTGCGGGAGATCCGCCGTGGCAGGTTGACCTGTCCAGGCTTCGCTTTATTGACAGCACCGGGATGGGCCTGCTGGCGCGCCTGGACCGCAATGCGCGCTGGCTCGGCCGCCCTCTGGTTCTTGTTGCGCCAACGCCCAACGTCCGTTCCGCGCTCGCGTTGATGCGTCTGGATGAGGTTTTCGCCATCGCTCCCGACAAGCCGCGCTTCGGATGATCGTTGGCATTTCCACCTCCGTCGTTGGGCGCGGAAAAACCGGGATCGCCCAATACCTATTCGGACTTGTCCGCGCGCTCGCCGCCCATCCCGAACATCGCTACGTCCTGTTCGTCCTGGAGGGGGACGCGCCGCTGTTCGAATTCGCCCGCGACTATGCGACGGTGGCGCTCGTGCCGGAGCGCTTCAGGCCGCCCTGGCGCGACATCCTCTGGCACCAAATCCGACTGCCACGGCTGGCCCGGTCGCTGGGGGTCGACGCGATCCACACACCCAGCTACCGGCGCATGATTTGGAGCCGCTCGCGCATTCGCGTGGCGACGATTCACGACCTCGCCCCATGCATGTTGTCACACAAATACAACGCCCCACGAATGTTCTACGCGCGCGTCGTCGCGCGTCAATTGGCCCGTCGCCAGGACCAGATCATCGCGGTCAGTCAACAAACCGTTTCCGATATCCGCCGGTTCTTCGCGCCGCCCCCCAACCGCCTCTCGTGCGTCCTGAACGGAATTGACCACTCCCGCTTCCATCCCACCGCGCGCGAGCGCGAGCCTTTTCTTCTTTACGTGGCGCGCCTGGAGCATCCGGCCAAAAACCATTGCCGGCTGATCGCCGCTTTCAACCAGTTCAAGGCCGAAACAAAATCCAACTGGAAACTCGTCCTCGCAGGCAGCGACTGGCAGGACGCCGAAGTCATCCACCGCGCAGCGGCCCAGTCCCCCTTCGCGCGCGACATCCGCCTGCCCGGCTTTGTGCGCGACGCCGAATTGCCGGAAATGTATCGCGCCGCGTCGGCATTCATTTACCCGTCGCTCTATGAGGGGTTCGGACTGCCGCCAATCGAGGCGATGGCGTGCGGTTGTCCGGTGATCGCCTCCGACCGCGGAGCGCTTGGCGAAGTGCTCGGCGGGGCCGCCCAAATCATTGATCCGGAGAACGTCAACGCTATTGCCGGCGCCATCGCGCGTTTTTGGCGCGAGCCAGGCCTTCGCGCGAGCGCCGCCGCCGCCGGCCTTCGCCGCGCCGCAGATTTCGATTGGGCCAAAACCGCCGCCGCAACTCTCCAAGTCTACGAGCGCGCCGCTTCTGGAACCTTGCAACGCCGCGACGCGTCCGATAAGATCGCGGTATGATCGAAAAGGAACCCCGCGGGCGGTCCGCTTGATTTTCGGCTTCCCCACCGCCGAACAACATGAAAATCCTCGTCCTTACCAACCTGTATCCGCCGCATCACGCCGGCACATTTGACGCTCACTGCGAAACAGTCACCGAAGCCCTCCGCACTCGCGGCCACGAAATCCTCGTCTTGACGTCCATGCACGGCATGGGCAATGAGCAGCGCGACGGCAGGATCGACCGCCGCCTTATCCTCAACGGCGCCTTCGACCATCCCCTGGTGACCGGCTACCTCGAGATGAAGGCCATCGAAGTGCATAACAACACCGCGCTCAGCGAAGCCATCGTTGAATTCCAACCCGACGTCA
>Ga0265338_10005234_pt1 | contig 17013 bp, 19 predicted proteins | sample 42126metaG_FD_193579 | JGI IMG/M metagenome (GOLD analysis project Ga0265338, IMG submission 193579) | Rhizosphere microbial communities from Carex aquatilis grown in University of Washington, Seatle, WA, United States - 4-21-26 metaG | ecosystem: Host-associated > Plants > Roots > Rhizosphere... | reverse complement strand
CATAAAATCTCTTATATTTGTGTATAAATATTCTATTCATGAATCATTTTACCACGCAGAAAAAACATTTCTTCAATTCCATCAAGATAGCTTCTCTGATGGTGTTTGTGTTGGTCGTTTTTTATGTGATGGAGCATGTTTTCGGAGTAGATTTACATACGCTTGGTATTTTGCCTCGTACACCCAGTAATTGGTACGGCATTATTACCCATGTCTTTATTCATGGTGATTTAACGCATTTGATAGATAATTCTATTCCTTTGTTTATACTTACGGCCACACTGTTTTACTTCTACGAGAAAATTGCGGATATAGTTTTTATCTTGTTATGGATATTTACGGGAATTTTGCTTTGGTTGATGGGTAGAGACGATTGGCATATCGGAGCCAGTGGGTTAATTTACGCATTGGCTGCGTTTTTATTCGTCGGTGGAATTTTACGTAGGCATATACCTCTTTTAGCGGTTTCCTTGATGGTTGTATTTTTGTATGGCAATATGATTTGGCATGTGTTTCCTTGGCAGCAAGACGACCCTGTTTCGTGGGAAGGACATCTCTCGGGAAGTATTGCAGGAGTAATTATTTCTTTAGCTTTTTATAAATACGGCCCACAACGGACTGTAAAAGAATGGCACGAAGAACAAGATACTGAAGATCAAAAAGACTTGGCTAAATATGCTGAAAGTTTTGAATTAGAAGGAGATGAAGATCAATACAAAGCTAAGACGGAAGAACCCGAAGAGAAACTAGAACAAGAAAAAGATATTAATGGCTTTAGACAAAGTGAGTTCTTTTAATTTCCTTACACATCACACAAGCACTCAACTCATTTGAAAGCGAACAAAGCATAGGCGCTTTTAGTTTGAAATCCTTGTGAATATTTTCTTTAAAAGGCCTGAAAATGGTATCGCGATTAACATTGTCTTTTCGCCCTTTTTTATATACCATGATAGTTCTGTTATCCTTTGGTAAATTGGAAGAATTACATATCTCTACAAACTTAATTACATCTTCCAGACTGTTTATATAATACATAATTACTTGAATCGTCGTTGAGCTAGAACTAAGTCCAGTTTCAATTTCTTTTGGGAAATTCACAAACTTAATATGGGTGAATTTGTCTAGTTTTAGTTTTTTTAGATCTATAATTTGTGCATTGCTGACAGAAAATAATTAGATTAAATCTAATAGCTCACGTGTCTTCTATAAGTTTTTAGCAGAATTTCGGTTTTTAAAATCGTCTTTACATCAATAATTTTCTCTATTTAAAGTAATCTTTAAGTTATATTCTGCTTACCATTCTCCCAAACTCTACCATCAACTCAGGATCTTTCTCCAAAATATTTCCCACCACAATTATATCTGCACCGGCATTTAATGCACTTTGTATATCTGCTTTGGTGCGTAAACCGCCACCGACAATAAGAGGCATAGAAATATTTTGTTTTACAGCTTGAATCATTTCTAAAGGTACAGGTAGTTTGGCACCGCTACCAGCTTCGAGATAAATGAGTTTGTTGCCAAGTAATTCGCCGGCAATGGCAGTGGCTACGGCAATGCCTGTTTTTTCGCGAGGAATGGCGCGGGTGTTGCTCATATATTCTACTGAGGTGGTTGAGCCGCTTTCAATAAGCATATATCCTGTGGAAATAGTTTCTACCCCAGATTTCTTTATAAAAGGAGCTGATACCACATGTTGACCTATAAGGAAATCTGGATTGCGACCCGAGATTAGTGAGAGATACAACATGGCATCCGCTTTAGGTGAAAACTGCGAAGCACTGCCTGGAAATAATACCACTGGAATGTTGCAGGCTTTTTTTATGCTTTCGATAGCTAGCTCGGTGCTTTCGGTAGTGAGGCTGCCACCAATAAAAATAAAGTTAGGTTGTGCTAATTTGGCGAGTTCCGTAAAGTGTATGAGACATTCACCCACGCATTTATCGGGGTCAATAAGTACAGCAAATAGCTTTTTACCACTAGCTATGGATTTTTGTATTTGTGTGTAAATATTTTTCATTCTAAATTCATCATTCTACATTAATTTTGTCGTCCAAGTTAATACAAAATCCTCAAACACTTGATATTGGATAGTAAAATGTTGTTTGTTTTGGCTGCGTGTTTCATTGGCTTCGAAGCTTCCTTTTTCAATTAGCACGAAAGGACTGATGTGTAAGTGTTCTATAAAATCAATAGCTTCTTCGGGCATTATTTTAAATAGTGTTTCTTTAGCTGACCAATAAAGTAGAATATGCAATGCTTCTTGTGTCTGGTCAATAGCCACAAGCTCTGTAGAATGCATAAATTTATTTTTGAGTTTGAGTATGCGTTCGCTACGATTTTCAATATCTAGACCAACAATTTGAGTGGGATGTATTAACACTGCAACATAGCCTTTTGTGTGGGAAATGCTGATATTGAAAGAATTATCCGCGAGAGTGGGTTTTCCGGCTGCGTTATAGACAAGTGTTTTTTCTTCGCCACAAAGCGTTTTAATTAGCAGTCTAACGCTAAGCCATTCCAGTTTGCGGGCATTGTTGGTTATAGAAAGAAAACGATAGTCCAATAGGCTTTGATCACTTAGTTGAGTATGCAGTTCCTCTATGGTTTTTTCTATTTTCCAAATACCAAGTTTGGAGTTGTTGGGTAGTATGTCAAGTTGGAATAGCATAATAGTTACCAGTTATGAGTTACAAAAAATTAAGAATGAAATTCAGCTAACTACTAATTTCCATAACTTCGAAGTTTATTTCTTCCACCGTAATGATTCCACTAGATGTCTCAAATCTCTTTCTACGAAAGCAGAAACGGGTGCAATAGAATCTGCATTTGGCACTGCGTTGAAGTATAATGCACCACGAAGGAAATGTGTTGTACTATCTGTTAATATAAACTCCAGAGGAGAAGCTGAGTTGCCTGTAAGTTCGTAAATAATGCCATACACTTTGGCTTCCGAATTTTCATAAGGATGTTCAACAATGGCATCGGCACGTACGGTATGCTTATAAACCAAATTACGACTGTCTTCACTTAGTTTTCTGAAATCGCCATTCACTTTAACATAGCTGCAATATATCTTTCCGTTATAGCTTGGATAAACAATATCGATCCATTCTTCTCGTGTGTTTTTTGATTTTTGAGGTACTACCTTTGCATATTTAGAAATATCAAAAGTGCAAGGAGGATAAGTGCTATCAAATTGTGTGTATATATTTTTAGGTAAATCTATTCTAAAATAACCATAGGGTTTAGGTGTATGATTAGAACAAGAAATCAGCAAAATGCTTACTGTAATTATTCCAACTAGTTGTTGAAGAAAAGATATATTAGGCTTCTTCATGTATTTTTTTTATATGTAGTTTAACTTTTTCAATATGTCGATTATCCGCTTCAATAATTTCGAAGATATAATTATCATATTCGATTTTTTCATCTTTTTGTGGGATATCCCCTTTTATTTCAAGTATCAATCCGGCTAAAGTATCAGCATTGTCGGCCATTTTGCTAAAAACAGTTTCATCAATTTGGTTTATTCTGAAAAAGTCTTGCAAAAGTATTTTAGCTTCAAAAAGATAAGTGTTTTTGTCAATGACAATGTATAATTCATCATCATCATCATCATATTCATCATTTATTTCACCTACAATTTCTTCTAAAATATCTTCTAAAGTAATTAAACCCGATGTGCCGCCAAATTCATCTACTACAATGGCAATATGTATTTTATTTTTCTGAAAATCAGCCAGCAAATCGTCTATCATTTTAGTCTCAGGCACAAAATAGGCAGGTCTAATCAATGTTTGCCAGCGAAAGTTATCTCCCTTTTCTAAATGAGGAAGCAGGTCTTTTATGTATAAAATACCTCTGATATTATCCTCGGAATCATTATATACGGGCATTCTTGAATATCCTGTTTCAATTACCTCATTCAATACCTGTTTGAACGAGCTCTTCATTTCAATATCTACCATTTGAGTTCTGGATGTCATAACTTGGTTTACATTAATATTACCAAATTTTATAATTCCTTCCAGAATTTCATTGTCTTCATCACTTATGTTGGAAGTAAGCTTTAAGGCATGTGATAGTTCATCCACCGATATATTGCCTTGGTTTATTTTTGATAAACGCTTATTTATATAGCTGGTAGAGTTTACTAAAAGATAGATAAGTGGTGAGAATATTTTCTGACATGTTTTTATTATTGGTGCACTAGCACGTGAAATTGCTTTACCATGTTGAGAAGCGAATATTTTAGGTATTATTTCACCAAAAAGTAAGAGGATAAATGTAATGATAATAGTTTGAACAATGAACCCAAATAGAGGTGCCTTCCCAAAGTCAAACAGCATATTACAAGTGTAAGTTGCAAATATAATGAGGCCGACATTGACAAAATTGATTCCAATTAATAATGTAGCAAGAAGTCTCTCTTGACTAGATCGCAAATCAATCAACAATTTGTCATTTTTATTCTCAGCATTGAGTTGACTTACATCATTGGGGGTTAATGAAAAAAATGCCACTTCAGAAGCAGACATAAAAGCTGTAATGCAAACTAATAACAAGCAGATAATTAGATTAATTATTGCATTTATAGAGAAAGGAAGAACCTCAATAGAATTAAAAATGTTTGAAATATAGATTATTATTGAGTTCAAAGTGATGGAAGTTAGTTAAACAAAACAAGGACGGGTAATCCGTCCTTGCAAAAATAATCATTTTAGCTTAAAAAGCCGTATGTTTTAATTAAAACGGTAAATCGTCTGTTGAACTTTCTGCTTGTCCTGTAAATGGAGTAGATTCAGATGGAGCTACATTTTGTGATGGAGTCGTTGTACTTGTTGTTGCACCTCCTTCAGCACCTGTTTCAGGTTTACGAGCAGAACCATAAAATTCAATTCTATCTGCAGCTATTTCGGTTATATATCGTCTGATACCATCTTTTTCATAATCACGCGTTCTGATCTTCCCCTCAACATATACACTTGAACCTTTTTTTACATATTTCTCAACAAATTGAGCTTGGTCTCTTCTAACTACCACATTATGCCATTCGGTTCTTTCAGGAACTACTGTACCATTAGGTAAGGTATATCCTCTTTCGTTTGTAGCCACGACTAAATTTGCAATAGCACCACCGTTATCAAAATATTTTACTTCAGGGTCTTTGCCTACATTTCCAATTAAAATTACTTTGTTTAATGACATGTTTCTCAGTTTTTAAATGATTTGTATTTTTCGATTTGTAAAAGTAGATATTAATTTGATATTTTTCATTGACTGTTGATAAATTATTTCAACTGATTAAGAAATAGTTCTGTAAGTCTTGATATGGGGAGGTTTGGGAGTCTGTTAAAAGATATTATTGTATATCTTTTTAGTGCTTTGTTCTCTGAATTAATTTCCAAAGTATAAAATTTAGTATATATTTTTTGGTGGCTTAATACATGTTTTACTGCAAAAGAGTCTTTGCTAATTTCAATATTTTTCACTCCTTCAAAGATTGATTTATATGCAGGAATTTGTATTAATTCGCTGAAATCAATCTCTGTTTCCGTTTCAATAAGTGGAAATTCATACAGATTTTCCCAGACATCTTTCCCTTTACGCTGTTGTAAATAAGTGTTATCACCATTTTTTATAAATAAATAATTGAAATGCCGATCTCGTTGTTTCGTCTTCTTACTCTTCTTGGGTAAATCTTGTACCACTTCTTCTTTATAAGCCACACAAGCCACATTTAATACACAGTTTTCGCAGAGCGGTTGCACTGGCACACATTGTAAAGCTCCGAATTCCATAATGGCTTGATTATGTATTGCCGGATTTTGTTTGTTGAGTAGTGTGTTAGCTAATTGGGTAAATTCCTTTTTGCCGGCATTAGAATCTATAGGTGTTTCTATGCCAAAAACTCGTGAAAGCACCCTAAAGACATTGCCATCTACAACAGCATAAGGTTCATTGTATGCAAAAGAACTGATTGCAGCAGCAGTATATTCACCTATTCCTTTTAATTTAATGATGTCTTCATATTTTGTCGGAAATATGCTGTTATGGGAAGCTTTTATCATTTTTGCAGTAGCATGAATATTGCGTGCACGGCTATAATATCCTAAACCTTGCCATAGTTTGAGAACTTCTTGTTCTTCTGCCACAGCCAAACTTTGTACATCCGGAAATCTTTCAATGAATCGATAGTAGTAGTTTAAGCCTTGATTTACACGAGTTTGTTGTAAAATAATTTCCGAAAGCCATATTTTATAAGCATCTTGTGTGTTTCTCCAAGGCAATTCTCTTTTGTTTAATTCATACCATTTCGTTATGATAGAACTGAAAGAATCTAATATATTGTAAGATAGCATGATATGATTTTTTAAGAATGGTCGTGTTTTTCACAAAGATATTTTCATTTTCTTTAAAAAAGCCCTAAATATTTAAAAATTAATAGAACAAAATTTTTGTAGGATAATTAAATATCATATATTTGCACACTCAAAAAATAAAGGTAAACACAAAAAATAATAATCAAAATTTTTACTAAAATGACAAAAGCTGATATCGTTAATGAGATTGCAAAAGAAACAGGAATAGATAAGCTAACTGTTCTTAAAACTGTTGAAGCATTTATGGACAATGTAAAAGATTCATTATCTAAAGGTGATAATGTTTATTTAAGAGGATTTGGTAGCTTTATCGTAAAGAAAAGAGCTCAAAAAACTGCTCGTAACATTTCAAAAAATACAACAATTATAATTCCTTCTCACAATATCCCTTCATTCAAACCAGCTAAAACTTTTGTTGGAGTAGTAAAAAAATAAGAATTCAATTAGATACAATTTTAAAAATATACGATATGCCAAGCGGAAAGAAAAGAAAAAGACATAAAATGTCGACTCACAAAAGAAAAAAACAATTGAGAAAAAATAGACATAAAAAGAAAAAATAATCATTCGTGATTTTTCTTTTTATTAATTTAATCTGCCTAAAATAACAATAGTTCTTTTAGGCAGATTGGTTTATAATAAAGGGTTTATCTTTTGAAATATATTTTTCTTATTATAAGGCCTTAGTTTAAAAACGAATGGAGAAACTTAAAGTTGTTTTTTAATGCCTTTAAGTTTTTTTTGTTTACAATAATATTACTCTTCTTAAACAAATATATCCCGTGAATAGCGAATTAATAGTAGATGTTCAAAAAGATGAGGTTTCGATTGCGTTATTGGAAGAAAAACACCTTGTAGAATTACACAAGGAAGGTCGCCTTACCGATTCGTTTTCGGTTGGGGATGTTTATTTGGCAAAAGTCAAGAAAATAATGCCAGGTCTTAATGCAGCATTTGTTGATGTTGGATATGAAAGAGATGCTTTCCTTCATTATCTTGATTTAGGACCTCAATTCAATTCTCTTCAACATTTTCTGAAACAATCCCTCTCAGATAGAAAAAAAATTCCTGTAATAAATAAGAAAAGTATTCTTCCGGATATTGATAAAAATGGAACAATATCAGATATTCTTTCTACAGGTCAAGAAATTTTGGTTCAGATATCTAAAGAACCAATTTCCACAAAAGGTCCTCGATTAACTTCAGAAATCTCCATCGCAGGTCGATACTTAGTTCTGATTCCTTTTGCAGATAAGGTTTCTGTATCTCAAAAAATAACTTCGAACGAAGAAAGAACTCGTTTGAAACAACTTATTCAAAGTATAAAGCCTAAGAATTTTGGTGTAATTATTCGTACTGTAGCCGAAGAAAAGCGTGTGGCAGAATTGGATAATGAACTGAAAATATTAGTAAAAAGATGGGAAGAAACTGTTGCTAAAATGCAACAAGCTAAAGGAGTAACTCTTATTTGCGAAGAAATGGGGCGTACAGTTGGTATTCTTCGTGATATCTTCAATTCAAACTTTCAAAGCATTCATGTTAACAATGAAACATATTACCGAGAAATTCGTGATTATGTAGAATTGATTAATCCCGAAAAGAAAAATATTGTTCATCTTTATCAAGATGAATTGCCTATATTCGACAACTTTGCCATTACAAAACAAGTAAAATCACTTTTTGGTAAAACGGTTTCGTTTAAAAGTGGTGCTTACCTCATCATCGAACATACTGAAGCCATGCATGTGGTAGATGTAAATAGTGGCAATAGATCAAAATCAGGTAAGGGTCAGGAAATTAACGCTTTGGAAGTGAATATGGCAGCGGCTGAAGAAGTGGCTCGTCAACTTCGATTGCGTGATATGGGTGGAATCATAGTGATTGACTTTATAGACATGCACGAAGGTGAGCATCGCCAAAAACTCTATGATCACATGCGTGATTTTATGGCTAATGATCGTGCAAAACACAATATTTTGCCTTTGAGTAAATTTGGTGTGATGCAAATTACTCGTCAACGCGTGCGTCCTGCTATGCATATTGATATTGAGGAAACTTGTCCAACTTGTTATGGTAAAGGTAAAATGATGCCTTCCATTTTGTTTACAGACCAAATGGAAAGTAAAATTGATTATTTGGTAAACAAGTTAAAAGTGAAAAATTTCACTTTACATGTACATCCCTATGTAGCAGCTTTTATTCAAAAAGGATTCTATTCGTTACAATGGAAATGGAAATTTCATTATGGATTTGGATGCAAGGTAATTGCTTCTCAACGCCTTGGATTTTTGCAGTATAAATTCTATGATGCGAAGAAAAATGAAATAGATTTAAAAGAAGAAATAGAAATAGTATAAAAAAAGAGGCGAGAGCCTCTTTTTTTATTTCACCATTTTCTCAAAGGCTTTCCACAAATTATCTTCCGGTACAGGAGCTATAATATCTATATTTTCTTTCGAAACAGGATGGATAAATTCAACTCGTCGAGCATGCAGGCTTATTCCACCATCTGGATTAGAGCGTGCAAAGCCGTATTTCAAATCCCCTTTTATTGGACAACCTATTTTAGCTAACTGACAACGAATTTGATGATGACGGCCTGTTTCAAGGTTGATCTCAAGTAATGAATAATTATCCGATTTAGCAATTACTTTATAACTTAAAACAGCCTCTTTGGCATCAACTCTTGGTGCTTCCAAGGCGTAGCTCTTATTTTGTTTTTCGTTTCTATAGAGATAATGTCTCAGGGTTCCTTCTCGTTCTTTTGGAGTTTCTTTTACAATAGCCCAATATGTCTTTTTTATTTCGTGATTTTTAAACATCTCATTCAAGCGTTCCAATGCTTTACTTGTTTTGGCAAACAAGACTAAACCACTTGTTGGCCTATCCAAACGATGCGTTACACCACAGAAAACATTCCCCGGTTTGTTGTATTTTTCTTTTAAATAGGTTTTGATACGATCGGGTAGGGTGGTGTCACCTGTTTTATCTCCTTGCACCAAGTCGGAACAGGTTTTATTTACAGCTATTAGGTGATTATCTTCGTAGAGAATATTTATATTTTCCATTAAGTACTTTTATCTTTGTTTCAAAGCCTCATAAATCAACACTCCGGCAGCAACAGATACATTTAGTGATTGTATCGTTCCTTTAATGGGAATAGAAACCATCTCATCACAAATTCGTAAATTTTCCAGTGCGATACCAAAATCTTCAGCCCCCATTAAAATGCCTAATGGTTCGTTGTATGAAATTTCGGTATATGATTTTGTTCCTTTTTCTGTAGCTGCCACAATTTTTAATCCCGATGAGCGTAGATATTTTATTGTTTCGGTCAAGTTTGATTCACGACAAACAGGAATCTTAAGTAAGGCACCTGCTGAAGTTTTTACTGCATCAGCATTTGTAGAGGCACTATTGCGAATGGGAATTATCAATGCATCGACTCCAGCGCATTCGCAAGTACGTGCAATGGCACCATAATTTCGTACATCTGTTATTCCATCAAGGATTACAACGAATGGAGTACGGCCTTCTTCGTAAATTGTAGGGATAATATCTTCAATATGTTGATAGGTGACGGGAGTGATAAAAGCAATGACTCCTTGGTGGTTTTTCATCGTCAAGCGAGTGAGCTTTTCAACAGGAACTTTTACAATTGGCACTTCTTTCCCTTCCAAGGCAGCATATAATTCTCGAGTAAGTTCATTACTCATATCACGCCTCATATAAATCTTGTCAAATTCCTTATCGGATTTCAAGGCTTCAATCACGGCACGAATGCCAAATATCATATCTTTTTCTTTCATGTTTATAAATTCAAGATTTCAAATTTAGGATTCCAAATTCGTCATTATTCTCAATTCAATAATTCTATTCTCTCTCTCCATCGAAAATGTTTTGTCCTTGGTATTAAGATGCAAAAGGGTTTGTAATGATTTGCCATAAAAACTAATGGCTTTATTGCCATCACTCAATTCATCATAAGCTTTGGCTGTTTGGTAAAGTATTTCAGCAAGTGCTTCGATATGTGTATGTGAATAGTTGAACTTGTTTAATATCGTTTGAAATTCAGACTCAGACATTGTATGAAAATCAGCTAAGTCAATATCCAAAAGTTCAGTATAGGTTTCTTGAGCCAAACGAATAGCATCTTCAGGAAAGCCTTTTTCCCGAAAGCCCAACATAGCTGCAATCACTCTGTTGAGCTTTTTTTATGTATTTAAGTAGATAATCTTCTTTTGGCATGGGTACAAAGATAATCATCTTAATTTACTATTAGATGATTTACAATTTACTATTTAACCTAAACACGAAGGTGCAAAGTTCACTATTTTTTCTTATCGTCACAGTGTCTTCGGGATTAATCTATTTTCTATCTTTGTGTAAATTTAGAAGGATGAATTACATAGGCGAAATGGCTGCCTTAGGCGTAGCAGTGAGTTGGACAGGTAGTGCATTGTTTTTTGAGAAAGCAGGCAGGAATATTGGTTCCCTATCAGTCAATGTGTTGCGTATTGGCATGGCTATCGTTTTGTTGGGATTGGCTACATTCGTTATTCGAGGCAGCTTTTTTCCTACTGATGCCACTGCAGAGCAATGGATGTGGCTTTCACTATCGGGTTTTGTTGGTTTCTTTTTGGGTGATTGGTGTCTGTTTCATTCCTATACAATAGTGGGTGCTCGTATGGCACAACTTATTATGACGCTTGCACCAGTTATTACGGCTGTTGCCGGTTTTGTTCTTTTAGGTGAAACAATTTCGTTACATAAAGTATTTGCGATTGCAGTGGTTGTTTCGGGTATTTTGATTGCCATGTTGGGTAAGCGTGGAGATAAGTTACATTTTGATTTACCAATAAAAGGATTTATATTTGCTTTGGGTGGTGCTTTCGGACAAGCATTTGGACTCATCTTAAGCAAAAAAGGAATAGGGAATTTTGATCCTATCGCAGCAACTCAAATTCGTGCATTTACAGGGTTTGCTTGTTTTGTGATACTACTTACGGTTTTAAAACATTGGGGTAATGTGCGTGAAGCTGTTAGTAGTAATTCTGATATGAAAGCGGTGTTTGGTGGTACGGTGTTTGGTCCGTTTATTGGCGTTTCACTTTCACTTTTTGCTGTGCAGCATACCAGCACAGGGATTGCAGCAACACTTATGGGTCTTGTACCTATTTTCATAATATTTCCTTCTGTTATTATTCTCAAACAAAAAATCACAATTATGCAAGTACTTGGTGCGGTGATAAGCGTGGGTGGGAGTGTGTTGTTTTTTGTGTAATTAATAATTTATCAATATGAGAATTAAAGCTTTACTGATAGGAATAATGAGCATTATATCCGTTTATTGTAATGCTCAGGTTGGTTTAGTAAATCATTGCGAGTATTACATGAGTGTTAGACCTGCATTGGGTTATTTGACTACATCATCGGACATATCAAATGGTGCAAATTCAAAACTTAACCAGGAAGGAAAAGGTCTTTCTTACGGATTAGACTGGGATAATGCTACATGGACTTATGTTGAAGGCACTTATCTAGTCCCCCAAATTCAAGTTCCTGTTAAATTAAGATACATGAGTGCCGGTTCAAATGGATTGATGATGTCTGATGGCACGGTACTTCCAAGCCGTGTAACGCAGGGTTCCAAATCTCCGGCATTTTCATATCTTGATTTTGGTGTAAATTTATATTATTGTCCTGTTTATTTTGGACTTGGCGATGTGGTTATTTCACCAAGATTTGGAGTGGGAATAGATTTGGCAAAACATGATTATGAAATTGATTTGTCTAAATTTATTGGCAAAGACGGTACAAATCCAAACTTACAAAACCAATTGAATGCAATATCTCCGTTAGATGGATTCTATGGAGTTAGTTTCTGGGAAGACCTATATGGAATTAACTTAGGAACCTACATTAATATTGGTCCTTATATAACATTTGATGGAGGTTGGGAATATTATCCGATTCGATTTATGAGGAAACGAGTCGGAATGTCTATTAAACAAGATTTCGGAGATAATTCTGTTAGTACCCCGGCTTCAAAGGCAATGCTTAGTAGATTGGCTTTTGAAGCTCGATACAATATATCATCTACGGTTGCTGTCTTTGTTAGATATGAAAGTTCTGACTATGAATATGGTGCTGTTGGTGGAATATCAACAGGAGGCGGAGTTTTGTTGGATAAGAATGACTTTAATCAAAAAGATTATAATTTGCTGTTTGGGTTAGCTATTGGTGGTATTAATAGATAATTATATATAAATACAAAATAACAAAACCCTACATATTCTGTGGGGTTTTGTTATTTTGAGATTTATTATGAACTAATTAACTTTTGTATAAATACCCCCGGATTCAAATCCCATAAGGTTCGCATATAAATATAACTTTCCGTTAATAATTTTCCAAAAAACAGAATCAGATTCATTATCTATAGTTTCGGTAATCATATTTCCTGAAACAACATAGGTTCCATATTCAGAAGAAGAACCGTCAGAACGAGTAATTGTATTTTGTTGTGTGAGAGTCATAATATCAGTATATGAATTGTCTTCAATATTAGTAATTCCATTTACAATAGTGTATTCATTTGTCAATGTCCATTTTCCATAAAGTAATGTTGGGTCTGGTTTAATTGGAGCTGGCTCATTTTCATCCTTTTTAGAACAACTGCATAACACAATAGAAATAAATAGCAAGATAGAGAGAATCTTAAGTAGTTTTTTCATGCAATTAACATTTTTGTTTTTAATGTTCGGATAACACAATTATGGAATTATTTATGGTGCAAATATATAATTTATTTTTATTGTTGTTTTAATTCTTCCAACTCTTCACCAAGCACTTCCCATTCGTACATCTTTTGTTCGAGTTCGCGTTTTTTCTTTTCGTATATTTTGAATAAAGTGCCATCGGCAGCTTTGGCTGGGTCATGCAGTTCGGTTTCTAATTGAGCTATTTCAGTTTCAAGTGTAGCTATTTTTTTTTCAGCTTCTTCTACTGATTTTTCAGCTTTGCGAATCTGTTTAGCAAGTTCTTTGCGGGCTTCGTAGCTGAGTTTGTTATCGGAAGGCTTTTCTTCTTCTGATTTAATGTTTGCTGCACGCAAATTAATTTCTAATTCCTTCAGACTATCCATTTTCTTTTTTTGTAAAAACTCATAGATGCCGCAGAGGTGTTCGCGTATTTTTTTATTGCCAAATTCATAGACTTTATTCACCAATCCATTTAAAAATTCACGATCGTGTGAAACTACGATAACCGTTCCGTCAAAGGCTTTAATTGCTTCTTTGAGCACATCTTTCGATTGCATGTCAAGGTGATTGGTGGGCTCATCGAGAATTAGCAAATTAACCGGTTCTAATAATAAACGAATCATTGCTAATCGGCTCCGTTCTCCTCCCGAAAGTACTTTTACCTTTTTATCCGAAGCTTCACCACCAAACATAAATGCACCGAGAATATCGCGAATCTTGGTTCGAATATCTCCCACAGCTACATAATCTATTGTTTCAAATACAGTTTTTTCTTCGTCCAACAGGCTAGCTTGGTTTTGTGCAAAGTAACCAATCTTTACATTGTGTCCCAGTTTTAGTTTTCCACTGTAGGCTATTTCATCCATAATACATTTCACCAAAGTAGATTTTCCTTCACCGTTTTTTCCTACCAACGCTACTTTTTCGCCACGGTTTATTATCAAACCTACATTCTCTAGGATAATTTTATCACCATACGCCTTTGTTAGATTTTCAATCTCCACAGGAATACTTCCTGAACGAGGGGCAGGAGGAAACTTAAGGTTAAGTTTGGACGTGTCTTCCATATCCACCTCAATGCGTTCTACTTTGTTTAGCTGTTTGATGCGAGATTGCACTTGCACGGCCTTGGTTGCTTTGGAGCGGAATCTATCAATGAAGTCTTCTGTATCGGCAATCATTTTTTGCTGATTTTCATAGGCGCGAATTTGCTGTTCGCGGCGTTCTATGCGAAGTTCGAGATAATGGTCGTAATTTACTCGGTAATCGTAAATTTGACCGAGAGATATTTCTATTGTTCTATTAGTAATGGCATTGATAAAAGCACGGTCATGCGAAACCAAGACCACAGCTCCATTGCAAGTGGATAAGAAATTTTCTAACCATTGAATGGATTCAATATCAAGGTGATTGGTTGGTTCGTCTAACAGAAATACATCAGGGCGACGAAGCAGTATCTTCGCTAACTCGATGCGCATGCGCCAACCACCACTAAATTCGTTTGTTTTTCGTTCAAAATCAGCACGGGTAAAACCAAGTCCTAATAATGTTTTTTCCACATCTGCTTTGTAATCAGCACCACCCATCATTTGCAACTTCTCCGTTTCGTGCGTGAGTCGGTCTATAATGTTTAAATAGCTATCCGATTCATAATCTGTTCGTTCTGCAAGTTGCGTACTAAGACTATCTATCAGTTTCTGTTGTTCAAAAATCTCAGAAAATGCCAATTCAGTTTCCTCCATCACGGTGAGTCCATCGTTATGAATCATGTGCTGAGGGAGGTAGCCGATAGTAATATCTTTGGGGATAATGAGGTTGCCTGAGGTGGGCTTTTGTAATCCGGCAAACATCTTAAGCATGGTGCTTTTACCTGCTCCATTTTTGCCTACCAGTGCAATTTTATCTTTGGGATTAATAAGAAAAGTAATATCATCAAACAGCGTGTGACCGCTAAATTCAACCGAGAGTTGTTCTACAGAAATCATTCTTAATTTACGATTAGACTATTTACAAATTCCAATTTTGGAGAGACAAAGATACATGCAATGTGGCAATATGCAAAAACATTAAACGCCCATCTAATACTAGATGGGCGTTTAATGTTTAAATATTCATTGTTAATTAGAAAATATTCATTCCCAATTTTTTACATTCTTCAAGCATATCTTCCGGCCAGATACTTGCTTGTACTTCTCCCACATGCCCTTTACGTAAAAGAAACATACATAAACGAGACTGACCAATGCCACCACCAATAGATAGGGGTAAGGTATCGTCCATCAAGCGTTTGTGGAAATATAGCTTTAAGCGGTCTTCGTTCTTTCCAATTTCCAATTGTTCTGCCAAAGCTTTTTTATCTACTCGGATTCCCATAGAACTAATTTCGAAAGCGCATTCTAAAACCGGATTCCAAAGCAATATATCTCCATTTAAACCCTTGTAACCATCGCTATTTTCAGTACTCCAATCATCATAATCGGGAGCGCGACCATCGTGTTTTTCACCATTACTCAAAGTACCTCCAATGCCAATAATAAAAGCAGCTTTGTGTTCTTTTACAAAGGCATTTTCGCGTTCTTTTGGGTTTAGCGTTGGATATTTTTGCAATAATTCTTCGGCATGAATAAAGGTGATTTTAGCAGGTAAGCAAGGTCTAATTTCAGGGAAAACTTCACAAACATAAAATTCAGTACGTAATAATGAACTATATATACTACGAACAATGGTTTTTAAGAAATGTATAGTGCGGTCTTTTTCACCAATCACTAATTCCCAGTCCCACTGATCTACAGAAAGAGAGTGCAGGTTACCCAATTCTTCATCGGCACGAATAGCATTCATGTTGGCAATTATTCCGTGTGCTTTTTTTATTTGTAAATCGGCCAGTGTTACTCGTTTCCATTTGGCTAGTGAATGTACAATTTCGGCTTTTTGATCTCCCATATCAAGAATAGGAAATGTTACGGCACGCTCTACACCATTTAAATCATCGTTAATACCAGTGCCTTTTAACACAAACAAAGGAGCAGTTACTTTGCTTAATTTCAACTCGCTAGATAAGTCTTGTTGAAAAAACTTCTTAATTAATTGAATACCTCTTTCTGTTTGCTTAAGATTTAATTTTGATTTGTAATTTACAGGTCTAAGTAAATAGCTCATATTGTTAAATTTTCATTAATTTATAAAAACAAAAATAACGAAAGTTTTGACATATAAATAACCAATTTGAAATAATTACAAATTAACTAGAAGTAAAGATTCTTTATTTTTCATTCGGAATTCTTCATTCTTCTTCGCTATCTTTGCGACTGAACTTACGGACCCGTAGTTCAATGGATAGAATTTCAGATTCCGGTTCTGACGATAGGAGTTCGAATCTCCTCGGGTTCACTTATTTAAGTAAAATATCTAATTAAAAAGCTGATTATCTATATTATAGATAATCAGCTTTTGTTTTGGGGTCCATTTTATCTATTCTCTTAACAGTTTTATTAAGTCTCTTAAGAGTCTTATCAATTCTCTTAACAAAATCATCAAATCACATATGAGTCTTATTGATTCTCTTAACAGTTTTATTAAGTCTCTTAAGAGTCTTATCAATCCTCTTAACAAAGTCATCAATTCTCATATGAGTTTCATCGATTCTCTTAACAGTTTTATTAAGTCTCCTAACAGACTTATCAATTCTCATAACAAAGTCATCAAGACTCATAAGAGACTCATCAATTCTCTTATGTGGACTTCCTAACATTTGCCGTATAAAAAGTTAAGCAACATTTTTATTAAATTTATCACACTCATTGTTAAACTCGTCTATTGTTAGATTTCCTAAAACAGAATGCCTTCTTTTTTTATTGTACCAA
>Ga0265338_10005232_pt1 | contig 17015 bp, 15 predicted proteins | sample 42126metaG_FD_193579 | JGI IMG/M metagenome (GOLD analysis project Ga0265338, IMG submission 193579) | Rhizosphere microbial communities from Carex aquatilis grown in University of Washington, Seatle, WA, United States - 4-21-26 metaG | ecosystem: Host-associated > Plants > Roots > Rhizosphere... | reverse complement strand
GAAATATCCCCATAGTCCTCCGATCGCACGTCTATGATTACCAAGTCTCCTATTAAAACTCTTGGCTGAATTAGCGAGATTAGAGTGATGTTTGGATGGTTAACGACACGATAGGTATTGGGGAACCCGGATTGCACGAAGCTATTACCATGGGTAGCACGTCCATTGATCGCTCGGCAAGGTCGGTCGCAGGTTATCAAGAATTGTGGATCGTCAAATTCTCCGGACATTGAGAATACGAGCCTAATCCCAGGATTGTCTCCAAGTGCACCCATTGAGCTGATCCCGGCCCCAGGTCCGATTTTGGCCTGCTTGAGGTCCAATATCTCAGGGGGCGGTTCTTGGACGCCATAATTGGTTTGCTGAGTGCCGTTATTTACTCCAGCGCAATTCCCTTGGTTTGCGGTGCAGTCTACGCCCCCAACGCTTTGGCTACTGGCAGGTTGAGAAGGCGTAGACAGACTTCCCTGGGCCACCGGCTTAGGCCTTAGACGAATTGTGCGTTGTTGAGGTGGAGAAGCGTCTTTGGCTTCCTGTTTCGGAGGGCCTACTGACGGTGACTCTTTAAGCGCAGATTGCAATGGAACATTCGCTTTTTCTGTATAACTGTTTGCTGGGCGAAGCCAAGCATTCAGGACAGCCAAAGCAGCGCCCGTGAGGATAGTTGTAGCGATGACAACCGCCCATTTCGGTAGATTTTTTTTGTGTTTTACAGCGCCCCATGTGCCGACGACAAACAAGGGCCACGCCAATAGCAATAACCAACGCAGGTCTCCCTTCATAGCGCCTACGGTTGTAAGGAGAATGGCGAAGGCGATGCCAACGGGAGCCCAGAACATATTTCTCTCATACCACTCATGCTCTGCTTTCCGCATAGCAAATTCTGTCACCATCGCTGAATGTGCGTCAAAAATATCATTACCCTCTGAAGAATGGGGAAACCGGGGGGAAACCGGAGACAGACGGGAAATCGGGGGAAATCGGGGACAGGAAACTGGAGTGAACCCCTGAAGTGAGACACGGTAATTGGGGGACGGGGTACCGGGGACGGGGTACCGGGGACATCCATGATAAGTAAAAGTCAAGCGGAGACGGAGGTCTCCGCTCCCTCGGAAGGACACATCCCCCAAGCGGTGAGGTTCCGGTTCGATTGTCGAACTGCCTGCGATCCTTCTTAGCGGCCACAGCAAGAGCTTGGCCAGACATCCATTTGCGGGAACCGGTCCCGGTCCGCGAAGTATGAGTTAGGGTGCTCCGGCCGGCCTCGATACAGACGGAAGGGAGCATCGGGAGTCGTAACTCCGTCGCCCAGTCCCCAAGGTGGCGAGGAACGGCCGGTGGATCGCCGGTTGGTTCGTACACTCTCTTTGTCAGCCAACCGCGGTAGCCGTTTGTTCCACAGGCTGGTCGCGCACCTGGAAGCGCATCCCGCTTTTGTCCACCGCCAGCAGGTAGGCGACCATCTTGCGCGCCACCGCCAGGGTGGCCCGGTTGCGGTGTCCGCGCTCCAGTTCCCGCGCGTGCAGCGCCGCCAGTTGCCGGTTCCATCGCGGCGCCAGCTTGGCCGCTTCGATCAGCGTCGTTTGCAGCCAGTGGTTGCGCTGCTTGGAGATCGGCCCCCGCTGCTGCTTGCCCGCCGACGACTTCAGCGCCGCCGTCAGCCCACAGTAACTCATTGCCTCCGCAGCCGAACCAAAACGGTGCGGATCGCCGATCTCCAGAGCCCACGTCAAGGCCGTGATCTCTCCCACCGCCGGAATGCTCCTCAGCCGTTCCACGCGCCGGGTCAACTCGGCATCGGCCAGCAACTCGCGCACCAGCCGCCGTTGTGTGCTCTCGAACATTTCCAGCGCACCGCGGCTCAAGCGCAGCAGGTCGATCACCGAATCGGGTACCTCTTCCAACTCTTTCAGCAGGCTGGCGAAGTACTTCTTGCGGTGCAGCTTCTCCTTCACATACTCGGCTCCCGTTTCCATCAGCAGCCCCGCCATCTTGTTCTTCATCCGCACCGCTTCGCTCACCACCAGGCTGCGATAGCGCAACAGCCGCCGCAGCTCCCGGATCCGCGGCGTAGCCACATAGCAGACCGGCAGCAGATTGCACCGCACCAGATCGGCGATGGTGCGCGCATCGATTCGGTCGCTCTTCTTCTTGCCCGAGCTGATCGCCTTCATCCTCGCCGGATGCCCCATTTCCAGCCCCGCACTGTAGGGCTTCAGCGTGTCGTAGATCCAGCCGCTGAACAGGGTCGCTTCCATCGCCCCTCGCCAGGGCTGACTCCGTGCCCCTGCCCAGCCCCGCAGCACATTCCGCAGCGCAGCCAGCGTGCCCTCTTCCAAGATCTCCCCAGCCGCCGTTTTGACGCAGTAGCTGATGCTTTTCTTGTGGACGTCGAATCCGATATAGTGAACTTCGTTCATTGGGTTCTCCTTGCGCGTTGTCTGAGCCGGCGCTTGATTCGCCGGTCTCGGCATAGTAACCGCTTGGAGAACCCTTCTTCATTTCACTTATGCATTCATACAGACGGGACGTTCCCCGCGGCGGGTGGCTCCGGTCCCGGTGGCCCTTTCGATCCAAACTGAGGGTGCCCCCAGTCCCTCGCTTTTGGGGACCTGGGAAGCCTCCCCCGCTCGCTTCCAGCATCCCAAGGCTCCTCGCCCGGCCCAAGCCACGGCTCGCGCCCCGGAGTCTAACTTAAGTCAATTCAAATGAGCGCATTACACGCCAAATAGACCAATATGACTATTTTCTCCCGTTTCTGCACCATTTCTGGTGTAATTCGGGTTCGCTCACCCTGATCCCGCTCCGCCGGCCCCGTGAATACCGCCAACTCCGCTTAACTATATCAATTAAAATAAGATAACCAGACAGTCTGGCTGGCTAGCCAGCTCCTGCAGGCGAAAATTAGGTGAATACACGGCGGGTGGCCCGGTCCCGAAGATCGCTCCAAACCAAGCTGAGGGTGCCCCATCCGTCGCTTTTTTCCAGCGAATGGTGGAAACCGGCACAGTTGCGCGTGCCGTAAACCCGATACGTTCGCCATTTATTCCCTTTCACCCGAATTCTTGCCCAAAAATGACCCCTTTTTCTGCATCATTATTGGTGCAAAACACCCACCCGACCCCATGCTGTCAAGGGGTATCCCTGTGGAAAAGTCGCATAAATATAACAATACAAAAGAGAAAAAGTTTTGTTCAAAACTCGGGGCCTTAAATAGTTGGCGGCGTAGAATCTTATCTAGATGGGGAAACTGCGAAGAGACTTTGGGGCCGCAGCCTACCCGCACACGCTTTTTGTGAAAGGCACGGGCTGCCAGCCGTGCCTTTCGTGTTTTCCGGCAACATCCAGCCGCGCGGAAAAACAGCCGCGCAAATCACTGCAGTTTTTTGGCGTAAAGCTCTCAATCTGCACCACATCGCCGTTTTTATTTCGTGCGCTTCTGCCGCACATGGTCAGGGGTTTCCGGAAGGACCCGGGCTTCAGGCCCTCAATTGACCTGAATCTCGAATCGCGCGGAAAAACAGCCGCGCGAATCACTGCAGTTTTAGGGCATAAAGCTCTCAATCTGCACCACATCGCCGTTTTTATTTCGTGCGTCTCGGCCCCTCGGGCCCCGCAACGTACCCGCTTTTCCACTTTCACCCTGACCGGCATTTCTGTCATACTTGTACGTGCCCACCAGGTACGCCAAACCACCACAATCCAGCGAAGAGGTTGCACCCATGTCGGCAAAGTATGTCTTTGTGACAGGCGGAGTCGTGTCCAGTCTCGGTAAAGGTCTGGCCGCCGCTTCCATCGGATGTCTGCTTGAGAGCCGCGGTCTCCGCGTCAACATGATGAAATTCGATCCTTACCTGAACGTCGACCCGGGAACCATGTCGCCCTTCCAGCACGGCGAAGTCTTCGTCACCGACGACGGCGCGGAAACCGATCTCGACCTGGGCCACTACGAGCGCTTCACCCACGCGCCCCTCTCGCGCGACAACAACTGGACCACCGGCCGCATCTACGAGCAGATCATTCTCAAGGAGCGCCGCGGCGACTACCTGGGCAAGACCGTCCAGGTCATCCCCCACGTGACAAATGAAATCAAAAACGCCATGCGCAAGGTCTCCTCCAACGGCGCTGACGTAACCATCGTTGAAGTCGGCGGCACCGTGGGCGACATCGAATCGCTGCCGTTCCTTGAGGCCATCCGCCAGATGCGCCAGGAACTGGGCCGCGAAAACACCGTCTTCATCCATCTCACGCTGGTCCCCTGGATCGCCGCCGCGCAGGAACTCAAGACCAAGCCCACCCAGCATTCGGTCAAAGAACTGCTTTCGATCGGCATCCAGGCCGACATTCTGCTTTGCCGCTCGGAGCGCTCCCTGAGCCGCGAGATGAAGCAGAAAATCGCCATCTTCTGCAACGTGGAAGAGAAGGCGGTGATCAACGCGACCACGGTTCCCACCATCTACCAGGTGCCGCTCAACTTTGCCGAGGAGGGGGTGGACGGCCTCATCCTCAAGTACCTGCACAAAGAGGCTCCAGAGGCCGATCTGGTGCGGTGGCGTGACCTGGTGGACCGCTGCTACCACCCAAAGGACGAGGTCTCCATCGCCATCGTGGGCAAATACACCGACTACGAGGACAGCTACAAGTCGCTCAAGGAAGCGCTGACCCACGGCGCGGTGTCGCAGAACCTGAAGCTCAAAATCTCCTGGATCGAGGCCGAGGGGCTGGAGTCAGAAGGGCCCGACGACCGGCGCTATGAGGCGCAGCTCGAGGGCTTTGACGGGATTCTGGTTCCGGGCGGATTCGGCAAGCGCGGCATTGAGGGGATGCTGAACGGAATTCGCTACGCCCGGGAGAAGAGGGTGCCGTACTTCGGAATTTGTCTGGGCATGCAGACTGCCTGCATTGAGTACGCGCGCAACGTCTGCGGCCTGAAAGACGCCAATTCCAGCGAGTTCGATCCGGCCGCGCAGCATCGCGTGATCTACAAGCTGCGCGAATTGCTGGGCGTGGAAGAGATGGGCGGGACAATGCGGCTGGGCGCGTGGACCTGCGTGCTGCAACCGGATTCGCTGGCCAGCCGGGCTTACGGCGGGGCCACGGAAATCAGCGAGCGCCACCGGCATCGCTACGAGTTCAACCGCGAGTACGAGGCGCTCCTGACCGGCGGCGGCCTGACCATCAGCGGCACAACGCCGGACGGGACCTACGTGGAGATTGTGGAGATTCCCGGCCACCCGTACTTTCTCGGCTGCCAGTTCCATCCTGAGTTCAAGTCGAAGCCGCTGGAGCCGCATCCGCTGTTCCGCGAGTTCATCACAGCCAGCTACCGGAACCGGCTGGAGCGCAGCGAGGAAGCGACGAAGATCGCATCGGAGACCACGGCCTAGCAGATTCGCAGTGCGAAGGCTGGACAATGTTGGGAAAAACCTGAGAACTGAACTGGAGAAGATGACCGCCCAAACGCCATTGGGCCCGCATCCGCGAAGCCGAAGAGCGAGTCAGCGGTTAACCGAGCAGTAGCGCCCCTTTTGTCTTCCCAGCAAGCGCCTTGTCGAAGGTGACCAGCGTCAAGCCGGCGGTTTCGGCGAAGGCAGCCAGGTAGTCGTCCATCCACGTCTTCGGGGATATCGTCTCGGATTCGGTCCGAGCGCGGAGCCGCGGTTCGAGGCCAACCGGATCGTCAGCCCAGGTGATCTGGCCGGTGCCGACCCAGCGATCGTATACACGCCAGCAAACCTTCTGCTTTAGAGCATCCTGCTGCATCACTGCTGCGGTGGAAAGCAAGCGGAAGAGCCCCAGTTGCGTTTGCCGGCAAAAAACCAGGCGAGCGTCGGCGGGCAGGGCCTGATACCACCGATTGGCCCGGACATGGTGGTCATGCCGACCATAATTCAGCGCCACCCAGACGTTCAAGTCAGGAAGAAAAAAGGATGTCATCGATTTGTTCGTTGGTCAGGTTCAAGGTGCCGGGATGCGAGGAATGGATGAGGGGCAATTCAAGCTTGCGGACGGGCTGAACCGTGCCGGGTTCCAGATCCCGCTGGATTGCGCGCAGGACGACCTGGCGAACCGGAACACCCTCCTGTGCCGCCTTGATTTTGATGGCCCGATAGGTCTCGTCCGGGATGTCGAGCGTGGTCCTCATATATCCATATTCACATCTTTATGTTTTTATGGCAATGGTGGCTGGATGATTCTGTCCTTCAGGTCCGGGGCGACGAGCTGGAAGTGGCGGACGTTCCAGGTGTAGATGCGCTCGGCATTAACTTTGCGGGCGCAGGCCAGCAGTAGCGCATCGTAAATGAGGCCGCCAAGGAGACCCAGATCGGCTATGCGTTGAGCGGCATCGAGATATTCGTCAGGCGAAAGCGCCACACATTCCAGCTTGCTGCGAAGCCTGACGATGAACTTCAAGGCCAATTGAGGGTGAAAGCGGTTGGGAGGAGGCATTCCTGTGAGGTTGCTGTAGACCTCGGCCAGGGTATGCGCTGCGCATGCGCCGATATTTGGATCGCATGCGTGAAGCAGCGCGCTGCTGGCCTGGTAGCGCCCATCGTTAGTGCGCGCCGCTGCCACAATGACTGAAGTATCGAGGAACGATTTCACTCCAAACCGCTGCCTTCCATGATCCGCTGGTTACGCTCCTCATAACTCTGGCGGATGGAGTCATTTACATCCTCGACCGTGATTGGCGGCCCGCCAACGAGTACCGCGAATCCGTCGCGGATCTCGAGGTTGGGCTCGGGCGCATCTGCCTCGATTTGAATCTGGTGCTGGTGTCGCTCGATGCGGAGGCGGGTGCCGGGAGTGAGGTGCATGGCTTCGCGCATCTTTTTTGGGATGACGATGCGGCCAGCTTTGTCGATCTCCACGATGGCGTTCATAATGCCATTTTACCGCACAAAATGGTATTTCTGCCATTTCTGATGCCATTTTTACCATTTCAAATAGCATTGTGCTCCTTATCACACAAGCGTGTGACGAAACTGAATTTGCATTGACAATCGTTTTTCGTGGAGCACACGCTTACATCCGTTTCCCTCAAAGGAGGGGTCCGCATGACCGCCCATTTTGAATTGCAACCCGCCGAAGCAGAACTCCAACACCTGGCAGACGAATACTGGCATCAGTGTTGCAACCGCGAGCGCCAATTGGAGGCGGAGGCATTCGAAGCAGGCAAAGCCATTCGCAACGGCGAGTACACGCTGACCAACCTTGAGGCAATTGTGCGCTGGAAGTCAGAGCGGCTGGTGCATTACCTGATCGGAAACGGAAGCCTGCGCATCCGGCGGGCGCTTGAGGTGGCGGCGGCGCCGGAGTCGAGCACGCGGGAAGCGATGATGGCGCTGTTGGAGCTGAAGGGCGTGGATGTGCCGATGGCCTCGGCGATCCTGGCCTGCATCTTTCCCGACAGCTACATCGAGCTGGACTACCAGGATCTGGAGGCGCTGGGGCTGGCGCGCCAGGACGTCCGCTTCTACGAGGAGTACCTGGACTACTGCCGGGGGCTGGCGGAGCGGGGTGTCCTGGCGCCGCAGAGCGAGCTTCCGGGGCCGACGCCGCTGCACACGCTGGATCGGGCGCTGGCGCAGTGGACCAGGAACCGGGGATAAACCGGCCGCGAGCCGGCCGGCAAGCCAGTTGGCGGTTTGTGCCTTGCTCGGACTGCCGCGCTCACGAGTTCTGTTAGGATTTCGGTGCATGACACCCAGTCCCGAAGATCTGGCGGCGCAGTATGCGCTGATGAGTGAAACGGAACTTATGGAACTGGCTCGCTCCTACGATGGTCTGGTGGAAACTGCACAGGCGGCGTTGCGTGCGGAATTTGCACGGCGCGGGCTTGAGCCGCCGCTGGTGGAAGAACCAGAGGAACCCGAGTTCCGTCGCCTGGTGACGGTTCGAAGTTATCGGGACCTGGCTGAGGCACACCTAGGGCGTTCGCTGCTGGAGTCGGCGGGCATTCCAGCCTGGATTGCAGATGAGAATCTCGTACGGATGGTCTGGTTCTACTCCAATCTGGTGGGCGGTTTGAGATTGCAGGTCGACGAAGGCGACGAAGCGGCTGCACGGGAGATTCTTGAGGAAGCGGTTCCGGGGACAATCAACTATGGCGAGGAGGAAGCCTTCGTACAGCCGACTTGCCCAAAGTGCGGATCGGCTGAGATAACACTGGGCGACGGGACAGAGCGCGGGCGGTCACTTGTGGCGCTCTACTTCCTGTCGATTCCAGTGCCGCCAAAAGAGGAGGCGTGGCATTGCCAGGCATGTGGCGCACAGTGGGTGGATGAGGAGAACGGTTCATCCGCAGGATGAGCTGCCGTAGCGGGCGGGGTTAGCGGAACCAGATCAAACTGTCGCCCGGAGTCACACCGCGGCCAGCGTGTGGATGGCGATGGTGATCGCTGGCGGATGCAGAAGCGTGTTGTGGATGAGGCAGTGGTGCACCGCTTCTTCAACTCCGGCGCGATCGGCATCGCTCAAGTCACCGGGAACAGACACCTCAATGCGGATGGGATGGAGCCGGGCCGGCGCGGAGGCCTTTTCAGCGAATGCAGACACCTCGACACCTTCGCGCAGAATTCCCTTCTTTTTGAGATACGCCACGGCGTAGAACGCCGCGCAGGAACCGAGCGATGCGAGGAGTAGCTCGGGAGGGGTCATGCCCAGATCTTGGCCGCCGTTGTTCGGGGGCTGGTCGCAGACGAGGGTGTGCTTGCGGGCCGCGATCTCAAACTTCACGTCCCCGGAATGCGTAACAGTGACTTCGATCATGGCGGGATACTCCACCATGAACATAGAATCTCCTGCGGCGGTGGATCTGTGAGGACTGACACGCAAGTGCCGGGCGAGGGTCGGCGGGGCCGGCTCGGCTAGAATTCCGGATGTGAGACATTCGTTTGAAATTGGCCCGGTGCAGGTGGGTTCGGGCAGGCTGTTTTTGATTGCCGGACCCTGCGTGATTGAGAGCGAAGCGCACGCGCGGAAGATGGCGGAGGCCATCCAGCGGATCACGTCGGACCTGGGAGTCCCGTACATCTTCAAAGCCAGCTACGACAAGGCGAACCGGACAAGCGTGAAGAGTTTTCGCGGCCCGGGGCTGAAGGAGGGGACGGCGATCCTGGGGCGGCTGGCCAAGGACACCGGTCTGCCGGTGCTGACCGACGTGCACGAGCCGGCGCACTGCGAAGTGGCGGCGGAGGCGGTGGACGTGCTGCAGATTCCCGCGTTTCTGTGCCGGCAGACGGACCTGCTGGAGGCTGCGGGGCGGACCGGACGGGCGGTCAACATCAAGAAGGGGCAGTTTGTGGCGCCGTGGGATATGGCGCATCCGGTGGAGAAGGTGCGGTCAACCGGGAACGAGCGGGTGTTCCTGACTGAGCGCGGGGCGAGCTTTGGCTACAACACGCTGGTCGTAGACTACCGCGGCCTGCCGGTGATGCGGGAACTTGCGCCGGTGGTGTTTGACGGGACGCACAGCGTGCAGCAGCCGAGCGCGGCGGGCGGCGTGAGCGGCGGTCAGCCGGAGTTTATTCCCGTGCTGGCGCGGGCGGCGGTGGCGGCGGGAGTGGACGGGGTGTTCCTGGAGGTGCACGACGACCCGGCGCAAGCCAAGAGCGATGGGGCGAATGCGCTGCGCCTGGATTTGCTGAGGCCGCTGCTGGAGACGCTGCTGGCGATTGAGAAGGCGGCCGGCGGCGTTTAGTCACGAGCCATCAGCTTTTGATAGATATGGCTGTGCAGTATGCCGGCTTGAGCGGCGCGGGTCTGGAGACCCGCGCTACAGCCGATCTGGAGATCGGCGGTACGGCGAGTGAATTGCTCACTGCTGCGGCGGCGGATTCGTTGGAGCGGGCGCCGGAGCGGGCGCTCCCGGAACGGGCGCAATCGGAGTGGGCTGAACTGGCGGGGTGCTCTGATCCGGCTCATTCTTCTTGCGTTCGGTGATGCGGGTTTTCTGGCCGGTAGTGGTTGCTGGCTTCTTCTTCTTGTCGCCTGAGAGTCCCAGAGAGGATGACTGGGTCTGCTGGTCGGCGACCTCGGCGGCGTCAGGCGCCGCAGGCGCCAGCGCATCGGTTTTGGAGCTGTACTGGCCCTTCTTGGCTTTCTTTTCCTTGTGCTCCACGCGGGCGCGCGCAGAGAAGCGGGTCTTGTGCTCCGGTGGGGCGGCCGCCTCCTCAGTCAGATCGCTGGGCGGGGCGGCCGTTGCCACCTGGGTGCCTGCGCCGGCATCTTCAGTAGCAGATTGAGGCTCGCTGGGCAGAGTTTTGGTGGGCGATTGCCCGTAACGGATCTTCTCTTTCTTGCCCGGCTTCTGGATTGCCAGTTCCTCGGTCTTGTCACCCCCGGTCTTTTCCTTCCCGGTCTTCTTCTCCACGGACACTTTTTCCACGGTCGGCACTGAGGTCTTGGAGCGGAAGTGCGTAGTCTCGCGGAAGCGGGTGCGCTCCACCTTCTTCTTCTTCTTGGGCGTGGGCGGAGTGTAGGCGGCGTAGGAGATGGGGTTGATGCGCTTGTTGCCGGTGGCGCCGGTGTCAATGTAGCCGGTCTTGATCTCAAGATAGGCATCGTCGCGCATCTTGTTCAGATCTTCGCGAATCGCAGGCTCCATCTTGGACTCGTAGTAGTCCGACTCCACCTGCTGCTGGACATCCTTGAAGGGCTGCATGCCGGCGGGAATGTGCTGGGCCACCTTGAAGATGATGAATCCCTGGCGGGTGCGGATGGGCTGGGTGATGCCGCCGGTGGGAAGACTGAAGGTGGCATCCTCAAAAACCTGGGCGCCAAGCTGACCTCGGCGGTAAGTGCCCAGGTCGCCGCCCTGCGCGGCGGTCTGGCCCGCGCTGATGGTTCGGGCGAGCTCGGCGAAATCGGCGCCGGCCTTGAGCTTGGCTTCAGCATCGTTGGCCTTGGCCTCGGCCGCGGACACCTGGTCTGCGCTGGCATCTTCCGGAGTGGAGATCAGGATTTCGTTGAGCTTGACACTCTCCGGCAGCTGGTACTCGGACTGGTGCTGCTCGTAGTAGCGCTGCACCTCGCCGGGCGTGAAGTTGATGTGGGCGCCGACCTCCTGGCGCATCACCTGCTGGGTGATGATCTGGCTGCGGATGTTCTGCTTGAAATCTTCAAAGGAAACGCCCTGCTCCCGGGCAGCTTTCTCCAGGTCCTCCAGGGTGCCGAGATTGTATTGCTTGCGAATCTGGTCGAGCTTGTTGATGAGCTCGGTTTCGCCGGTGATGCCGAGCTCCTTGCCCTTGGAGAGCCAGAGCTGCTGGTCAATCATGTTGCGCAAAAGGTCTCTGTGGGCCTCGGAGATCTGCTGCATGGTGGCGCCATGCTGGCGCAACTCGTCGTCCATGTCCTTCATGGCGCGGTCATAGTCGGTCTTGGTGATGACCTGATCGTTGACGCGGGCGACGATCTCTTCCACCACCACGCCGCCGTAAGGGCTGGCCGGCTCAGTGGGGCGCGTTTGGGCCACGGCGGGAACTGCAAGCAGCATCGTGCTGAGCACGGAGACCGCGGGGATCGAAAGGGATCGAAAGCTCATATGTCGGCACATGGCAGGCACAATCAGACTGCGCCTGAGGTATAGACGCTATTGTAAATGGCCGGAGAGCAGCGGGTGAGTCAGTGAGGGCCCTCCAGGCCGGCTTTGGGCAAGACTGGGGATGGGCGCGCGCAGGTCGGACCTGAGAAGGGAAGTCCAGGCAGAGCCGTTGGGGGGTTGCGGCAGCGCCGGATTGACGGCGGAGATTGTGCGCGGCGACGCCGGAACGCGAGTAGACTGGGTGCATCCAGAGGAAGTTACGGGCCCGATATTTCGGGAGAACTCCGATGCGCAAGTTTGTTCTTGCATCCTTATTAGGCGGTATGGCGTTTATACCGGCATGCAGCAATATTACTTTTAACTCAAAACCCACCCCACCGCCGCCCAGCCAGGATCCGGATCAGCAGGCGGACCAACTTGTGGCTCAAATGACGCTGGGTGAAAAGCTCCAGCTTGTACACGGAGCGCTCACCATCCAAAACCCGGTGGGGCCCGGCAAAGCGGAGGAGTGGGTACCGGGAATCCCGCGGCTCGAGATTCCGGATCTGCTTTATGGCGACGGGCCGGTGGGCGTGTATTCGTCCATCGGTCCTGCTACCGCGTTGCCGTCTTCGTTGGCCAGTGCCGCCAGTTGGGACACCGCTGAGGCATACAAATACGGCCTGGTCATCGGCACGGAGCTGCGGGCTTACGGCATGAACGTGTGGCTGGGCGGGAACGTCAACCTGACTTCAGGCCGTGAGCCGCGCGACGGGCGCACTTTTGAAACAGCCGGCGAAGACCCGCTGCTCGCCGGCAGCATCAAGGCGCAGCATCTTCTGGCGGTCCAGAGCCAGGACCTGATTGGCACGCTGAAGCATTACGCGCTAAACGATGGGGAAACGGGCCGTTTCCAGGCCAACGCGATCATCGGCGATCGAGCCGCGCGGGAGAGCGATCTGCTGGCCTTCGAAATTGCGCTCAAGGAGTCGAATGCGCAATCGGTGATGTGTTCCTACAACCTGGTGAACAGCGTGTATGCCTGCCAGCATGGCGATCTGCTGAACGGCGTCCTGAAGACCGGATGGGAGTTTCCGGGCTTTGTTGCATCCGATGCATTCGCCACGCATAGTTCCGTTGATTCCGCCCTGGCGGGTCTCGATCAGGAGCAGATTGGCGGTTACTACTTTGGCGGCGTCTGGGGACCGAGCCTGGAAAGCGCCATCGGCAGTGGACAGATGCCCGTCTCGCGCCTCGACAACATGGTCCATCGCATTGTTCGCGCGATGATCGCAGCGGGACCCTTCAGCCATCCGGTGGCCATTGGCACTATTGACGCGGCAGGCGATGCCGCCATTGCGCGGGAAATTCTGGAACAGGGCGCGGTGCTGCTGAAGAACGGCTCCAGCCTGCTTCCGCTTGACGCCGCCAACACCTCGTCGATTGCAATCATCGGCGGACATGCCGATGTGGGCGTGATCTCCGGCGGCGGCTCGGCGCAAGTGTCGCCCATCGGGGGCGCGTCGCTCACGCTTCCTCCCGAGTGTCCACCCACTGCGACGGGCATCAGCGGCCTGGCATGCCTGAACTCGTCAGAAGTCTATGATCCATCGTCTCCGCTGGCCGCGGTCCGTGCTCGCGCTCCCAACGCCAGCGTGCAGTTTGCCGATGGAGCGGACCTGAACGCCGCTGCCGCACTGGCGCGGACTTCCACTGTCGCCATTGTTTTTGTGACTCAGTGGACCTCAGAAGGCATGGATCTGCCGGGTTTGAACCTCTCCGGCAACCAGGACGCGCTGGTTAGCGCCGTGTCTGCCGCCAACCCCCACACCATCGTAGTTATCGAGTCCGGCGGCGCGGTGCTTATGCCATGGCTTGCGGGCGCGGACGCGGTCCTTGAAGCGTGGTATCCCGGCCAGCAGGGCGCACAAGCTATTGCCCGCATCCTGTTCGGCGACGTCAACCCTTCGGGAAAACTTCCCATTACGTTTCCCGGCAGCGTCGCCGATCTCCCCCGTCCCGTGATTCCTCAGCCGGCCGATCCCACCTCCACCAGCCCATTCGACGTGGACTATACGATTGAAGGGCTGAATGTGGGCTACAAGTGGTTCGACGAGCAAAATATCCAGCCGCTGTTTCCGTTCGGTTTCGGGCTTTCCTACACTACCTTCTCCATCTCCAATCCGGTTCTTACACCCAATGCAGCGGGCGCCAGTCCGGGATTCCAGTTGAGTTTCACCGTGAAGAACACGGGTGCCGTGGCGGGCGCCGAAGTGGCCCAGGTCTATCTCGGGTTTCCTCCGGGAATCGGCGAGCCACCCAGGCGCCTGGTGGCGTGGAAGAAGGTCCATCTGGACCCTGGGGCACAGGAGCAGGACACGATCACTGTCTCGGCATCCGATTTCAGCCATCCGCTCTCGTATTGGGACTCCAGCAGCGGAAGCTGGCAGATGGGTACGGGTGTCTACACGGTTTACCTGGGTAACTCATCGCGGAATCTGTCAGTTGCAGGAACCTTTACGCCGGGCCACTAGAAAGGGCTGCCGCGGGCCGCGCTACCGGAGCCGATTGAGGGGCGTCAAATAAGCCAGTGATATACTTCAGGCTAAGGCTGCATTGGCCGGCTGCCCAACTCTTGTGCGCCACCACTGCCGCTGGAGGTTCCTTCCGCTTATGACTCCCCGCGCCCGCCGCGCTTTTTTCACCGTGATCGTGTTTTTCGCCGTCTGCGCCGGAGTGGGCAGCGTCCTTCAACGCAAGGTTGGCGCGCAGTCGTCTGAGGACGAGAGCCAGATCCGCGACAGCCTGAAGCAATTCACCAGCGTGTACGCGCTGGTGGAACAGAACTATGCCGAGCCGATCACCGGGGACAAGGTTGACGGGGCTATCTACGACGGTGCCATCCCGGGCGCGCTGCGGACGCTTGACCCGCACTCGAATTTCTACGATCCCAAGTCGTACGCCAAGATGCGCGAGGACCAGCGCGGACATTATTACGGCGTGGGAATGGTGATCCAGGAGCAGCGCGATCCGCATGGACACGACAAGATTTACGTCATCACGCCGTACGAGGGCACACCGTCGTACCGCGCCGGAATCCGGCCGGGCGACGTGATTTCGGCGGTTGACGGCAAGGCGGTGGCGCCCGGAACCGATGATGAAGCCAGCCTGAACTCGTCTGACGCGGTGGCCAAGGCGCTCAAGGGGCCCAAGGGCACGCACGTGCAGGTAACCATGGCGCGGGTGGGCCAGGCCAAGCCGCTGGTGTTTGACCTGGTGCGCGACGAGATTCCCCATCCGTCCGTGGACCTGAAATACGAAATCCGGCCGGGCGTGGGTTACATTCACCTGATTCAGTTTCAGGAGACCACCGGGCAGGAAATCGAGGATGCCATCAACAGCTTTGGCAGCCTGAAGGGCCTGGTTCTTGACTTGCGCGGCAACCCGGGCGGGCTGCTGAGTCAGGCAGTGGACATGTGCGACCACCTGCTGACTAAGGGACAGACCATCGTGTCTCAGCGCGGGCGCGCCTACCCTGACCAGAACTACGTGGCCACGCATGGCAACGACGGCAAGGCGTTCCCTATCGTGGTGCTGGTCAACCGGAACACGGCATCGGCCGCGGAGATTGTCACAGGAGCGTTGCAGGATCATGACCGGGCGCTGGTGGTGGGCGAAACCACCTTCGGCAAGGGCTTGGTGCAGACGGTCTACAACCTGGGCGACAACACCGGGCTGGCGCTGACTACCTACCATTACTTCACTCCGTCGGGGCGGCTCATCCAGCGCAACTACAGCGGGATTTCGTTGTACGACTACTACTACAACCATGCCGGCGCCCAGCCTGCGGACAAAGAAAACCGCGACGTCAAGTTCACTGACTCCGGGCGCACGGTGTACGGCGGCGGCGGCATTACGCCGGACGAGAAGATCGATGAGCCCAAGGCGACCCAGTTCCAGGATGAGCTGGGATACCGCTACGCGTTCTTCCACTTTGCCCCCAGCTATCTTTCAAACCACACGGCGGACAAGGATCTCAAAGTGGATGACGCGGTGCTGGCGGACTTCAAGCAATTCCTGACCAGCGAGAACATCCCCTGGACGGAGAAGGATATTTCCGACAATCTTGACTGGCTGAAGATCAACATCAAGGAATCGATCTTCGCCAGCCAGTTTGGGGAATTGCAGGGGCTGCGCGTGCATGCGGACTGGGATCCGCAGATTCAAAAGGCTCTGAGCTACCTGCCTGAAGCGCAGGCGCTTGAGGACAACGCGCACAAGGTGCTGGCGGAGAAGGTGCAGGCACACGAGGCGCAGGCGGCGCACCAGGCCGCTGCACAACAGGGGACGCCGGTCCAGCAATAAGACAGATCGGGAAAGCGCAGTTGAGACGGACAGGCCTGGCGCCTGTCCGTCTTCGCTTTTGGGCGCAGACCGTTGAGTCCGGAGCGGCAATGGTGGCCTGCATCACAGCGGAACTGAATGACTCAGGCCTACGCTAACCTCCGGGTTCGGGCTCCTGAACTCTGCACGACAGGAGGTCCATTCATGCACAGCATCGACACTGAAAATGCGTCCCTGGTGGAAGTCTTGCGCACGGCTTTTGAAGGCGAGTCGAATGTGCAGGCGCGCTACCGCGAGTTCGCCGCGAAGGCGGATGGCGAAGGGTGGCATGGCGTCGCCAGCCTGTTCCGGGCGGCCGCCCGCGCTGAGGAGATTCATGCCGCAAACCACGGACGCATTGCCCACCAGCTCGGCGGTCACATGCAGTTTGAGCCGCAGGATTTTGAGGTGAAGAGCACGCTGGATAACCTCCGCTCCGCGGTTGCGGGGGAGCGGTTTGAAGTGGACGTCATGTATCCGGCGTTTGTGACTCAGGCGCAGGTTCACTACGATGTGGCCGCCATCCGCACCTTCACCTGGGCGCTGGAAGCGGAAAAGACGCACGTGCGGCTGTTCAGCGAGGCTGAGGCGTTGGTGGATATAGAGGACGAGGATTCCTGGGTAACCATGCACCGCGATTTCTACATCTGCCCCGTGTGCGGGTACACGTCGGAAGAGGAGTTCCAGGCGGAAATGTGTCCCGCGTGCAACTGCGCATGGAAGCGGTTTGAGTGCGTGGGGTGATCCAGATGTGATCCCCGACACAGCCAACCGCCGCAGTTTCGCCCAGACTCATTTTGAAGGGAGCTTCTTGGGAAGCTCCTTTCCTGTTCAGGAGGGAAAACGAATACCCCCCCCTATTTGATATCGATGCTATCAATGATATCAAACAGGCTAAATCAGGGCGAAAGTTCAGAATTTCCAGGGGCTGAAGGATAAAGCCCCGATTCCAGTGAGGGACGAGAAACACCCCCCTCCCCCCCTGTTTTGATATCAATGCTATCAATGATAGCAATGATAGCAAACAGGCGGAAAAGGGTGAGGATTCATGGTTTCCAAGGGGCTGAAGGACAAAGCACGAGTCCGGTGAGGAAAGAGAGATTCC
>Ga0265338_10005230_pt1 | contig 17019 bp, 12 predicted proteins | sample 42126metaG_FD_193579 | JGI IMG/M metagenome (GOLD analysis project Ga0265338, IMG submission 193579) | Rhizosphere microbial communities from Carex aquatilis grown in University of Washington, Seatle, WA, United States - 4-21-26 metaG | ecosystem: Host-associated > Plants > Roots > Rhizosphere... | reverse complement strand
TAATAACAGGAGTAAGAATGTGGCAGGATATAATCGCGCGGTAGATCGATCTGCAGGGCGCCGCGTGGTAACAATTGGTGGGGGAACTGGAACATTTGCATTACTTTCCCATTTGAAAAAACATCCCTTTACGATCAGTGCCATTGTTACCATGTCGGATAGTGGAGGAAGTTCGCGCCGTTTAATGGACGAATTTCGCCGTCAATTACCTCTGGGCGATTTGCGTATGTCCCTGGTTGCTCTGGCACGGAATGGAGCCTTGTGGCGCGAAATTTTTATGCATCGTTTTCAGCAGCAGGAAGGAGAAGGACCAGAGAGTAAACACGGCGTCAGCGGCCATAGCCTGGGAAACCTGGTTTTGAAAGGTTTACAGGACATCAATGATGGCAATCTTTTGCTGGCGATTGAGGACGCGGAAGAACTGTTAAATGCTGCCGGACATGTGCTCCCTGTGACTTTGACGCAAACGATGATCTGTGCTGATCTGGAGGATGGCACGACGATTTGTGATGAGACAGAGATTGATACACGCGGCAAAAAAGATGTCGGTCCAATTTCACCTATCTTGCGTCTACGACTGGAGCCAGAGAATGCTCCTGCCTGCGCTCAGGCGGTCAGGGCCATCCGGCGCGCTGATACCATCATTATTGGACCAGGCGATCTTTATACCAGCCTGTTACCCAATTTGCTGGTCCATGATATTGCGCGAGCTGTGCGTGAATCTGAGGCTGAAAAAATCTATGTGTGCAATCTTATGACCAAGCATGGCGAGACTGATGGGTATAAAGCCTCGGATTTTGCGGAGACCATCCATCACTACCTGGGTGGACGCGTGGATAAAATCATTGTCAACGATGGTCCCTTTGCCCCGGATATTCTGGAGATGTATGCGCAGGAGAGCCGCGCTCCAGTGGTGGTGGATCGCGAGCGCCTGGTGCAGATTGTGCCCAGTCTGGTGATCGATCATCTCAATCTGGAAAACGATGGCCTGGCACGTCACGACCCGGAACGCCTGGTCAAAGCGCTCTTTCCCGATGAGGTGCTCTAAAAAGAGAATGGTTCTGCCTGGTGGTTGTGCTGGCCGGCAGAACCATTTCCTGCTTATACCTTGCGTTGGATCAGTTTGCTCTCACAAAAGCCTGCCAGAATGCCGACGATTGCGTAGAGGGCAAAGTGTTGGGCGACCTGCGTGCTGATCTGGAACATGCCTGTATTGAGTAGCAGACAGGCCAGGGCGGCCAGCAGTGCTCCCAGAAATGGGCGCATAAACCAGGTGATGACCACGTAAACAGGTGGCTCAGCCAGTGGTTGCTTGCCCAGTGAGATAAGACAACTGACGCAGCCACCCAGCAATCCATAGAGCAACATATACCAGGGAATGCCCAGAGGGACAAACGTCGTGGTAAAGATTGCATTGCCCGCTGTAAGTCCTTGCCAGAGAGCTAACAGGAGCGTTCCCAGTAAAAGCAGGCAAATATAGCATGCAAAAGCCATCAGCCAGCTCTGAGTACGGGGTGTATGGGATGGTTCTGGCTGCCAGCGTTGTGGTTGTGGCGTTCCCACTGGTATTGTTCCTTCTACTGCTTCATCCGCCACTTCCTGTAAGTCCTGTCGAGTCAGTAACGCGGGTAAGGGTTCAGTATTTTGTTCAGGCGGTGTGGTTGGCAGTGGTCTGGCAGCAGGGATTGTCGAGGGGACAAGTTCTTCTAACCTATGGATATATTCTGCAGGGAGCTTCTGCCGCCGGGCAACTTGTAGCAGGCGTTTGAGATAGACAGGTTCAGGCAAACGATTCTCCTGGGGAAGCTGATTGACCTGTTGTTGTGTCGCTTCCGATGCAATATAACTGAGACAGGCCACCTCGCGCTGGCGGTAGGTTTCACAGACCTGGAGATCTACAGGTATAAAAGCATCCGGGTCATGGACTTTATCCAGCAACGACAATTCATGCTCCTGGCTCTGTGTAAAGCGGCGGGGCACACGGTAGAGAATGCCCCAGACCTCCGCTTCTGGCTCGTCCGGTACAGCAGCCAGGGAGGCAATGACATGCCCTGTGCGTGTGTCCAGCCCCGCAAAAATCAGCTGATAGCCTTTCAGTACAGCCGATCCATAGGCGAAGGCGGAGCCATCCAGACGTTCAGGACGGTTTAAGTAGACCGGGTCCATACCCAGGGCATACTCGAAAAGCCAGACAAATTCACTGACAGGCGGCCTGGGTGTCAGATCCGTAGAGGCTTTTGGCAGATCCTGCCTGGTTGCTTGATCCGTGTGCTCAACGGGCTTATCTTCAGGCAGAGGTGGAGCATCCGGTGCCTCGGTTGGAAATCCAGTCAAAGTTGTTGAGGGCGCCAGAGGAAGCTCAGTTCTGGTTGAGGTCAGATTAAAGGGCATGGGGCGCGGCGTATTAACGCGTACAACAGGCACGCCAGGTACAACATCATAAATTCCATCTTTGGATACATCGTTCAACTCCTCCGCCTTCTCCGAGCCTTCCTCTGGTAGGTTATGTTTCTCTTCCATCTATCCATCCAGCCTTTCAATAAGAAAAAGACCGTCCCTTTCCTATCAGGATACTGATAATTAAACGGAGTACCAAATGCATAGGACTTCTGACAGTTCTGGGCCAGGGCTTTTTCCCTGAGCGGGTTTCTGATTGGCTCTCTCTTCCCAGCCAATTGGCCTTGTCTTCCCTTGATTGGATCGGTTACACTTGATTGGTATGAGCCAATAGGAGAAGAGAGAACTATGCGACAACAATCATCCTACTCTGCACGACCCGTCTTTACCGCGCCAGTTCACGCCTTGATCAAACTGGAACGGAAGAGTGGTTTGCCGCTCTATCGCCAGATTTGTCAGCGTTTGCGCGAGGCTATTTTATCTGGTGAACTGGCGGAGGGCACGCGTTTACCAACCGAGCGCGCTCTGGCCAGTGAACTGGGTATCAATCGTACAACAGTGATGAATGCCTATAACGAACTGGCCAGCGAGGGACTGATCGAAGGACATGTAGGGCGTGGTACCCTGGTGCGACGTAATCACTCTTCCCAGTTTGATGAGCACTTTGAGCAAGAGACTGCTTCCTGGCTGCTGGGATTACCCGCCGGTGAACGTGAACTTCTGGGACCAGACGCACGTCTCCTCAGCGAATTAACCTCTGTAGAGAAACATCAGGAGATTATTTCTCTGACGCCAGGAAGTCCCGCGCCCGATCTTTTGCCAGCCGAGATGCTCAGTTCAATTTTCAGTGAAGGGTTACTGACATCGCGTCATGACGCGCTGGGATATTGTCCGGTGGAAGGTTTGCAAAGCCTGCGTCGTGAGATCGCGATCTGGATGCGCACGCATGGCGCGCCGGTTGATACTGAACAAATTCTGGTGCTTTCAGGTTCAACGCAAGGAGTTGGCCTGGTTGGTCGTATGTTGCTTAATCCTGGTGATGAAGTGGTCGTCGAGGTGCCAACCTATCTGGGAGCCATTCAGGCATTTCGCGCGCTCCAGGTGCGTGTGATTGGTGTGCCAACGGACAGTGATGGTATGCGTGTCGATCTGCTAGAATCGATTCTGGCTCGTCACCGACCACGGTTGATTTATACCCAGCCAACGTTCCAGAATCCCACAGGTTTTGTGATGTCACCTGAGCGCAGGCGGCGTTTAATTCTGCTCTCCCGGCGCTACCAGACGCCGATTCTTGAGGATGATCCCTATGGAGAGATCTATTTTCAGGAGAAGCGTCCGCAGCCACTGAAGGCCCTGGACCCGCATGGGCAGGTGATTTATCTGAGCACCTTCTCGAAGATTCTGGCGCCGGGATTGCGCGTGGCCTGGCTGGCAGCGCCTGAACCGATGATAGAGCGTCTCTCGCTGCATAAGCAGATTTTTGACCTGAATACAAATGCGCTTGGCCAGTGGAGCGTTGCGGAGATTCTCCATCGTGGTCTGCTGACGGATCATCTGCAAACCCTGCGCCAGCATTACAGGCGCAAACGTGATCTGATGCTCCAGGCTATCAGCAAATACTGGCCGCCGGAGGTACGCGTCAGCCATCCTGAAGGCGGTTTCCATCTGTGGTGCCGTCTGCCTGGGGATTTGCGCACGCGTGCGCTCTTACGCGAGGCCGCACTGGAACGCGTAGCTTTTGTGATTGGTGAGCCATTTCATGTTGATGGTGGAGGACAGCAACAGTTTCGCCTGAGCTTTGCCTATCCGCACGAAGAGGATATTGAAGAGGCGATCAAGCGTCTGGGACACGCGATGAGACGTTTGCTGGCCCGGCGTGCCTCGCGCGATGAGCAGCAAGATCTGCACATCGAGCATATTCCCATCGTTTAAAGGATGTAGGAGGGGAGTACTATATGTCTTTATCAGCGGACGGACAAGATACACAGACAGACTGGGAGGTAACTTCTGAAGGCTTATACATTGCCACGCGACAATTTCTCCTGCGGCGCGGTTATTGTTGTTCTAACCGTTGTCGTAACTGTCCCTATGTCAACTGGCGCGAAAATCCTGCCTGGCAGCATGCGCCAGCCGAAGCAATTCAGCGTACCCGTGTTTCTGCCAGAACCCTGGCTGAAGTGCGCGCGCACCTCTCCTGGCATGAGCATGCCTGCGCTGACGCCGAGGAGTCAGCGCAGGCATGCCATACAGAAATGATCGCTCACTATCGCCGATTGCTGGAACGCTGGCGCTAATCTGCCCAAGATGACTTGCGAGCTTTACCGGTAGAGAACGTACGTCTCTGACAAGCCTCATACTACAGTGGGATTGTCAGGACCTGGTGCCCCTCGCGTCCAAACTGTACCAGGGGTGAGACATAGACTTCGACGATAAAGGGTTTGTCGTAAATTGGTTGATGTTGTGCGTCCAGGAAGAAGACATGCAGACGATTGCGCATGCTGGTCGATGTGCCGCCCTGTGGTTGCATAGGAATAGTTACTTCTGCTGCATAGCCATTGGCAGGAATGGTCACCGGAGCCTTTTGCAGCACATAAGTATAGCCCTGCTGGAGGACCGAGCGCACCTCAACCAGGATTTCCTCGCCGTGGGACAGGGCGCTCAAGCCGGCTGGCTCTACGCCTTTGTAGGCGTCTGGGTGTGGTGTTGGCTCATCGCGGCCCATGATATGCAGGCGCAGGTTATAAGGTTGCTCTGGCCTGACGCGGACAGGCGTTTCAATAATCGCCGCGGCCTCGATTTTATGGAGTTGCTGGCCAAGAATGAGTCGTCTGAATTGTTTGAACAGCGAGATTTCATCGCTACTTTGTACGGGAAGCAGGGCTGGCAACCTGGATTTCTCACTGGCGATTTTTTTTGCGCGTGTCTTTCTGGTTGCTGGCGCCTCTGCTATTTCTGCGGGAGAAGACTCTTGAACCTCAGCGGGTTTCGGCAGCCCTTTTGGCGCTCTCTTAGTAGACTCTTTGACAATCTCCAGAGGTGGCTGATCCTCTGGTTTGTTTGTCGGCAATAGACCAGTAATACGTTTTTTCCAGGTGCCTCTGGTCTCTGGCTCGGCTGGTGCCGCGGGCTTCGGCTTTTTCTCGCTTGACCTCGTGCGCCTGGCCGGTTTCTGCTCCTCTGATGGTGGCATGGAGAGTGGAGGAGAGATGCCCTCCTGGCTCGGCGGCGTACTGGTCACTGAAGAAGCGCTGGCTGGAGTTTCCGGCGCGGCGACATCTACCAGAGGCATGCGCCGCGTTTGTTGGGCGGCCACGTCATTTTTGCTGTGTTGTTCCTCCCTGGCCGCGCGCCAGCGTACCACATCACGCTGCGACAGAGGGATAATGCGTACTGTTTCGGCCTCGCCTGCTGGTACCTCTGGCAGAGCAGGCGTAACCGGAGCTGCTTTGCGCGGCGTAATGCGAAAATGCGTATCCTGAAGCGCCCCCAGCAGAGAGGTCACCGTCGTAAAGCGTTCCTCTGGCTCAATCGCCAGTGCCTGCATGACACACTCATCGACATGCTGGCTCAGACGTGGATTGATCTCGCGTGGAGTGCGCAAACGCCGCTTATGACGTAGCGTCGATTCATTCGGGGGTGTACCGGTGAGCAGCAGGTAGAGCAACGCGCCCAGGCTATAGACATCGGAGCGTATCTCTGCCTTACCAGCCAGCGCTTCCGGTGCACTGAAATAGGAAAGTTCCGGTCTGGAAGTATGTAAGAACTGTGGCAGCAATTGTTGGAGTGACGGTAACAACCAGAAAACCATCAAGTTCGCTTCAGCTTCAACGCTATTTTTATTCAGGACCACCGTATATGGATCAAGATCGCCCAGCACAATATGCCGTCGATGGAGCCTTTCCACAGCCAGGCAAAGATTACGTACCCATTCCAGGGCGCGCGTCTCTTTGGGCAAACCCTGTCCACTCTGAAGAAAATCCTGCAACGTATAGAGTCGCTGAGCGTTCCTGGTCGCCGCCGCATCCTGAGCCAGAACTGGCAAAGCAGAAACCAGAGAGAGGCGGCCTTGAAACAGGCGCAGGTCGATACTGCTCAGCGTATGCGGAACAGGCCAGCGTCGCAACTGATCATATTCCTGTTGAATCTGAGCAAGCGCATCTGCGCGCGCCTCCTTTTGCAGGTGTGAGACATCTATTTCCCGAATGGCTACCATCCTGGGCTGGCTGGTAGTCAGAGTTTGTTGATTATCAAAAGCGAAATAAAGATTGACATAGGGACGCCTGCGCAGAAGCGTCGTAATACGATAGCGATTTTTAGGATCCTGTTCATCGATACTACTGGTCTGTTTTTTCGCCTTTAAACGCTCACCACAAGAACTGCAAAACGTTGCTCTTAGAGGTAATGCAGCTTTACATTTAGGGCAGGAAAGGTGACCGGCAGAGGTTTCTTCTGGTGTGGTCTGCGAAATACTCATGCTGCTTTTTTGCCTTACTTTATTAGTGATTTGCCTGGATGTCTGCACTTGATTATAACATAGCTGCCAGGATCATTCACTATCTGTACGATTCTGTCACAAACCGTACTATATAAGAGATGTATGACAATACAATAATACTCTATTTTTCCCAGGGATTAACCTTGAAATCCCCTACCCTGAAGACTCGGTTGCCGAATGACACTCCTGCTCGTTCTCTCCTTAAAAGAAGCGAGATACAGGTTATGTGCGACTGCAGTCGCATATAACCTGTATCTCGCTTCTTTTTTCTCTGGGGGAGGGGTTTTCGCCTGCGAGTGCTATTTGGCAACACATATCCTTCTTTTAAAAACGGACGGTTGGGAAAAGCATAGTAGAGAGCGTATGCTTCAACCCTGGCGCAGTCCCTCTTCAATCCATGCAATATGCATCGCTGCGTGCTGAGCATTTGCAGCAAACAAACTGCCAATATTCATTTTTGCGGGAAAAGACGGAGGTACTGGTTGCGCCAGTTGTTCATCGGTGAACTGCTCAAGTAAATGTAGCGTCTCCTGGCGTGCGAGAAAGAGGTGCTCGCGTAGTGTTTCCATACGGTCATCGCGGTGAGCGTTCACATAGGTTTGATTCCGCTGGTTTGACCACGCCAGCCTGTCCTCAGCACTCATTGTTGTCAAACTATCTGGCAAGGACCCACCTGTGAGTAGAAGGCGTAAGAGCGTCTGGATATTCTGTTCATTGGCTGTAAAATGGGCAAAATGATCTTTAACTCGCCAGGGGGCTTCGCCGGGGGTACCGCTCGCTGTGCACGGGCGTTCAAGGGTTTCGGGACCGAGCCCTGTAAAATAAGCCAGGACGTTTTCTTGCGATGCGGCAAGTGTCTCCTGGATTTCTGAACGTGTTGGCATAATTGGCCTTTCTTGACTATCAGGAATGTGTGTTTCTTCTCTCATCGGTTTTCTCTGCTGACGATACCCCCTTTTCAGGTTGGCCACGTTCTGTTAGAATCTGGCAAGGGTACCGCTGCGTGTTTTCATGAGCACATGCATGATACAATAAATATAAGTATAGATTCAGCATCTACATGTGATTTGAGAACGCTTCACAGACCCTCTAAAAAGGGGTTACCCTGCTCACACTCGTGACAAGCAAGTCTGTGAAATAATTTTTATACCATGAAGCAGGTGGGTGGGAGCGCCTGGCAGACGCACACTCTTTTGCGGAGCCGACGCTCCCATTAGTTGTGATGAAAACAACCTGTCTTGCTGCATAGTAATGGTATTGCATCCGAAAAACCGGAGGTTTTTTTATGGCCACTCTCCTATTTTGGGTTGTCGCCATCGTTCTGGTGGGGTCTGCTCTGATGGTTGTAGGGGCGCGTAAGATCGTGCATAGCGCCCTGGCCCTGGTTGTCGTTTTTGCGATGGCCGCCGGGATCTACCTGCTGCTCAACGCCGAGTTTATTGCCATTGTGCAGATTCTCATCTACGCTGGAGCGGTTACCATCTTGATTCTGTTTGCCCTGATGCTTACACGCGTTTCTAACCAGAACGAGTTAACGAATCCCAATAGTAAGACCTGGTGGGCGGCTCTGATTTTGAGCGCGCTGGTGGGGGCTGGTGTGATTCTGGCCAGCACTTTTACACACTCGACTACCCTGCTTGAAAAATCACCTGTTGCTGCTTATGGCAGTAACTCCTGTCCTTTACCCACGAATAACGTGGCTTATATAGGCCAGTTGTTGTATAGTCCGAGCTGCTATAGTTACGTGCTTCCCTTTGAGATTGCGTCTCTCGTGCTGCTCGTAGCCATCATAGGCGCGATAGTTATTGCTCGGGAGGATTAGCTTTCGATGGATTTTCTTCATCCGACACTCAATCATTTTCTGGTGCTCGGCGCGGTGTTGTTCTGTATTGGTCTGTATGGTGCCCTGGCCAAGCGCAATGCCATCGCCATTTTGATGGGCATTGAAATTATGCTCAATGCGGTCAATATTACACTGGTCGCCTTTTCGTTTTATAACACGGTCAAGCCGTTCTCAACGTACCTGACCGGGCAGATCTTCGCTATCTTCATCATCACTGTTGCCGCCGCTGAAGCAGCGGTCGCGCTCGCCATGATCATCTCGATCTATCGCAAACGCAGCACGGTCGATGTTGGCGAAATAAATCTCATGAAGTGGTGAACATATTATGGCTTCAATCTATCAGTATTCGTGGCTGATCCTTCTTGCCCCGTTACTGTCGTTCGTGGTGATTATTTTCGGCACGCGTATGTGGGATCTGGCAAGCCGCCCACGCGCAGCCGTTGCGAACGATGCGGGACATGGCCATGATGATGCGCATGCTGCTGATCACGATCATGATGCGCATGGTGACGATCATGGGGATCAGGCTCACAATGATGATGACGACCCCAAGGTGCCAGCTCTTTCAATGGGAGCAAGGGTAAGCGCCTATGTGGGTATCTTTATTATGCTTGTCTCCTGTGTCTTTTCCTGGTATCTTCTGCTGAACTCGGTTTTCAATCCCGGTGTGCTTCCCTATGCTGGTGTTGATCTGAATTTACACTGGTCCTGGGGGAGCGCGGCTTTCCTGGCGCCCTATGAGGTCCGTTTCCATGTCGATCACCTGGCTTTGACCATGCTGGTGGTTGTGACGACGATCTCATTGCTGGTGCAAATCTATTCCCAGGGATATATGGAGAATTCAGCGGGTTACGCGCGCTTCTTCTCCTACCTCTCGCTGTTTACTTTCTCAATGCTGATGATTGTTTTTGCCGCCAACTTCCTGGTGATTTTTATGGGCTGGGAACTGGTGGGTTTGAGTTCTTACCTGCTGATCGGTTTCTGGATCAACAAAAAAGCGAAGCCGGATGAAGATCGTCCTCAGCCCGCCATGGCGGCCATCCAGGCTTTTATTGTGAACCGCATCGGTGACGTAGGCTTTATCATCGGTATCATGATCCTGTTCTGGAAGACTGGCACCTTTAGTTTTGCCGCACTTTCCAACCCTGGTCCCCAGAGCGTCACCCAGGCTTTTGCTGGTAACTCAACGCTATTGACCGTTGCGATGGTGCTGATCTTCTGTGGAGCGATTGGTAAGTCGGCGCAAATTCCTCTCCAGATCTGGTTGCCGAACGCTATGGAAGGTCCAACGCCCGTCAGCGCGCTGATCCACGCGGCCACCATGGTCGCGGCAGGCGTATATATGGTCGCGCGTACCTTCCCGCTTTTCGTGGCCTCTGGCACGACCGCCTTTGAGGTGATTGCCTGGATCGGCACGATTACGGCTATCTACGCGGCTCTGGTGGCTTTAACCCAGACGGACTTCAAACGCGTGCTGGCCTATTCAACGGTCAGTCAGCTTGGGTATATGTTCGTGGGTCTGGGTGTTGCCGGGGCATATAATCCCACGGAGTATGGTGCGGGTCCTGGTATGTATCACCTGTTTACCCATGCCTTCTTCAAGGCCCTGCTCTTCCTGGCCGCTGGTAGTGTGATCAACAATCTGCACCACGCGACCCATGAGGAAGTTCAGGATATGCGCAAGATGGGCGGTCTGGCAAAGTTTATGCCCATCACGGCCATCACGTATCTGATTGCCGCGATTACGATTTCGGGTATTCCCCCCTTTTCGGGCTTCTTCAGTAAAGACACCATTATTGGTCTGGCTGAACAGGCCGGGAAAACTATTCCCAGCTTTTATGCCATCTATGGATTGACGCTATTGACGGCTGGTCTGACCGCGTTCTATATGTTCCGCGCGTATATTGTGGCCTTCGGTGGCAAAGGCGGTCGCTTTGGCGGCTTCTGGGGCAGTGCGGATGGTGAGCCTGAGCTGTATCGCGGTGTCGGTACACCGCACGAGGGTCCCTGGACCGTGACCGTTCCGTTGATCCTGCTGGCCATTGCCGCGATTGTGGCAGGCTACTGGTTTGGTCTGTTTAGCTATCTCAGCCCTACAGCTGTGAATGTAAGTCCTGCCGATCTCTTCAGCGATCCGCTGACCTGGCTGGGTGTGGGCGTGGCTGTCGTTGGTATTGGCTGGGCCTATACGCTCTATGCGCGCATCGGCATGGAGCGGGTGCATAAGGTTGTTGAGGGCAATGCCCTTCTGCGCGGCCTGCATCGTCTGACTTTGCACAAATTCTACCTGGACGACCTCTACTACTGGTTGACAAAATATGTCTTCCTGGGTATTGCGCACGTTGCGGCGGCCTTTGATGCGACCGTGGTTGATGGCATCGTCAACGGCGTTGGCAAGACCGTTACAGGTCTGGGCAGTGGTTTGCGCCATGTCGAGACCGGTAAAGTGCAGTCCTATATGTATGGGTTCTTTGGTGGAGTCGCAGCCCTGGCGGTCGTGGTTCTGGTACTCGTACTCTTTGCACAGGGAGGAGTGAAGCTGTGGTAGACATTTTCTCGAATTTGCTCACCTGGACGCTCCTTCTGCCTGTTCTGGGCGCAGTGGCGGCGCTGATTGCTCCTGAAAAAATCGCACGCTGGCTGGCTCTGGCCTTCGCGACAGCCACCGTGGTTATCACGCTGGTGATCTTTTTCCAGATCCTGGGCAGCGGCCAGGGCTTTGGGAGTCTGAGCGATATTCGCGACGGCGTGAATGTAAGCTGGATTCAGTTTACGGCGGGTTCGCTGCATTTCAATGTCAACTATAACCTGGGCGTTGACGGCCTGAGCCTGCCTATGGTTTTCCTGAATGCTCTCCTGACCATGCTGGCGGTGATCGGTGGCTGGAAAAAGACGCGGATTAAAGAATACCTGGCGCTCCTGCTGTTTCTTGAAGCGGGTGTGATGGGTGTTTTTCTTGCGCTGGATCTCTTTCTCTTCTTCCTTTTCTGGGAAGTTGAACTGGCCCCGATGTTCCTGTTGATTGGTATCTGGGGGAGCGATACTGAGAAGCATGGGATGCCTGGTCGTATCTACTCGGCCTGGAAGTTCCTGATCTATACCTTCTTCGGCAGTATCTTTATGTTTATCGGTATTCTGGTGGCCTACTTCCGGGCCGGTGGTCAGGATGCCAGTCTTCTGCATTTCGCGCAGAGTCAGTCAGCCTTGAGCGGCAACATTACGTTCCTGGGCATTACCGTTGGAGCGCAGTTGCTGATCTTCCTGTTGATCTTTATGGCCTTCGCGATTAAAATCCCGATGTTCCCGTTCCATACCTGGTTGCCGGACGCGCATACTGATGCTCCAACCGAGGTCAGTGTCATGCTGGCTGGCGTGCTTCTGAAAATGGGCGCCTATGGCCTGATCCGCATCTGCCTTTCGGTCGCGCCTGCTGGAGTGCAGGCATTTGCGCCCTGGCTGGCAGTCATCGCGGTGATCAATATTCTCTATGGAGCGGCCATCTGCCTGGCACAGACGGATATGAAGAAGCTGATCGCCTATTCCAGTGTCAGTCATATGGGTGTGATCTTGCTGGGGGTGGCCGCCGCGGCTGGCCTGAGTAGCCCGACTTTTCGTAGCATGGCTCTGACTGGCGCGACCGTCCAGATGTTCAGCCATGGTATCATTACCGGCATGCTCTTCTTTAGCGTTGGTGTGATCTACGATCATGCGCATACGCGTGAAATCAAGGTCTTTGGTGGCATTGCCAAACGCATGCCACTGCTGGCTACACTCTTTACCTTCGCAGGTCTGGCCTCGCTGGGTTTGCCCGGTCTGGCAGGCTTCGTGGCGGAATATATGACCTTCACCAGTAGCTTTGCTTCCTGGCCAGTGGTTACCATCATCAGTGTCTTCACCATGATTCTGACCGCTGCCTACCTGCTCTGGATGCTCAAGCGCGTCTTCTACGGACCGTTTAACGCCAAATGGAACTGGCTTCCCGATGCCAATTTCCGCGAGGTGATTCCGCTTTTCGTACTGGCCGTGCTGATCATTTTCGTGGGAATCTATCCTTCTGTGTTGATTGATATGATTACCCCGACAGTACAGGCGTTGATGCATGGCTTCGGCGTGGCGATCAAGTAGAGGAGTCATAGGATGTTTAAAGTAGCTGATCTCTATCTGCTTGCGCCGGAAATAAGCGTGATGTTACTGGCTCTGGTGGTGATGGTCGTGGATCTGTTTGTGAAGCGTCGTCTCGTGACCGTGACGCTTTCACTGATTGGCCTGATCGTCCCACTGGCCTTTATCCTGGCGCAGCAGTTTTCATCGCAGTTTGATAAGCCACAAACCGCGTTCTTTGGCATGTTTATCGCGGACCGGTACGCGCTGTTCTTCGATGTCATCTTTTTGATTATCGCGGCGGTGTTGATTCTGGCCTCGAATGACTATGTGAGTAAATATGTCAAGGCTGAGGGTGAGTTCTATACCCTGTTGCTCTTCTCGGTAACAGGTATGATGTTTATGGCGAGTACAAACGAACTGATTTCGGTCTATATCTCGCTCGAACTCACCAGCATCCCGTTGTATGTCCTGGCTGGTCTGTTGCGTTCTAACGAACATTCCGCAGAGGCAGCGGTCAAGTATGTGTTGCTGGGAGCCATGTCCTCGGCCATTCTACTCTACGGCTTCGCGTTGCTCTATGGTCTGACTGGCACTACAGATCTTTCCCAGATTGCCAGTTCGATTGGCAGCGGCGTACACAGCGGCAACGTCATGGTTCTGATCGCGGCAGGTCTGATTCTGGCAGGCTTCGGCTTTAAGATCTCGGCGGTCCCTTTCCATATGTGGGCGCCAGATATCTACCAGGGTGCGCCAACCCCGGCCACGGCCTTCTTTTCCGTTGGCTCCAAAGCCGCCGGTTTCGCCGCGTTGATTCGCGTCTTTATGAATGGTGGCCTCTGGCAGGTTAACAGCAACTCGATGGTCCTGATCATCGCGGTTGTAGCTGTGCTAAGCATGGTTCTGGGCAACCTCGTAGCCGCGGTTCAGAGCAATGTCAAGCGTATGATGGCTTACTCCAGCATTGCTCAGGCGGGCTATATTCTGGTTGGGTTTCTGGCCAGTTTTGCCTCGAAGGGCACGAGTGGCAACTCTGCGGTGCTTTTCTTTATCCTGGTCTATGTGATTACCAACCTGGGTGCGTTCTCCGGGATTATCGCCCTTGCCAACGCCACGGGTGGCGAGCGCATCGAGGATTTTCGTGGTCTGGGCAAACGTGCTCCCTTGCTGAGCATTGGTACCGCGCTCTGTTTGCTCTCGCTGGCGGGTATTCCACCGATGGCAGGCTTTGTCAGTAAAGTCTTTATCTTTACGGCGGCCTGGAGCGCCGGGCTGGGCTGGCTGGTGGTTGTGGCTCTGTTAACCAGCGTCGTTTCGCTGGTCTACTATGGACGTTTGATCAAAGCTATGTACTTTGAGGAGCCTCTCCAGACAGAGCATCTGAAAACCCCGCTGGGCATTGGTACCTCGCTGACCCTGGCTACTGCGGCTCTGATTGTACTGACCTTTGCCGCGACAGTGATCCTGACCGCGACCGATCCGGCTGCGATCAGCCTGTTCACCGCGCTGAAATAAGATCTTACTCTGCAAAAAGCAGTTCCGCCTCAAGTAGATGCGGAACTGCTTTTTTATCTGCTCTCCAGACCAGGATTACAATTGCCAGACCTTGAGATTGGAATAGACTACCTCGGTATTGCTGCTGCCATAGTCCGCTTCCAGACCAATCTGTCCATGGGTATAGGTGCTATCGTGAACTGTGACTACTGGTTGCTTGTTGACATAAAACGTAATGGCATCGCCTCTGGCAACGACAGCGATGGTATTGTTTTCTCCCAGGCCGGTGGTCATCTGGCCAGTGCTGCCTTTCGCCAGAATACGTTCGTTGCCGGTTGAGCCAGTTGCATCGACAGAGGCCAGGACGTAGTAGTAGCCAGTATCGTCTATATTAATATGATAGTACTTATAGGTACTCTCATCACCGCGAAAGATGAGTCCGCCACCGGCATACTGACCACCCTGTTTGATAGTCATCTGGACCTCAAACGTAAAGTTGCTATAGTTGGTGTTCAGTGCGGAACAGGGCTGGTAGGTGTTGCTCTGGTCGTCGTAAGCGTGGTAGGCATTGCCAGAGAAGAAACAGTTTTTGCCATCATTGTCCCAATTTATCCCCTTGCTATTATCGGCCAGTGGATCGTTGAGGACAAGATTTGTGCTGAATGGGTAGGTTGCGGCAGTCGTTGTTTGTTGGACAGAGACTGTATGTTGTATGGTGACGGTCTGTTGTTTCTGAACTTGAACTGTAGCTGTGGCATTGGCGTTCAGAGTGTTCTGTCTGTTTGTGTTGTTGATGACTACGCCAGCAATGACACCGCCAATAATGATCACGAGCGCGACCACGGCTATCGCTATTGGTCCACCGCGCCCGCGTTTTTTTTGTGGAGAAAACTGCTGCGGTGGTAGGCCGCCTGGCGCGCCAGGAGGCGGATAACTTGTATAAGGCTGCTGGGCCGGATTATGCAGCGAGCTTGCTGCTGTCTGTCCATAGGGATCGTAGGCGTTTGGACCAGTGCTCGGGCTGGTCGGAATGGAGGTAGGCGAAGGTGGATACCCTGCTCCAGAGGGTGGACCGTAAGGATTGGGACCTGTGGCCGGCGGCTGAGCGTAGGGGCTGGGGTATGTCCCATAGCCGGAGTTGGGGGTATTTGTATTGGGTGGATTGGGAGACGGATACTGTCCATAGCCCATATTTGGATTGGAGGGTGGGTTGGAAGGGAATTGGGGTGTGTTGTAGGGTGCGCCTGGGATACCAGGATTTGAATATGTTGGTTGGGATGGATTAACGGGATTCTGCCCATAGGGATTGTAGCCTGGCTCTCCATTTGGGTTCTGGCTCATCACATTTCTCCTCTAAGAAATAGGACCGTCTATTCACCTTTCACACATTGCAAAAGAAGTTTCTATGGGTTTTTACTGGCAAAGCCAATGAAAAACCCATAGAAACACACATGACTGTACACCGCAGAGTGTTTTACTCCGGTTTAAGCAGGCAATTGCCAGACTTTGGCATTGGTAAAGATTGCCTCGGCTGGTTTCGCCGTATTGTCTACTTCAAAGCCGACTTCGCCCTGACTGTACGTACTATCGGTGATAGTGGTCACCAGTTGCTGGTTGATGTAAAGGGAGATCTGGGTGCCTTTCGCCACAACCGCCAGGGTATTGGTCGCATTCAAACCTGTGGTAAACGATGAGTCTACGCCACTTTTCAGGGTGCGCGTATTACTGCCGGTGCTATCAACCGAGACATAGATCCAGTAGTTGCCCTGGGTATCAATGTAAAAATGATAGAACTTGCTGTTATTATTGGAGGTATCGCCTCGAAAAACCAGGCCACCGCCAGCAGCAGCGTCGCCCTGTTTTATCAGCATTTCTGCTTCAAATGTGAAATTGGCGAAGTTGGTTTTCTCGGCCATACAGGTTCCATACGTGTTAGCCTGGTCATCGAAGACATGGTAGGCGCTCCCTGAGAAAAAACAGAATTTTCCGTCATTGTCCCAGTTAAAGCCTTTACTATTATCAGTCAGGGGATCGTTCAGAACCAGGTTACTGCTGAAAGGATACGTTGAAGCAGTGGTTGTTTGCTGGGCAGCGACAGTCCCCTGGGCAGAAACAGTGCTTTGCGCGACGGCCTGAGCCGTGGCTGTCGCGTTGGCATGGAGCGTGTTTTGCCTGTTTGTATTGATAGTTACGCCAGCGAAAACTCCACCAACAATGATAATTAGCGCGATAACTGTAATCACTATCGCTGGACCACGCCTGCGTTTCTGAGGCGTGAATGGTTGTTGCGGTGGCATTGTCCCCATAGGTGGGTACGTTGTGTAAGGCTGGGCTGGCTGGCCGGCATTTTGATGCGGGCTAAATACTGTTTGCGAATAGGGATCATAGGGGTTTGGCCCGGTATTTGGTGGAGCTGGATTTTGCTGGCTCGTATAGGGATTTGGCCCGGTTGATGGTGGTGGAGGCGGCGCGTAGAGATTATCGTATTGGCCGTAGCCGGAATTTGGCAGATTCGGGTTAGAGGGAGGATACGACATACCCGAATTGGGTACAGGCGGTATTTGAGAGCCTTCACCGTAGGCTGTGCCAGGTGGGTTTGGGTAATTAGGGTTGCTCGGGTTCTGCCCATAAGGATTATAATTCGGGCCGTTTGGATTCTGGCTCATTCGCTCTTTATATCCTTGTATGA
>Ga0265338_10005228_pt1 | contig 17022 bp, 12 predicted proteins | sample 42126metaG_FD_193579 | JGI IMG/M metagenome (GOLD analysis project Ga0265338, IMG submission 193579) | Rhizosphere microbial communities from Carex aquatilis grown in University of Washington, Seatle, WA, United States - 4-21-26 metaG | ecosystem: Host-associated > Plants > Roots > Rhizosphere... | reverse complement strand
CGGCCAGTGGCACATGTGGGCGACCATCCACCCGCTGGCCGACCCGGACGAGACCGACCAGATGACCACCGAGTACGCCACCAGCGCGGACGGCCTCGACTGGACCTGGCAGGGCACCGCCCTGGCCGGGCGGCCGGGCGAGTGGGACTCGCGCGGCACCCGGGTCACCGCGGTGCGCTTCGGCGACGGTGCCGGACGGCGCCGGGTCACCGCCTACTACGACGGACGGGCGAGCGCGGCCGAGAACTACGAGGAGCGCACCGGCGTCGCCTACGGCACCGACCCGGCCGCCCTGGTCGCCGCGTCGGTGCCGGGGGCCGGCCCCGCCGCCGCCTCGCCTTACGGCCGGGGGGCCCTGCGCTACCTCGACCTGGTCGACCTGCCGGACGGGCGCACCCGGCTGTACTACGAGCTGGCCCGCCCGGACGGGTCGCACGCGCTGGTCACCGAGCTGCGCTGAGCACCGCCGGTCAGCGGCGCAGCCCGTTCTTGGCCTGGCCCTGCCCGACCGGGCGGGAGCCGACCATGTTGCCCGAGCGGTCGCGGGGCGCCAGCCAGTCGGTGAAGTCCTCGCCGAGCAGCTCGCCGAGCAGCCGGATGTCGTCGGCGAACCGGGGCAGCAGCGCCTGGCGCTGCTGCCAGCTCAGCGGCTGGCGCTCGCGGCGGCCGCGCTGCAGGTAGCGCTCGAGCCGGTGGGTGGCGGCGGTCGCCGCGGTGCCCGGCAGCAGCCGCCCGGCCGCGTTGCTGGCGCGCATGCCGAGGGCGACCGCACGGTGCGCGAGCGTCTGCTCGGGGTGGGCGGTGACGTTCTCCCGGGGGATCTCGGTGAGCACCCCGGTCGGCGCGCCGATGAAGGCGCAGATCCGGTCGAGGGTGCTGACCGGGTCGTCGATGAGCAGCCGGTACCTGATGACGAGGACCTGCTCGCGGGGGAACAGCGAGTAGGCGTGGGCGAGCTGCTGCCCGTACCGGCCCAGGCCGGTGTAGTGCCAGAACGACGCCCAGCCGGCCGCGATCCGGCCCGGCTCCTCGTCGCAGGCGCGCAGGAAGTCTCCCTCCGGCTCAAGCCCGGCCGACCACAGGTGGGTCCAGTTGGAGTGCGCCCGCTCCACCGGGTCCCTGATGACCACGATGATCCGGGCGTCCGGGATCAGCGCGCGGACGCGGCCCATCGCGGCGGGGTCATGGAAATACAGCGGGGTCGCCTCGCCGCGCAGCGCGCCCGGGGGCGCGGCGGCGAACAGTGCCTCGTACTTCGGCCGCTCCCAGACGTGCTCACGGTAGGTCAGCACGTCACCGGGGCCGCCCCTGGTCGGCGGCGGGCCGTCGGTGAGGAAGAACTTCGGCTCCTTGATCGGCGACAGGTACAGACCGGGGTGCCGGGCCAGCGCCGCGTGCAGTGCGGTCGTCCCCGCCTTGGGAACCCCGGCTATCAGGAAGTCGGGCAGCGCCATCAGTCCCCCTGCTCAGCGCACCCCGGTCAGGTCGGGGGCATTAACCACTATTCCGGTGATAATAATAGTGATCATGGCGCCTGGCAACGAAGGGGACCGTCTCCGGCTGAGACGAACGGGAGCGGGCCAGGCGGGCAGGATGAAGCCGATGCCCGTGCGCGGTTTCATGGAGGACTGATGATCTTCATCACGGCGAAGTTCCAGATCCGTCCGCAGGACGCCGACCAGTGGCCGCGAATCGCCGCCGACTTCACCGCGGCGACCAGGGGCGAGCCCGGCTGCCTGTGGTTCGACTGGTCCCGCAGCCTGGCCGACCCGAACGAGTACGTGCTGGTCGAGGCGTTCCGCGACGAGGCGGCGGGGGTCGCCCACGTGACCTCGGCGCACTTCAAGGAGGCGCGGCAGACGCTCCCCCCGCACCTGGCGAGCACCCCGCGGATCGTCAACGCCACCGTCCCGCAGGACGACTGGTCGCTGCTGGGCGAGCTGGCCGTCCCTGAGTAAGGGGCCTACTCCAGCTCGGCGAGCTGGCCGAGGGTGAGGATCTGCAGCAGGGCGTCGCACCAGCGGTCGTCGGCCGGCCGGGCGTCGAACCGGCCCAGGCACTCGTTAACGGCGTCGAGCACCGCGGTGAAGATCGCGTTGTCGACCGCGAACTGCTCGTCCTCGCCGCGCTGCACTGGCACGGCCTGCGGCCCGGTCAGGCTGAGCGCTCCCCGGTGGCGTTCGAGGATGTCCGCGGCCCGCCGCGCCATCGCCAGTCCCAGGGTCTCCGCCAGCACTAGCTGCTGCGTTTCGGACGCGCTCGCAAACATGTCAATCCCCTTCGCCGTGCTCGCCGCGGCCAACATGCGGCCACCAAGCCGCCGGACCAGCTGTCATGATCCTGCGCCGTACCATCATGTCGGGGGGTAGTGACATTCTTACGGACGGTGACTCTCGATGGCAAGGATCAGAGCGTACCGCGAGTGTTAACTTTTGGTAGCGCTGTTACTCATTCGGCTGGACGGGCCGCGGACCACACCGCGTCCCGGTGCGGCAGCTTGACCCGGTCGCCGCGGCCGAGGTCAGCCGCCAGCTCCTCCTCGGCGGCGGAGATCCGCAGCCAGTCGGCGTAGGAGACGGGCTGCACGCCGCGGGTATCCAGGAGCTGGGCGATCGCTGGCCGGCGGGCTGAGCCGCCGGCCGCCTCCTCCGGCTCGGGCAGCTCGGCCGCGTCCGGGAGCCGCAGCAGCCCGGGCCGCGGCAGCTTGCCCTCGGTGACGTCCGGGCCGCCCGCCAGGTCGGCCAGCAGCGCCTGGACGGTCTCGGCCGCGTCGGCCTTGTTGGTGCCGATCACCCCGGTCGGCCCGCGCTTCAGCCAGCCCGCCACGTACTCACCGGGCAACGACTCACCCGATTCCGACAGCACCCGGCCGGCCGCGTTAGGCACCGTGTAGCTGCGGGTGTCGAACGGGACGCCGGGCAGCGGGACGGACTGGTAGCCGACGCTGCGCAGCACGAGCTGGGCGTCGAGGGTCTCGAACTCACCGGTCCCCTCGAGCTTGCCGCTCCCGGTCAGCCGGGTGCGCTCCAGGCGCAGTCCCGCCACCGTTCCGGCCGATGACCCGTGCACCTCGGCCGGGCGCAGCCAGAACCGCAGCCGCAGCCGGCGGCTGCCCACCGCGTCGACCTCGTCCCCCAGGTCACCGGGCCAGCCCGCCATCGCGACCAGGTTGCCGCGCACCCGCCGGTCGGCGGCGACCAGCGCGGCCGACTCGCCTGAGGCGTCGAAGCCGTGCTCCAGGTCGAGCTCGGCCGCGTCCGCGCTCACCCGCACGCGGCCGAGCTCGCCCAGCTCACGCAGTTCCTTGGTGGTGAACTTGGCCTGGGCGGGGCCGCGGCGGCCGATGACGTGCACCTCGCGGACCTTGGACGCCCGCAGCACGTCCATCACCGGCTCGGGGATGTCGGTCTGCTCAAGCTCGGCCGGGTCGCGGGCCAGGATCCGGGCCACGTCGACCGCGACGTTACCGACGCCGATCACCGCGACCGACTCCGCATCCAGGGCGAACGCGCCCGGCTCGACGTCGGGGTGGCCGCAGTACCAGTTGACGAAGTCGGTCGCCGCGTGGCTGCCCGGCAGGTCCTCGCCGGGGATGCCGAGCCGCCGGTCGCGCATCGCCCCGGTCGCGTACACCACCGCGTCGTACGCGCCGAGTAGGTCCTCGCGGGTGACGTCGGTGCCGAAGTGAACGCCGCCGACAAACGTCACGCCGGGCGACTCGAGCACCCGGCGCAGGTAGTTGGCGACCGACTTGATCGACTTGTGGTCCGGCGCCACTCCGTAGCGGACCAGGCCGTACGGCGTGGGCAGCCGGTCGAGGACGTCGACGCGGATGTCGACGGGTGACGGCAGCAGCGCCGCCTGCTTCACCAGGGCCTCGGCGGTATACAGGCCGGCCGGGCCGGAGCCGACGACGGCGACGTTCAGGGGCATAGCCCTAAACCTACTCGGGCAACCGCTCCTGCGTCGACGTGTCCTGAGCCGCATCGCCGGTCTCGCCCGACTCGACTCCCGGCTCGCCGACCACGGGCGTGCGGCGGGCGACCGCCTCGGTGAGCTGCCGGGCCAGGTGCTGCGGGGTGAGCCCGGCCTGCTCCAGGATCTCGTCCCGCGAGCCGTGGTCGAGGAACTCCTGCGGGATGCCGAACGTCTTGACCGGGACGTCCACGTCGTGGTCCCGGAGCAGCCGGGCGACCGCGTCACCGAAGCCGCCGGCCCGGCCGCTGTCCTCCACCACCGCGACCAGCCGGTGCCCGCGGGCCTCGCCCGCCACCGCCTGGTCGACCGGCTTGATCCAGCGCGGGTCCACGACGGTCACCCCGATGCCGTGGTCGACGAGCCGCCGGGCGACCTCGACGCAGGTCACGGCCATCGGTCCGGCGCCGAGCAGCAGCACGTCGCGGCCGAGGCCGGCCGCGGGCCTGGCCAGCACGTCCATCTGACCGATCCGGCCGACCGCCTCGGCCTCGGCCCCGACGGCGCCCTTGGGCCAGCGGACCACGGTGGGGCCGTCGCTGACCGCGATCGCCTCGTTCAGCAGCTCGGCGATGCGGCTGCCGTCGCGCGGCGCGGCTACCCGCAGCCCCGGGATCACCTGCAGGATGGAGCCGTCCCACATGCCGTTGTGCGACGCGCCGTCCGGCCCGGTGACCCCGGCCCGGTCGAGGGTGACGGTAACCGGCAGCTTGTGCAGCGCCACGTCCATCAGGAGCTGGTCGAACGCCCGGTTGAGGAAGGTGGCGTAGATCGACACCACCGGGTGCAGCCCGGCCATCGCCAGCCCGGCCGCCATCGTCACCGCGTGCTGCTCGGCGATGCCGACGTCGTAGACCCGCTCCGGGTAGGCCGCCTTGAACGAGGCGAGGCCGACCGGGTGCAGCATGGCGGCGGTGATCGCCACCACGTCCGGGCGGCGGGCGCCGATGGCCACCATCTCGTCGCCGTACACGTCGCTCCAGGAGCGCTTGGCCGCCTTCGGGGTGGCGTCCGCTGCGCTGCCCACCGTGCCTGCTGACAAGGGGGCAGGCTTGCCGCCGGTGCCGGGGACCTGGTGGAGGCGGTCTTCCTCGTTCTGCTCGGCCAGGGCGTAGCCGAAGCCCTTGCGCGTGATGACGTGCACCAGCGCCGGGCCGTTGTACTCGCTTGCCTGGCGCAGCGCGTGCTCGGTCATTGCCTCGTCGTGCCCGTCGATCGGGCCGATGTACTTGATGCCGAGGTCCTCGAACAGCACCTGGGGCTGCAGGAAGTCCTTCAGGCCCTTCTTGGCCCCGTGCAGCGCGCCGAACAGCGGGCTGCCCACCAGCGGGGCGGAGGTGACGGTGGACTTGATGAGGTCGAGCACCTGCTCGTACCGCTGGCTGACCCGGATCGAGCTCAGGTGGCTGGCCAGGCCGCCGATCGTCGGCTGGTAGGACCGGCCGTTGTCGTTGACCACGATGACCAGCCGGGAGTCGCGGGCCACGGCGATGTTGTTGAGCGCTTCCCAGGCCATGCCGCCGGTAAGCGCGCCGTCGCCGATGACCGCCACCACCCGGCGGTCATACTCGCCGCGCAGCCGGTAGGCCTTGGCCATCCCGTCGGCATAGGACAGCGAGGTGGACGCGTGGCTGTTCTCCACCAGGTCGTGCTCGGACTCGGCCCGGCACGGGTAGCCCGACAGCCCGCCGGTCTGCCGCAGCGTGTTGAACTGGTCGAGCCGGCCGGTCAGCAGCTTGTGCACGTACGACTGGTGCCCGGTGTCGAAGATCAGCTTGTCCTTGGGCGAGTCGAACACCCGGTGCAGCGCGATCGTCAGCTCGACCACGCCCAGGTTCGGCCCCAGGTGGCCGCTGGTCCTGGTCACCGTCTCGACCAGGACGTCGCGGATCTCCGCAGCGAGGAGGCTCAGCTGCTCCTGGCTGAGGTCCTTGAGGTCCTCCGGGCCGTTAATGCGCTCAAGCAAGGTCACGGCTGCTCCTCATGCGGCTTAACCGATGGATCACCCGATAGTAGTGGCGGATGCCCCCGCCGGTCTCGCCCGCTCCTCGAGTTAACCGACACGCGCGTCGGTTAACGTGAGGATCATCGCAGGTCACAGGGGATATAGCCGCATCGCCGCACGCCACCGCGGCCCGTCAAACCAGACAAAACGCCAAAGATCAGCCCGAACGGGTGCGCCTGACTGTGGCCGGTCACGGCCGGCCGGCGTGTACTAGGGGATGAGGATGAGCTTGCCGGTGGTGCGGCGGGCGGCCAGGTCTTCCTGGGCCCGGGCCGCCTCGGCGAGCGGGTACTCGGCCCCGACGCGGACGCTGAGCTGGCCCTTGCCCAGCCAGCCGAAGACGTCGCTGGCCCGCCACAGCAGCTCGCCGCGGCCGGCGATGTGGTCGGCCAGGGTGGGCCTGGTCAGGAAGAGCGAGCCGCCGCTGTTCAGCCGCTGCGGGTCGACCGGCGGCACCTGGCCGCTTGACCCGCCGAACAGCACCATCATGCCGCGCGGGCGGAGCGCCGACAGGCCGGCGTCGAAGGTGTCCTTGCCCACCCCGTCGTAGACCACGTCCGCGCCCCGGCCTCCGGTGACCTGCCCTACGACCTGCGGGAACTCGGCGTAGCTGGTTACGTGGTCGGCGCCCGCGTGCTGGGCGAGCACCGCCTTGGGCGCGGACGACGTGGTGGCGATGACGGTGCCGCCCAGGTCCTTGATCATCTGGGTGAGCAGCAGCCCGACCCCGCCGGCCGCCGCGTGCACCACCGTCACCGTGCCCTCGGTGACCGGGAAGGTGCTGCGGCACAGGTAGTGGGCGGTGAGGCCCTGCAGCATGACGGCGCCGGCCGCCTTCAGGTCGATCCCCGGCGGCACCGGGACCAGCTTGTCCGCCCGGGCCGCGAGCAGCCCGGCGTAGCTGCCGGGGCAGTCGTTCCAGGCGACGTGGTCGCCGGCCGAGAACTCGGTGACCCCGTCGCCGACCGCGGTAACGGTGCCCGCGCCCTCGTGCCCGGGGATGTACGGCACCGGCTGCTTGTACACGCCGGAGCGGCGGTAGATGTCGATGAAGTTGACGCCGGCCGCGGCGACCTCGACCACGACCTCACCGGGGCCGGGGACCGGGTCGGGGTGCTCCGCCAGCGCCAGCACCTCCGGGCCGCCCTGCTCGGTCACCACGATCGCCTGCATGACACCACGTCCCTTCCGGCTGCCGTTAAGAACTACCTATCACGAGCGCGGCCGGGCCGGGCCTGGGGTGTCGTGATGACGACGACCGGAAAACGGTTACCGGCCGGTTAACTCGCTGCTTAGCGGGCAGTTGGGGCGGGTGATGATGCCACCGGCAAGGGGACCGTTGAGCGCGCGCCTGGCGGCGGCGCTGAGCCGGGACCCGGATGTGAACGTCGCTGTACCCGAACTGCTCCCCGTTCCCGCGCCGCCCGTGGCCGGCCACGCGGGCGCGGCCTGGGCCGACGACGACTTCCAGCTCGCCCTGTGGTGCTGCTACGAGCTGCACTACCGCGGGTTCGACGACGTGGACGACGAGTGGGAGTGGCATCCGGCCGTGCTCGCCTTCCGGGGCGGGCTCGAGCGGCGGTGGATCGCGGCCCTGCGCGGCCTGGCCGGCGAGATCTCGCCGGCCCCGGCGGGCCGGCTGCCGGCCGCGCTGCGGGAGCTGACCGCGCGCGCGGGCGGCCCCGACCTCGCCGGCTACCTGGCCCGCACGGCCAGCCGGGCGCAGTTCGCCGAGTTCGCCGCCCACCGTTCGGTGTACCAGCTCAAGGAGGCCGATCCGCACAGTTTCGGCATCCCGCGGCTGGACGGGGCGGTGAAGGCCGCCCTGATGGAGATCCAGGCCGATGAGTACGGCGGCGGCCGGGCGCAGCGGATGCACTCCGAGCTGTTCCGGGTGACGATGCGGTGGCTCGGCCTCGACGACCGCTACGGGCACTACGTCCCCGAGATGCCCGCGGTAACGCTGGCGGTCAGCAACCTGATGTCGCTGTTCGCGCTGCACCGCCGGTGGACCGGGGCCTTGCTCGGGCACCTGGCCGCCCTGGAGATGACCTCGACCGGCCCGAACCGGCTCTACGCGGCGGGCGCGCGCCGGCTGGAGGCCGACCGGCGGGAGCGCGGCTACTTCGACGAGCACGTGGCGGCCGACGCCGTGCACGAGCAGGTCGCCGCGCACGACCTGTGCGGCGGCTACGCCGCCGCCCGTCCCGGTGCGGCCGGCGACATCCTGTTCGGCGCCGCCTGCTGCCTGCAGGTCGACAACGCGCTGGCAGGTCACCTACTGGGCTGCTGGGAATCGGGCCGGTCATCGCTGCGGACCTCGTCCGGTCAGGCGGCCGAGGCGGCCGCGTAACGGCAAGTCCCTTACCCGGACGCGGCGTCTTACCTGGACGCGGCCGGGCTTCGCGGCCGCGCGATCCGCGGGCGGACCACGGTCAGGTCGAGCCAGGCCGAGGCGACCCCGACCGCGGCGCCGACCACCGTGTCGGCGAACCGGAGGATGGGCTGCTGCCAGGCGTCGTGCGGTCGGCCACCGCCGCGCGGGCCTGTGCCCCTTCAAGGCGCTCTATGGCACCGTATGTGCCCCCCCCCGGAGCGGCGGGCCCAACGTGCCCGCGGCCGGGGGACTTTCGGCTCTGCCGGCCCGGCTGCGGCGGAGGCAGCATGACGGTGGCGAATCCCTTAAGCACGGAGGTGCTCCCATGACCAAGCGGCCGCATGACCTCACTGACCTCTACCTGGCCCCGGTACTGCTGGCGATCGACGCCCGGATCGAGGAACTCGGCCAGCTGGGCAAGAAGGCCCTCGTCTACGAGGTCGCGCTGGACAGCGACGTCCCCGACATCACCCGCCCGATGCGGGAGGAGGCACTGATCAGGACGATCACCCACCTGATCGACACGCACCGCTGGGCATTCAGCTGGGATCCCCGCGGCCTGCGGCTGGCGCACGACAGCCACGCGTTCGTGCTCGGCATCCCCGCGTCGCTCCGCGACTACCTGGACGGCAACCTGGGGAGCTGAGCCGGGCGACGCCGTAGCGGCCGGGCTCGTACCGCCCTGGTGGCGGGTGAGCAGGGCGACCGCGGGCGAGCCGCTAACGCGCCGGCGCGGTCGCGATTAGAATCCTGCTCTGATGAGGGTGAATGCTGGCCGGATGCGAACAGGCGCGCTGGTTGCCGCGGTGGCGGCGCTGGTGGCGTGCGGCCTTGCCGTCGCACCGCCGGCCGGCGACGGCCGCGCGGGACCGCCGGGCGGCTTCTGGAACCGTTCGCAGCTCCTGGGCGCGGCGCCGCTGCTCGGGGTGGCACCGCTGGGCGGCCCGGCCCTGCCGCTCGGGGAAAGCCGGGCGGTGCCGTCCTCCGGCGAGACCCCGGCCGCGCGGGGCGCGGTGACCGCGCTCCGGGTCGGGGCGCTGTTCGAGCGGGACGCCAGCGGCGCGCACTTCTGCACCGCCAGCGTGGTCGACAGCCCCGGCCAGGACCTGCTGGTCACCGCGGCGCACTGCCTCAACGGGGGCAACGGGGCCGGGTACAAGTCCGACATCGTGTTCATCCCCGACTACCGGGACGGGGCCGCGCCGTACGGCATCTGGGCCGTGCAGCGGATGCTGGTCGCGCCGCAGTGGGCCGCTTCGGCCGACCCGGACTACGACGTCGGCTTCGTCGTCCTCCAGCCGCATGACGGGCTGAACATCGAGCAGGTACTGGGGGCCAACCGGCTCGGCTACGACACCGCGTCCAGCTACCTGGTCCGGGTGACCGGGTACCCGAGCAGCTCCGGTTCTCCTATCACCTGCCGCAACTGGACGACACGGCACAGCGCCACCCAGCTCGAGTTCGACTGCGACGGCTACACCGACGGCACCAGCGGCAGCCCGTGGGTGACCGGGTTCGACCCCGCCTCGCGCACCGGCACGATCGTGGGGGTGATCGGCGGCTACCAGGACGGCGGTGACACCGCGTCCGTCTCCTACAGCTCCTACTTCGGCCGCGCTGTTCAGCAGCTCTACCAGCAGGCGGCCGCGCTCGGCAGCGGGACCGGCGGCTAACGGGGCCGGCGGCTACGTGGTCCGCTGCTTGTCCGCGGGCGTGATCGCCGGGCTGCTGTGCGGCTTGGCCGGCAGCCGGTGACGTCCCTTCACCGGGCGGACCGGCAGCGTGGACAGCAGGGGCTGGCTGTACAGCCGCACCGGGAACAGCACCCGCAGGTCCGGGGTCTCGAGCTGCTGCCACAGCCAGGTCAGCGCGGCGGGCAGGGCCGCATCCCAGGCGTTGGCGGTGTCGCCCGCGTTGAGCTTGATGAACGGAACCTGCTGTAGCCGGTCGAGCGCGGCCGCGAATACGGTAGCGGGCCGGTAGTCGGACTTGTCGTGGGTGCCGGCCGCCACCCAGAAGGCGGGGACCGGGCCGCTGCCGGCGGTGAGCAGCTCGGCCGCGTAGAGCGGGCTGTTGGCGTTTTCCAGCGGCAGGTTGCCGCTCAGCGCGGTGCCGGCCGGCCCGTCGGCGGCCCGGAAGTAGCCCTCGATGACGGCGGCCGCGCCGAACGACGTGCGGTGGCGCAGGGCGATGTTGGCCGCGCAGTAGCCGCCGGACGAGTAGCCCGCCGCCCCCCACTGGTAAGGGTCGCCGCTCACCCGGTAGCGGGCGAGCACGTCCGCGCGGACATCCTTCAGCAGGTAGGTCTCGTCGTTCAGGCCGGGGCCGTTCACGCAGTCCTGGTAGTCCGTGCCGGGGCCGTTGATGCCCGGCATCACCAGCACCATCGGCCCGATCAGGTGCTTGGCCAGCAAGGCGTCAGCGACCCGGCTGACCTGCAGCGTGGTGTTCCAGGAGAGCGGCGTCCCGGGGCTGCCGTGGAACAGCTCGACCACCGGGAACCGTACGTGCGCGTACTGCGGCTGGCTGTACTGCGGCGGCAGGTACACCAGCCCGCGCCGGCTGTAGCCGCTTAGCTTCCCGGGCAGGAGAGTCCAGCCCAGGCGGCCGGGCGACAACGGCGACGGCTTGGTGGCCGAGATGACGCCGAGGTCGCCGGTACCGCCGTTGAAGTCGGCCCACAGCTGTCCCCAGCTGGTGTAGTAGCCGTAGTAGAAGTTGACCGCCGCCACGCCGCCGGTCATCGCGACCGCGATCGACAGCGCGCTGCAGAGGATCTTCACCGGCAGCAGCCGCAGCCGGATCGCGCCCACCACGAGGGCAACGCTCACCAGGATCAGCGCTGCGGTCAGCAGCCGCGAATCAGGTCCTAGCATGTGTGTGCGGCCCGTCTCGGTCGTCGCCGGATCGAATTCTGCGCCTCTCCGCTGGCTGGGCGCGCAGACGGAGCTTATGCGGGCCGCACGGACTAAAAGCTGATTTATCCCGGTCTGCAAGCAAACTTAATTATTCACAGCTACACAAATCAGTAACAAGGATGTAACGCGCCTGGCCGCTGGTCCGGGTCCTGCACGACGAGGCCGACCGGGGCCGGCGCGGCCTGGCGCCCGCCGATGGCGTAGCGGGCGTACAGCTCGTCGCGGACCGCCTCCAGGTGGGAGAGCTGGCCAGCCGACGGGCCCGCGCTGCCGGAGACCGGCACGGTGACGCCCGCCAGCACGTCGTCGGTGCGCGGGGCGGCGAGCGTGAGGACATCGCCGAAGCCGGGGGCGGCGGCGTCACGGAAGGTCAGCGCGGGCAGGTTCCAGCGCTGCTCGACGGTCTTGAGTATGGACGTGTGGTCGAGCGGGGTGGTGCCGTCCGGCACCCGGTAGACGGTGCCGGGGGCGATCAGCGGGGAGATCAGCAGCGTCGGCACCCGCACGCCGAACCGGTCGAAGCCGAAGCCGAACTCCCCCGCCGTGGCGTCGGGCGGGGTCGCGCCCCACGGCGGCGGCACGTGGTCGTAGCAGCCGCCGTGCTCGTCGTAGGTGAGCACGAACAGCGTCTGCGGCCAGCCCGGGCCGGACCGCAGCGCCTCGTAGGTGTCGTGGATGAGCTGCTCGCCCAGGGCCACGTCGTAGTTCGGGTGCTGGCTGTTGCCGGTGGAGGACCAGCTCGGCTCGAGGAAGCTGAACGCGGGCAGGGTGCCCGCCGCGGCGGCCGCCTTGAAGTCGGTGAACAGGCCGAAGTGCGACGCGTCGGCCTGGCTGATGTCGGGGAAGTCGGCCTTGGTCAGCGGCTGGGCGTCGTAGCCGAAGACCCGCCAGCCGACCCCGGCCTTGGTCAGCGCGCCGAAGATGGACGGGCAGGTGTACGTCTTGGTGTGGTCGTCCAGGTGCCCCTGGCTGGTGCCCGCCAGGGCGAACGCGCGGTTGGGCAGCGTCTCGGTCGGCGCGGAGGCGAACCAGTGATCGCACACCGCGTAGCCGCGGGCGAGGGCGGACAGCACCGGCAGTGCCTCCGGGCTGAAGCAGCCCATGATCCAGTCGGGGGTGGTGCCGGCGACGATGCTCCACTTCTCGCTGGTTTCCCAGCCGATCGTGTAGCTGAAGTCCTTGATGAAGCCCTGCATGGTCGCCGCGGTGCCCGCCGCCGGGGCGGTGTCGGAACCCCAGAGCTGGTCATTGGTGGCCTGGTAGCCTTCGCCGGGGTCAGCCCCGGGCATGAAGTAGGCGCTGGGGGTGGCCGGGGTGATCGGGTAGACGCTGACCGGCTTGCCGTCGGCGCCGGGGTTGGACTCGGTGCCGGCCAGCCCCTCGAACGGCTGGCCGGACGGCGACACGTTGCCGCTGTCGGCGTAGAGGTACCCGAGCATGTGGTCGAACGAGCGGTTCTCCAGCATGAGCACCACCACGTGCTCGATCACGCTGATGGCGGGGGGCGTGGTCACCCCCGCGACCCGGCCTTGTGCGCGGCCGTCCGGGCCGCCTTGGCGACCTGCTTGTCCGGGTGGTGCTCGCCCAGGTGGGTGAGCACCGCCACGGTGTCCGGGTGGCCGCCGACGGCCATTCCCTCGAACAGCGCCTGCTCGCGGCCGACCGGGACCGCCTCGCGGAAGCTGACCGCGAGGTAGTCGGGGTCCGGGAACTCCTCGTCGATGGCCAGGCTGAGCAGGTCGGTGGCGACCCAGGCGAGGTCCTCCGGCGTCATCTCCAGCTCGGCCGGCAGCTCGGCCGGGTCGTCGCCGTCCGGGCTGATGCCAGAAAGCTGGGCCAGGGCGACCTTCGCGTAGGCGCGGACCGGCGGCACCGTGAGGCTGTCCCGCCAGGCGGGCTCGGCCGGGGCGCCGATCTCGGTGACGGTGGCGACCGCCAGCATCCGCTCCCCCGGCTCGGACTCGGCCGCCAGCTCGAGCAGCTCGCGGGCGGCGGGCAACGGCCCGCGGGCGGCGATCCAGGCCTCGGCCTCGGCCTCGAAGGCGGCGTCGGTCACCCCGCCCGCCATCGCCAGCAGCTCCGTCCCCGACAGCTCGGCCGCGGTCTGCGGCAGCAGCGCGATCTCGACCCCCGCCTCGACCAGCTGGTCGTGCAGCGAAGCCAGGCCGAGCGGGGTGAGCTGGATGTTCTCCCCGTTGCCTTCGCCAGCACTGTCCTCGGTGACCGCGAGCACGTCCCTGAGCTTGTCGAGCAGCAGTCCGGCGGCGTCGCCGTAGTCGGCCTCCCACTCCGCGCGGGCCTCGGCGATCTCCTCGTGCGCGTCGTGGTCCTCAGGGTCGTGCCCGCCGGCCGCGTTCTCCCACAGCACCTCGGCGAACTCATCCAGGGTGAGGCCCTCCCGGCGGGCCAGGAACAGCAGCACCGCCATGGCCATCCCCTGGCCGAGGAAGTCGAACTCGGGCTCGTCGTCCTCGTCGTCCCCCTCCACCTCAGGCTCGGGGCCGTACAGCAGCAGCGTCTCGCTCAGCACGGCCGCGAACGTGTAGGTCCAGGCGGCGAACACCCGCGTGTCGTCGCCGGACGCCCAGTCGCCCGCGGTCTCGCCCTGGATCGCCCGCTCGGGGTCGGTGTCCGGGTCCCGGTCCTCGTCCTCGAGGTTCGTGTCCAGCCACTCGGCGGCGAACGCGTACTCCCACAGCAGGGCCAGGTCGTCGCCGTCCACGCCGACCGCCGCGGCCGCGCTGGCCGCGTCTTCCGGGGTCAGCAGGCCGTCCTCGTCCACCTCGCGGCCGTCCTTGCCGACCCATTCGGCCAGCGCGGCGAGCTGCCGGGCGACCGGCGCGGTGCGCGCCAGGGCGGCTAGCTCGGCCAGCGGCAGCAGCCGGATCGGCGGCAGCGCGTCGGGCAGCCCGAGCGCCTCCTTGATATCGATGTCATCAAACTCGGCGTCGTCGTCGGCGATATCGCGGGAGTGGTCGTTAGCCATGCCCTGAGCCTATCGGCCCGGTGCCGGCGCGACAGCCGCAAACCCCGGCTCGGGGGAACCTGGTTACCGCCCCCGGGCCCGGGGCCGGGGGCGGTAACGGCACTCCGCCGCTAGCTGGCCGCCAGCAGCGACCGCAGCACGTACTGCATGATGCCGCCGTGGCGGTAGTAGTCGGCTTCGCCGGGGGTGTCGATCCGCACCGTGGCGGTGAAGCGCTTGTCGTCGGCAGTCACCACGACCTCGTTCGGGATCCCGCCTTCGTTGATCTTGGCGATGCCCGCCACGTTGAAGGTCTCCTGGCCGGTGAGGCCGAGCGACTCGGCGCTCTCCCCCGGCTTGAACTGGAGCGGGAGCACGCCCATGCCGATGAGGTTGGAGCGGTGGATGCGCTCGAACGACTCGACCAGCACGGCCCGGACGCCGAGCAGCGCGGTGCCCTTGGCCGCCCAGTCGCGGGAGGAGCCGGACCCGTACTCCTTGCCGCCGAGCACGATCAGCGGGGTGCCCGCGGCGATGTACTCCCGGGAGGCGTCGTAGATCGACATCTCCTTGCCGTCCTTGACGGTGACGCCGCCCTCGGTGCCGGGCGCTAGCTGGTTGCGCAGCCGGATGTTGGCGAACGTGCCGCGGATCATCACCTCGTGGTTGCCGCGGCGGCTGCCGTAGGAGTTGAAGTCCTGCCGCTCGATCCCGTGCTCGGTCAGGTACAGGCCCGCCGGGGCGGTGGCCTTGATCGCGCCCGCCGGCGAGATGTGGTCGGTGGTCACCGAGTCGCCCAGCTTGGCGAGCACCCGGGCGCCCGTGATGTCCCGCACCGGCACCGGCTCGGCCGGCATCCCGTCGAAGTACGGCGGGCGGCGCACGTAGGTGGAGTCGCCGACCCACTCGAAGGTGTCGCCGTCGGGCACGTTGAGCCCGCGCCAGTTGTCGTCGCCCGCGAACACGTCGGCGTAGCCGGCCGTGAACTGGTCGGCGCTGAGCGAGCTGGCCACCACCCGCTGCACCTCGTCCGGCGACGGCCAGATGTCGGCCAGCAGCACCGGCTTGCCCTCGCTGTCGGTCCCGAGGGGCTCGCGGTCCAGGTCAATGTCCATCGTGCCGGCCAGGGCGTAGGCGACCACCAGCGGCGGTGACGCCAGGTAGTTCATCTTGACGTCGGGGTTGATCCGGCCCTCGAAGTTGCGGTTGCCGGACAGCACGCTGACCACGGTGAGGTCGTTGTCGTTGACGGCAGCGCTGATCTCGGCTGGCAGCGGGCCGGAGTTGCCGATGCAGGTGGTACAGCCGTAGCCGACGAGGTTGAAGCCGAGCTTGTCCAGGTACGGGATCAGGCCGGCCCGCTCGTAGTAGTCCATGACCACCTTGGAGCCGGGGGCGAGGGTGGTCTTCACCCAGGGCTTGCGGGCCAGCCCCTTCTCGACCGCCTTCTTGGCCAGCAGCGCGGCGCCGATCATCACGTACGGGTTGGAGGTGTTGGTGCAGGAGGTGATGGCGGCGATGACGACGTGCCCGTGGTCGAGGGTGGTCTCGGTGCCGTCCTCGAGGGTGACCCGCACCTGGCGGGTGGGACGGGTGTCGTCGTTCTCGGACGGGTCGGACGCCGGGAACGAGCCGTTGTCGGCTCCGGTGTAGGCGGGCAGCGCGTCGCGGAAGGCGGGCTTGGCGTGGGCCAGCTCGATCCGGTCCTGCGGGCGCTTGGGGCCGGCGATGGACGGGACCACAGTGGACAGGTCGAGGGTGAGCTCCTCGGAGAAGCGCAGCGCCCGGTCGGGGTCGTGCCACAGGCCCTGTGCCTTGGCGTACTGCTCCACCAGGTCAAGCTGGGTCTCCGGGCGGCCGGTGAGCCGCAGGTACTCGATGGTGGCCGCGTCGATCGGGAAGATCGCGCAGGTAGAGCCGAACTCCGGCGACATGTTGCCGATGGTGGCGCGGTTGGCGACCGGCACCGCGCCGACGCCGTCCCCGTGGAACTCGACGAACTTGCCGACCACGCCGTGCTTGCGCAGCAGCTCGGTGATGGTGAGCACCAGGTCGGTGGCGGTCGTGGCCTGCGGCAGCTGGCCGGTCAGGCGGAAGCCGACCACCTTCGGGATCAGCATGGAGATGGGCTGGCCGAGCATGGCCGCCTCGGCCTCGATGCCGCCGACGCCCCAGCCGAGGATGCCCAGGCCGTTCTCCATCGTGGTGTGGCTGTCGGTGCCGACGCAGGTGTCGGGATAAGCCTGCCCCTCATGCTGCATCACCACCCGGGCCAGGTGCTCGATGTTGACCTGGTGCACGATGCCGGTACCGGGCGGCACCACCCGGAAGTCGTCGAACGCGTCCTGGCCCCAGCGCAGGAACTGGAACCGCTCGGCGTTGCGCTCGAACTCAAGCGCCACGTTCCTGGCGAAGGCGTCCGGGGTGCCGAACGCGTCGGCCACCACCGAGTGGTCGATGACCAGCTCGGCCGGGATCAGCGGGTTGATCTTGGTGGGGTCGCCGCCCAGGTCGCGCATTGCCTCGCGCATCGCCGCCAGGTCGACCACGGCGGGCACGCCGGTCAGGTCCTGCAGGATCACCCGGGCCGGGGTGAACTGGATCTCGGTGTCCGGCTCGGCCGCCGGGTCCCAGCTCGCCAGGGCGCGGATGTGGTCGGCGGTGATGTTGGCGCCGTCCTCGTTGCGGAGCAGGTTCTCCAGCAGCACCTTCAGGCTGTAGGGCAGGGTCTCGCTGCCGTCGACCGCGGCCAGGCGGTAAATCTCGTGCGTGGCGCCGCCCG
>Ga0265338_10005227_pt1 | contig 17028 bp, 11 predicted proteins | sample 42126metaG_FD_193579 | JGI IMG/M metagenome (GOLD analysis project Ga0265338, IMG submission 193579) | Rhizosphere microbial communities from Carex aquatilis grown in University of Washington, Seatle, WA, United States - 4-21-26 metaG | ecosystem: Host-associated > Plants > Roots > Rhizosphere... | reverse complement strand
TTCTAACGTGCCCGTCCCTCTGCGTCTGGTTGTAGCCTTGCTTCTTGGACTTCAGTTCGGGTTGCTGGCTTTTTACCGCGCTCCTCTGTCCGGTTGGGCCTGGCTACCCTGGGTGCCACTGGTTATTTTGCTCGCCGCGACTATCGCCAGCATCTGGTATGATCCTCGCGTGCGTGATGGTGAGATTGATCCTGACCATGTGCTTCAGGGTCTGGTGCGCTTCTTGCTGGTAATCATCGTACCTGTCTTTATATTGATAATTGCCAGTTTCTTCATCCGCTCTATAGGTGCGCTGGTGCTGGCTTTGATTCCGCTGGCCCTGGGTGTTATTACGGCTTTTACCGTGATTGGCAGCCGTAATGTCGGGCTGGCTATTGCCTGTGGCATGCTCACCTGGTTGGGGGCCGGTCCGCCTTTTCTTTTCTCCACTTATCTTGCCAGTCAGCAGCCGGGCAACGGCTTTAGCTATGTGGTCTTTCTCTTGCTCACCTTTGGGGTGCTGGCAGGTTTTCTCTTTGCTGCTCTGGGTGGCTATCTGGGACATTTGTTACGGCGCTGGGTACTGGGTTAATAGTCTACCTTTTTTAGCGGGAATCTGTCAGTTCGTGCGTGGTATGTTCTCTCCTGGAATGTTTTATAATGGGAGAGCATCCAAGCAGTGCTGCTGACCAACTCAAAGAAAGATGGACTATGTAATGACAACCGACTCCACCACGCCCAGGCGCGCTTACGCCAGCAAAATTGGCCTGATTGCTGATTCTCCTAATTTTCCTGCCGCCTGGGATCATGTTGTTGAAAAAGTGAAGATTGCCGATCAACTCGGCTACGATTCGATCTGGCTCGGCGAATCCTGGGGCTATGAACTGTTTACCTCGATGGCCGACCTGGTCCGTGTCACCAGTCGTATCAAGATTGGCGCGGGCATCGCCAATATTTTCTCGCGTTCTCCCGCCCTGATCGCCAGCACGGTGGCTACGCTGGATGAACGTTCTGGCGGGCGCATTATCCTTGGCCTTGGACCGTCTGGCGCGAATGTGGTAGAGCACTGGCATGGGGTGCCTTTTCAGAAGCCTGTCCAGCGTACCCGCGAGTATGTTGAGATTATTCGGACGATTCTGCGCGGGGAAAAGCTGGTCCATCAGGGTGAGATCTTTCATCTGGAGCGCGGTTTTAAGCTACGTTTCGCGCCCCCACGCCCGGACCTGCCTATCTATATCGCTGCGATGGGGCCAAAGAATGTGGTCCAGACTGGCGAGATCGCTGATGGTGTGTTGCCTGTCTACTGGCCTGGCAATAAGTGGGGCGCTTTGCGCCAGCAGCTTGACGAAGGCGCCGCCCTGGCTGGCCGCCCCTTGCATAGTGCCGCTATTGCTCCCTATCTGACCTGCGCGATTTTGACCGAAGATATGGACGAAGAGCAACGCGCCGCGATCCGCTTTGCCTCTGCTTCGCCGCTGGCTTACTATATTGGTAAGATGGGCGTCTACTATGCTCAAATGCTGACTCGCAATGGGTTTGGAGCAGAGGTAGAGGCGGTTCAGAAGGGCTGGGAACAGGGCATGAAAACCGCAATTGATGCTGTTTCGCCCGAACTTTTTGCCGCGACCACCCTTTTTGGTACTCCCGCTGAAATTGTGGCGACGCTTGACCGCTGGGTTGCTGCTGGCGTTGATGAGCCTCTGGTGAGTATTCCCGCTGGTACCGTCGCGGAGGCAGAGGTTCAGCTTGGCTCCTTGATGCAAGCGCTCCAGGCATAGGTTGAGATGACTGTTTAGTGTATGGCCTGTCGAACCGCGTGCGGTCCGACAGGCCATACACTAAACGTGCTGAGTAGAGAAACCAGGCTGGTTTAAAGAGCAGGTGGTTCCAGGAGAAGGACCGCAGGAACCTGCTCAGGAACTGCCAGACGCAGTAATTCATAGCCAATGCCAGCAATCCCTGTCATCAGTCCCGGTGACTCTGTCCCCAGAGGAATGCCCGTCTGCCAGCCAACTTGTTCAATATTTGTGAGCAAGTTATTGGCTTTACGTTCGACTTCTTCCTGCCAGCGGGGATTTGCAAGCACGCGTGCCGCCGTCAGGATGGTTTCCAGGTTGCCGAGATCACCATGACAGAGTGAATGGTTTGTACCAAATCCCTGCGCGAGGGTGGTTTGGAGCGCCGTTTCGATCTCCGCGCGTATAAGGGCGTCATCACAGTAAGGCAGGGAGGCCAGGCGTGCCAGACCAATACCTGGTGCACCATGACACCAGGCGCACATATAATGCTCCGTCTCGCTTGCTGCGCTGTCTTTCGCAGGAGCAGGATCTACACGAAAATCTGGCCAGTTCTGGTGTGCCGAAGAGAAGACCTGGCGCTCGTATGCCATTGCGTTAATCGCTCCCTGCTGGAAACGCTCTTCTCCACTGACCCTGGCCAGGCGCAACAAACTGAGCGCGATGCCTGCGGCTCCATGCGAGATACCTGTCAGCGCTGGACTCGCGGATTGAGGGACTGTGTCTGCTGGTATACTGCTCTGGCACTGCGGGGCCGCGACCAGTAGCCGCTCACCGCAGCGTATGGCCGCGTTCAGGATCTCCTCTGTAGGCATTACCTGATAGAGGCTGAGCAGACCAGCGATACCACCAGCAGATCCACCAATGATATCAAAGAGGGTATCGCGCTCCGCCAGGTCAGGAAAAAGCTCAACCAGTTGTCCGGCCTCTTCCAGCAGACGCTGATCCTGCCAGAGTTGGCCCAGATGGCTATAGAGATAGAGAATGCATCCCCACCCATCGTAGCCGCCCAGGGCTTCCATACGCCCGCGCAATTCTTTGACACTCTCACGGACATAAGCCAGGGCAGTTCGCGCGCAGGCCGTATAGCTTTCAACTCCAGTTACCTGTCCCAGATAGGCCAGAAACAAGACTATACCGCCTGCTCCACTGTAGATATCCGCCGCTGTCGGAGTGAGTATCCATTCTCGGTCGTTGATATATGCCAGGCCAATCCAGTTGGTGCCATGTTCGCTGTGGAGCGCCAGGTTGCAGAGTCGGTCTCCGACCGCGCGGGCCGCCTGGAGGAGTCGAGCGGTCAGGGGTTCGTCGCCTGGTACCGCCGCGTCCGGTGGTATTTCCAGGGGAAGAGAGCTACTCTGAAGAAAAGCGTGCCCGGTGCCAGGGCGGATGGTTGCCAGCGAACCCTGAATAAACCAGACCTGGCGCTGGAGATCCTGTTCGCTAAAATCGCCCAGGCGCCTGGAGACGGCGGCCAGACCTGGTTTATCCAGAAAATCTGGGAGGCGGACGCCGCGACTGGTGTATATATCACGCGTGTCCGGGCGCGTGGTGAACATGGGAATATCTCCACTATGGAGATCCTGTAGTTCGGCAGCGATCAGTTGTCTCAACGATGGGTTTGCAACGGCTTGAACCCAGAGACGATCAAAAAAACGATCACGATCCAGGCCGTCGCGCAAAATGTCAGGATGAGTGCTTTCGCTAAAGAGTTGCCCATATGTCTGCGTTGCTCGGGCAATCAGGCGAATCTCATCTTGAGCAAACGCGAGCAGGGTGTCGCTCAGGAGTTCCTCGCGCCGGGAGAGGAGCAAACGGTACATTTTGGTAAAGCCAGCGATAAATTGTTCGCGATAGTCCAGAACATTGGGCGTCGAGCCCGCATATTGTGGCAGGTTGCTGGCACCTGGTACGGCCATGCGGTCGCGAATGTAGCGCATATGGTCGGTACCTACAGCCTCAACCTGGAGTACTGGCATAGGCGTCATTTGCCCGCCCGCTCCCGCCAGACCACTTAAATCGATGCCTGTTTGTTCGCGGTTGCTCCAGAAACGTTGGGGCAGAAGGCCAACACGCAAGACCGAGCGATCGAGTGTTTCCATACCGATCTGGTGCGTTTGTTGGATCTGAAGATCATGAATACGCGGATGGAAAAGCGCTTCCAGGTCGATCATCATCGGATGCTCTCCAGAAGCGATCAGGTTTTCCAGGTGCATATCCGCTGCTTCCAGACCGTAGAAGAGTGCCAGGTAGCTTCCCTGGCGTTCATAGAAACGAGCTACTTCTGCCTGTGAGTTACAGGTTTCGACCTGCACACATTCTGACCAGCCATAGGTGTCTTTGGGGAGCAATTTCATCAGCCTGAATGCTGGATGATCTCCTCGTTCATTCAACCAGTGCAACAATTGCTGAAAATGCACATCAATGGTCAACGATTTGGGCTTATAGATCAGACAGAAGCCGGAAGCAAAGCGCAATTTCAGCGTACTGCGCCCGTGTTTGTGCATATCTCCCACTCCACTCTGAATCTCTACCAGCATCCCTGGATCTTCAACGGGCATCATTACCTGGAGCATTTCGCTCCAGTCAGCACAGAGATGACGCAAGAACTCCAGGCTGAACTGAAGCCAGTGCTCCAGCGTTGTCAGGAGCAGGCGAGCCAGGGCAGGGTATTCTGCCAGGAGCCGCTGGAGATTCTCTGGAGCGCGCAAGGATTCGACGAACTGTTGGAAACGCTCTTCGGGGGTTGCTCCATGCAGTTTCCCCTCCAGCCGCGCGACATGCAGTTCCAGCGTCAATGTACGGCTTATCTGAGATAAGAGAAGACTTGATAGGCTGCCTATCTGGATGCGCTGAATGGTCTCTGCCTCGAAAGGTGTAGAGGTATAATCGGCCAGCAACTCCTGAATACCTGTTTGTAAACGTTCAGCCCCTCTGGCTAAGAAAGGCGCCAATACTTCTAAAAACGAGGTTTTCTGCAGGATTTTGATGGCTTCAGATACTCTCTGCCCGGATACAGCAAGCGTAAACGTAGGGGTCTGGAAGTAGGCTGGAGTTGTCAGAATATGCTCAAGTTCTCTTAGCCACTCTGGCGCGGTCTGACTGCGTTGCTGAAGCGTTTCATCGCTTTCGGCGAGCATTGCCAGGAGTTCCTCTTCAGATACATTATCCCAGGCCAGACGCTCAGCAAAATGGTTCTCCTGAGAAAATGGCGGCTGTTTCCGCCAGCGTTCGAGCCGCTGGCTGGCATATGCCCGGCGCGCTTCGTCGCTGGCCTGCTCAGGCTGGTCCGTTGAGCTATGTAAAGCCAGGCGTTCTCTGAGTGTTAATGCTCGATACCAGCAGGATTGCTCGAAAAATGGAGCTTCACTCTGTGTGCGTTGCGATGAATATATGGTCATGATTTCTGCCTTTCTAGCGAGCTGGGAGCGGACTTCCCGCTACTTTTGCTCAACTGAAGTCCATCTTTTCCGGGTCAGTGCAATAGGGTAAGAAGTCTGTTTTGTGCGCGGGCGTCCAGGAGTCTGGCCTGTTCTTCCTCGTCCAGCGGACCCAGTTCAACGGCTTCCAGCGCCAGATCGATTTCCTGCCTGTTTTTAGGTCCTGTCAACACAACATCGACCCAGGGCTGAAAAAGCGCGAAACGATAACAATCCTGGACTGAAGGGAAAAAAAGCTGGTCAGCATCTGGTCGCTTCTGGCCGCGCAAGGCTGGATGGGCAGTGTTAAAAACGACAACGCCAGGAGCGTTCCTTTTCTCCACAGGCAGGAACGGCACAATATCCTGTTCGATGCTGCGATGATCCATGTTGTAGCGCAACATCAACATATCCATATTCAGCATCCAGCGCTGCGCCTGCGCGTTCGAGTGGAAGGATGCTCCAACAAAGCGCACCAGGCCACGTTTCAGCAGTTCCTCGTTGATGAATTGTGCTTCTTCCATGCGCTGGCGATCCTGTTCCTGAAGCTGGCGGAATATGCTGGTAACTCGCCCTTTATCTTTCAGTTGATGCGCTCCTTTGAGCAGGTCGAGCATGTTATTCTCCTCAGTGATCCAGCCCCAGTGAAACACGTCAATGTAGTCAACCTGCAATTCAGCAAACTGGTCGATAATGGTCGAGAGGAGTTTGTCCGGGTTATTGAGATAGGTAACGGTTGCCAGCACCACTTTCTCACGCACGCTGGAGCCCTGTCCGCAGAGCGTCCTCAAGGCTTGCGCCGATTTCTGATAGGAGAAATGATGCAGATCAGATGAAAAGAAAAAGTAATTGATGCCGCGTTCAAATGCGTAGAGCAGATCCGCGCTGGATATACTATTGCCTCCGCCGATACCCAGAGGGCTGACCTGGAGTCCGGTTTTGCCAAGTTGTCTATAGACGAGATCACTCATGGCTTTTCTTGGCTCCTCTCTCCCTTCTCTGGTCTGCCCACGGGTGGTGACAGAAGGAGAACTGAGGGCACAAGTTCCGGCTCGGCCAGCCGTAGGAGTTCATAACCAATGCCTGCGATGCCCGTCATCAGGCCGGGGGTTGCGATACCAAGCGGAACGCCGGTGCACCATCCCTCACGCTCAATACTGGCGAGAAGCATCGGCGTCAGGCGCTCTACCTCCTGGCGGTACCGTGCGTCATTCAGGACCTGGCTGGCTGTCAGAAGAGCATCCAGGTTGCCAAAATCACCATGGCAGAGTGAGTGGTTTGCACCAAAGCCCTCGGCCAATGTCGTTTCCAGCGCAACGGCAATTTCCTCGCGTATAGTGGTGTCATCAAGGTAGGTGAGCGAACCCAGGCGCGCCAGGGCAATACCTGGCGCGCCATGACACCAGGCGAGCATATGACCGGGAGCCTCATCGGCGTTTTTGGGGCGCGTGGCAGTCCGCAGATCGGGCCAATTGCGCGTTTCTGGAGAGAAGTGGCTGCGTTCGTAAGCCAGCGCGGCCAGCGCTGTGGCGCGGAAGCGTTCTTCTCCACTGGCCTCGGCCAGGGCCAGCAGGCTATATGCAATGCCCGCGCACCCGTGTGAAAAGCCTGTCAAAGGTGTATTCGCCTGAGCCAGCGGCGAAGGCCAGCCAAGGCCGTCCGTCTGAGTCTGAGCACGCTCTAACAGGTGATTTCCACAGCGTATAGCCGCCGCGAGAAACTGTGCAGAGGGTGCGACACGCTGCAAAGCAAGCAGGCCGAGGATACAGCCAGCAACACCGCCAACAATGTCCAGGTTCTCGTCGGTCGTAATATCCTCCTGGTAGGTATTCAAGAAGAACGCTGCTTCAGCAAACAGCGCCGGCTCCTGCCAGAATATTCCCAGGTGCGCGTACAGATAGAGCAGTCCGCCCCAACCACTGAAGGCTCCTGGACCGAAGGGGATTTTTACCGACTCGCTCAGTTTCTCTCTCAGTCCCTGGAATGTGTGGCGTGCCAGGTCCGTATAGCGTCTTTCATCAGTCACAACTCCCAGATAGGCCAGAAACAGGACGATACCGGCAACTCCATCATAGAGCGATGCGCCTGTGATAAAGACTGACCAGGTACGTTCACCGACGAGATGCAGGTTGAGCCAGGTGACTTCATGCTCTCCAGCGATAGCCTGCTCACAGAGCTGGTCTCCGATGGCGCGGGCCGCATCTAACAACTGCGCGCGCCTGGCTGGCCCTGGCGCTGGTTGCAGGTTGGAGCCTTTCCAGGTCGCCCGTTGCTGTTCAAGAGCGGTTGAGGCAAAGGAGGCTCGAATAATCCAGCGCTGGCGTTCCAGGTCGCGCTCATCCATGTTCTGGATGATGCGTTCAGCCACGGCCAGAGCCGGTTCAAGGAAAAACTCGGCAATGCGCTCGCCTCGACTGGTAAAAAGATCACGCGAATGGGGATGCGTAGTAAAAAGAGGAATATCATCATTGAATAGATCTTGCCGCTCGGCGGGAATGACCCTGGGGAGAAAAGAGAGTTGTGGCACGCTGTTCCAGAGATGATCACAGAAGCGTTCCTGGGTGAGCATATTACGGAGCAATGTGGGATGAGAGCTTTCCTGGAGTATTTTCCCGTAAATCCTGGTGGGTCGGAAAATCATCCGAATCTCGTCCTGCGCAAAAAGCGTAGTTACGAGGTGGAGAAATTCGTCGCGTTGCTGGAGCACAAGGCGATAGATCTGTTCAAAACCAGTGAGAATCGCTTCAAGATAGTCCAGGGTATCGATCTCGGCGCCTTGCAGCGTAGGACGGTTCTTTCTGCCCCCCAGTTCGACCTGTTGCTGAATAAAGTGCATCTCGTCTGTACCGGTGGCGGCAAGCAAAGCAACCGGGCGCGGCAAACGCTGCCCGGTCTGTCCTCCCAACCCGCTGATATCAATCCCATCGGTCTCTGTATCGGAAAGGATGCGACGTGGCAATAGTCCTGAACGCATGACAGACATGGAAAGCACATGCATGCTCTGGGAAATAGCATCGGCCTGCATCGCCGGGCTGAGTGGTTGAAGCAGCGATTCCAGGTCAATCAAGATCGGATGCTCTCCAGCCGCGATCAGATTCTCAAAGTGCATATCTGTCGCTGTCAGCACATAAAGCAGGGCCAGATAGCTGCCCAGGCGCTGGTAAAAGCGTTGCAGCTCTTCCTCAGATTGACAGGTTTGAGCCTCGATATATTCAGCCCACCCGTGATTGCCCCGCTCAAGTACAGCGGCAGCCCGCAGAGGAGCGTGGTTGCCCCGTTCATTGAGCCAGGTGAGAAGCGTTTGAAAATGTTGATCAATGCTCAGTGAGCGAGGTTTGTAGATCAGTTTTAGCCCGGAGCGAAATACGACCTGCATAACACTGCGGCCCTGGCGGTGCGTATCACCAACGCCACCCTCGATTTTGACGACCTGATCGGGTGGAACCTGGAAAACGCTCTGGATGTCTGTTTGATCCTCACAAAGATGCGTGAGAAACTCCAGGCTATAGACGACCCAATCGTCAATCATATTCACCAGTTTGCGTGCCAGCACAGGATAGAGTTCCAGTAAGGAGAGCAGTCCGGTGGGAGTGGCAAAGCGCTCTACAAAAACCTGAAAGCGTTGCGCGCTGCTCTCTCCAGGCAGCGTGTTTTGCAAACGAGCAATATTGACTTCAAGGGTCAATGTTTTTACCACCATTCCCAGCAAGCGCTCCGCCAGGTGGGAAAATAAGTATGCGCCTGCCTCTGCGGGGACAAAAGGTACGATACGATAGTCTGTTACCAGCACCCGGATGCCAGCGGCCAGGCGAGCATAGCCTTGTTTTAAAAGTGGCTTGCAAACCTCCAGGAAGCCGACCAGCGGAGTTTTTGGCAGGGGACCTGGGAATACAAACGTGCCATCTTGTGCGTAATCTTCGCATGCCTGGAGGAGCGTTGTGGCCCATGGTGGAAGTTGCCCCACGCGCTTTTTAAGCGTAGCGGGGGATTCACCCAGCAGAACAAGTAAATCTTGTTCTGAGAGGTGATCCTGCTTCAGACGCTCAGTAAAAAACGTTTCTTGCTCAAACGGCGCCTGTTGTTTCCATTTATCCAGACGTTGTCGAGCCAGTTCGCTGTTTTCTGGCTCACCAGCAGGTACCTGTGGGGTTGCCAGGCGTTCAGAGAGAGTTAACGCGGCATACCAGGCAACATCTGCTGTGGGTTCCGACACGCTTTCCAAAGGCAATACAAGCTTTTCCAGCATATTTCTATCTCAGCTTTCCCGGTTGAGAAACCGTTCCATGCAAGCAAGGCCAATGATGAGGACTATCCAGGGTCTTATCAGAGGCGAGCTGCCCCTGATAAGACTGCTTCTGCTGACGTTTGAGACATCCTGGATATGGCCATCCTATGCTACGCCACAATTTATCAGCAGGCTAAAGACAATAATGGTACATGTCGAAAAACAACTATTATACACGGAATCCAGGCAATGCAGGCTCACATCAGATTCCAATCCTCCAGCTACTGTATCAAGCAACTCATCAGGGAGTTCGATACTACCTGCTGGATTGCCAGGCAGCAGGGATAGCTCATCGTTGCTCAAGTCAAGACGATATTGCTCGTCTTTCCAGGCGCGAATGATATCGAGATTGCTCATGGAGAAGGCTCCTTTTTTCAATAAAAAAGTCTAAAGCAGCATGCTTCTAAGCACAAAGTCCGGCAAAACTTTGCACAATACACTGTACACAGGCACTGGCAACGCAGGAAGCGTAACAACTCTGTACCACTGACGCCTGACAAGAATCAGCCGTAAAACTGGCTTCCAGCCCACCGGCAACCATATCCAGCAACTCGTCGGAAAGTTCGATGTTGCCCGCCGGATGGGCAGGCAACAGCTCCTGTTCAGCGCGGCTGAGGCTTAAGCGATAGTGTTCATCCTTCCAGGCGCGGATAATGTCTTGATTGCTCATAAGGTATTACTCCCTTCTCGTGACAGATAGAGTGATTTTTCGCTTGAACAATGATCACAACTGCATTCAGGAGCAGTATAGTTCCTGAATGCATATGCATCGGTTATCTAGAGAAAGTAGCAGAGACTACAGGTCCAGACCAGGGTATAGCTTAATTTGCAGATTGTCGCCCCACTACAGCAACCAGCGGTGAAATTAGCGGCAGTAGACGCTTCATCGCCCCCAGCCACCATATCCAGCAACTCGTCGGAAAGTTCGATGCTGCCTGCGGGATTGGCAGGCAGGAGAGCCTGCTCTTCGCTACTCAGGCTCTGGCGATAGTTTTCGTCTTTCCAGGCACGTACAATATCAAAATTGCTCATGTTATCTGAATCCTTTCGTTTATTTGGCTGGACAGCAGCCGCTTGTGTCACCGGCACAGGTACCGCCGTTCAGGATACTGATACAGTAGAGTGTGCTGAAGAGGGTGACAAGACTGATGCACCATGCACTTGTTGCCTCTTCTCCACCAGCGACCTGTTCCAGGTCAGCGTCGCTCAGGTCGATTTCGCCGATCGGGCTGGCGGGCAAAATAGCGCGTGAGGCTTCGTCCAGGCTTTCACGATACTCATCATCGCGCCAGGCATTAACGATACGGTCAATGTTCATAACATTCCTCCTGATATGAGACAAATAGTAGGAAACAGACCGGAAAACCGTTTGCTCTCCGGCATCTATTGGCCATGGCCTCCATACATCCAGACATATCGACGACTGTTCGTCTTTCTCTAGACACGGGAGAACCAGAATGCCCTCTGTAAGGGATTGTGTGCGTTCATCCGCAGGGCCTGGCAGGTCTTTCCTGACCTCGACAGAGGGAAGAAAAGCCTGAGTGGGCTAAGATTTGTGTTGTTCTATTTGATGCTGAACCAGTTGAGCATAATATCCTTGTTTGAGCAGCAACTCTTCATGAGTGCCGCGCTCTACGATCTCGCCCTGGTTCATGACCAGGATCAAATCGGCATCGCGTACAGTGCTCAAGCGATGGGCAATGATAATACGTGTACAGGTTAGCGTATGTAAATGCTGTTCGACAAGTTGCTCAGTGACTACATCCAGGTGGCTGGTCGCTTCGTCAAGTAAGAGGATCGCGGGTTCCTGAGCCAGTGCCCGCGCCAGGGCCAGGCGCTGACGCTGGCCTCCTGAAAGAGCGCTTCCACCTTCCGCGATATATGTTTCATATCCCATGGGCATGCGCATAATATCTTCGTGAAGGGCGGCTAAACTGGCTACCCGCGCGATCTGCTCCAGGTTCATATCAGGATTGCTCAGTGCGATATTCTCGCGGATAGAGCCGCTGAAGAGTGATGCCTCCTGCATGACCACGCCAAGCTGGCCGCGCAGCGCACGATAGCTGAATGTTTGCAGAGGCAATTGATCATAGAGAATGTCGCCACCTGTCGGCAGATAGAGTCCCATGAGAAGTTTTCCCAGCGTGCTTTTACCCGAACCGGTATGCCCAACCAGCGCGATCTTCTGCCCTGGCTTGATGCTCAGATTAATATCGCGCAGGACAAGCGGAGTGTTGGGAGCATAGCGAAAACTTATATTGTTTAATTCAACCTGTCCGCGCAGGCGAGGTTGCTGATTGACCTCTCGCTCGTCCTGCTCCGGCTCGGTTGTCAAAACATCCGCGATACGCTCAAAGTGGGCGCGTACCAGTTGAAACCGCTGGCCACTACCGATAAGCGATGAGAGCGGCGCTAGAAAAGCCGCGGCCAGCGAGTTCAAGGCGACCATTGTCCCCAGGCTCATCGAGCCATTTAAGACTTGCATGGTGCCAAATAAGAGGAGGAGGAGTGGCGCCAGAAGGCTGAGTGCTCCCTGAAAAGAGCCAAGCACTGCTGCCAGATAGTCACGTCTGGTTGAAACATTCAGATGCTCAAAAAACAGGTTTGACCAGCGGTAGAGGGCGCGTTCTTCCGCTCCCGATGCTTTCAGGGTCGCGATACCCACCAGGGCCTCGGCCATGTATCCCTGTGCTTTGCCCTGGGCGATCAGATCTCGCCGATTGAGTTCATGAATAAGGCGCGTGGTTACCAGCAAGGAGCTGGCCTGCACACATCCCAGCGCCAGTGCCAGCAGAGCCAGGACCGGCGTCTGGGTGAAAAGAATTGCCAGATAGATGAGCACGGTTCCGCCATCCAGCAGCGAGGAAAGCATCTGGCTGGTCAGAAGATCGCGAATCGCAGTATTGCTATTCATGCGTGCGAGCAGATCACCGCTGGAACGCTGTTGAAAAAACTGATAGGGGAGTCTCAACAGATGCTCGAAGAAGCCAATCATCATCTGGATATCCATTTTAGCCTGGAGATAGATCAAGAGAGAACTTCGCAAGAGTGAGGTGAGCGCCTGGGTGATCACGACAATGCCTATACCCAGACCGAGGATGGGAAGCACGGCGCTCATGCCGCTCGGAATGATCGTATCCAGGCTGATCTTGGTCAGCAAAGGCATACCCAGTCCCAGCAACTGGAGGAGCAGCGAGGCGCCAAGAATTTGCAGCAGAAAACCAGGTTTACGGAACATACTCTTGAAGTACGTCACAATCGATAATTGTGTTGGCAGGCTCTCGCGTGAAAAATGCACATCAGGCTCAAACAGTAAGACCACGCCAGTAAAATTCGCGTCAAATTCGGCAGCGCTGACTCGTCGGCGCCCCAGTGCCGGGTCCACCAGTTTTACCGAGCGAGGCGACCAGCGTTCGACCACGACGAAATGGTTAAAGCTCCAGTGAATGACGGCGGGTAGCGTCACATAGCGAAAATCACCCTCCTGGAGTGAGATGGCTCGTGTGCGCAAACCATAGCTACGCGCGACCGTCACAAGCGTCCGTGCTGTCTGACCATCGCGCCCGGAACCACAGCGCTGACGTACCTCAGCCACATTGGTCTTACGCCCATAGTAGGTCAGGAGCATGGCCAGGCAAGCCGCGCCACACTCTGTCGCATCCATTTGCATCAATTCCGGTAAATGTTTGCGGTGACCTGAAAATATCTTTTTTACCGGAATTGCCTGTTCAGATTGAGTTGAAAGTAGCATCTCTCTACCCCCCTATTCCATTGCCAATCAGGGGCAACAGGTTCAGCAAACGTTGCGAACCAACCTGAAGCTGGGCCTGGATAAGAGTGCCTTGATACAGGCTCAGAGGAAGCGTTGGATTAAGGTCCACGATCACTGCGACAGAAGGTTGTTGCACGAGCAGGGCAAGTGCTCCAGTCAGGTCATAACGTTGACTTGCTTCCGCCGGACTGAGCAGATCTGGCTCAACAGCAAAAATCCGCTGCTGTTCATTCAGTCCGGTCGCATTGGCGGTCAGATGGACGGACTGGCCAGCATGCAGAACCGAGAATTGGCTGGCGGGGAAAAAAAGTACCACGCTGGTCTGACCCTGTATATTTCCCGCAAAAATAATGCCTGTGCCCGTTGCATAGACAGGCACAGACAGACTCCACGACAGCAGCCCACAGACCAGGAAAAGGCCCAGAAGTATCCAGAGTAAGAGAAAGGCTGGTGGAGAAACAAGACGTGGGAGCACATCTTTATCGCGCCCCTGAATATATTGTTTGAGAGCACTTTCTCTATAAATTGATGGACTGCGTTCAGACATCATGCACCTCAAATCTCCGATAAAAGATTTTCTCTTGACTCGTTAAGGTAACTATATGCTTAAAATAAGAAGAGTCCTGTCAGCGGTTTGTTGTCACAATTTTTGTCACGTAGTCAACAAGTACCTTTTTTTCCTGCAAAGAGATTTTTGATTTACGCGCCCATACCTCTTGTTCTACAATAGACATGGATGCGTGCTCATACGCAGCATTTGCTCTGATTGCTCACGACGAAGTGAAATGCTTTTACTTGATGAGGCCAGCAGCCACATAATTGCGTGTTCATGGAGCTGAATATGTTGAATCAGTCATCATTAAGCAAGTTAATGAGTTCCACTCTCCCCCCGACTGTTCTGTATCGAGAAGCACTGATCGCAGAACTTACCCAGGCTGTAACTGGTCTATCTAATTCGGCGGAAGGAACGTCTAGAGACACAGGCTATAAGGTTATTTTGCTCTGCGCTCCAGGCGGTTACGGTAAAACGACCCTCCTGGCAGACTTTGCGCGGCGCGCTCCCATTGCCTGTTGCTGGTATTTTCTCGATTCAGCGGATGAGGACGCTATATCGTTTCTGACTCTGCTAATGACAAGTATCCGGCAACAGTTTCCTCACTTTGGGACATCCCTCGAAACACAATTAAGCAACATCGCGACTATTGAGAATCAGGTACAGATGCATCAACAAATAGAAATATTTATTGATCGACTGAATGACGGGATCGCGGCAGAGATTCCTGAACATTTCGTGCTTCTTCTCTGCGACTATCAAGAGGTTAATCAGAATCAGTCGATTAATCTCCTGGTCAATCGATTGATCCGGCATTTGCCAGCTCAGTGTACGCTTATTCTGGAAAGTCGCTCGGTTCCTGACCTGGAATTTATGTCTTTACTTGCCAGGCGGCAAATCTTTGGGATAGGCATTGAGAAGCTGCGCTTCTCGGCGCAAGAAATCCACCAGTTGGCACAGTTGCAACAGGTTGATCTTACTAATCAAGAGGCGATCCTTCTGGAGCAATCGTTTGAGGGTTGGATCACTGGAATTCTGCTTGGAACCCACCTGGGAGGTCTGCAGGTACCGTTGTCTACACTTTCACCCAATCGCAGTGGAGGTTCTCCCTTTATAAGCCCCGGACGAGAATATCTTTTTGCCTATCTCGTCAAAAATATCTTTGCCCACAAATCCGAGGCGTACCGTTTTCTCAAAGAAACATCTCTGTTACAGCAGATGACTCCTCCGCTCTGCAATGCAGTGCTCAATATTTCTGACGCGGCAACGCGCCTGGCTCAATTAGAGAAAGAGGGCCTCTTCGTCGTTCATCGTGAGATTGGGGGGGAACACATCTTTGTCTGTCATCCTATCTTGCGTGATTTGCTCTACAAAGAACTCCAGAGCCAGACGCCAGAGCGCCTGGCAGAACTCCATTTACGGGCCGTTGAGTTTTTTCGGCAGACCCGACCAGAGCAGGCGATCTCTCATGCACTCGCCGCACGGGCATTTGGCATTGCCGCGCAACAGATCGAACATATCGTCAAACCGCTCTTTGCGCAAGGGCGTCTTCTGCTCCTCGCCTCCTGGATCGATGCTCTGCCGGCTGAAGTCAGCAGAGATTACCCGCGCCTCCTGCTGGCTCGCGCGACTATTTTTCTTGAGGGGAGCGCGCTGACAGAGGTGCAGTCGTTGCTTGAGCAAGCACTCGCGACTCTCGAAAAAAATCCGGCTTCACCCTCTTTACAGGCGGAGATTTTCCTTGCTCAGGCGCAATTTTTTACGCAACGCGGTGACTACGCGCTGGCGCAAAATCTGAGCAGGCAGGCTCTCTCGCTTTTCGCTGACTCAGAGGTTGAATTACGAGCGACGGCCCACCGTTTGCTGGGAAGTTGCGCTATTTTCTTTAATAATTTTACGGCGGGTATTGCCGAATTACAACAGGCTCTTCAACTCTATGGGCACGATACAAAAAACCGCCAGGTAGCGAAACTTCATGCCATGCTGGCGAGCTTCTACGGCCTGACAGACCGTAACACGCTTTCGGAGCATCATTATACGCGTGCCATTCAATACTGGGAGGATCTCTCTGATGAGTGGGGAAGAATCGACAATCTGGCCAATCTTGGTTCCATCAAACTGCGTCAGGGCGCGCTTGTCGAAGCCGAGCAACTGTTTATCCAGGCCCTGACCAGTTCGCGCGGGGCTATACACTATGAATGTGGCGAGGCTTACGCGCTGGCGGGTTCAGGCGATCTTTATCAGTATCAGGACAAATTTCGTCAGGCGTTGATGGCCTATGAGGATAGCCTGGTGCTCTCTCGGAGGTTAGGTGACGCCTATCTGACCCATTATGTGATCTGCCAGTTGGCCAGAACCTATCAGCTCATGGGTGATCCTCATGGTGCTCTACGTATTCTGGCCCAATTTGACCAGGAGATCTCTCCAGAAGAGGCTGAGTATAGTTATGAGCAGGCCCTCTATATTCTGACTCTGGGTACGGTGCTCCTTCAGACCGGGGAGATTGACAAAGCCTGTACCTATCTGACCGCTGCCAAAGCAGCCTTTGCTGAGACCCAGTATGAGCAAATTCAGGCTATGGTACGAAGAGCGGCCTGCCTGCTGACGCAGAAAAAGTTCCAGCACGCGCTGGAAGAGATTACAGATGCTCTCCGTCTCGCAAAGGATAACTATGAAGAACTCGCCTGGCGGGAGATCTCGCTCTGTCCGGCTCTCCAGACTTACCTGGAAACCAGTGAGCCGCTGGCGATAGTGGAATCAGACGCTCAAGAAACCGTTTCTGGAGCGTCTGTTTCCCTGGAACAGCAATCAGTACTCACTATCTCTTTCCAACAAACTCGGCCTGTCCTGCGTATTCAGGCTCTGGGTAGTCCCGCGGTCTATCGAGACGACGTGCCGATCAAACACTGGCGTATGGCCCGGTCATTGGAACTCTTCTTTCTACTCCTGAACGCTTCGCGCTCCTTACATAAAGAGCAGATCATAGCCTGCCTCTGGAGAGATGGGGACCTGCCGACAGATCCGACCTGGCGTTCTACCGTCCATTATTTACGCAAAGCTCTGGAACAGGACTGTATCAAGCTGCGCCATGGCGTCTATACCCTCCAGTTAGGAGCGGTCTTTACCGTCACATACGATGTGGACGATTTTCAGCAGTATGCAGTTCAGGCCCGGCAGGCTCAGAGTAGAGAAGATACAGGTACGGCTCACCAGCTTTATGAAAA
>Ga0265338_10005226_pt1 | contig 17028 bp, 14 predicted proteins | sample 42126metaG_FD_193579 | JGI IMG/M metagenome (GOLD analysis project Ga0265338, IMG submission 193579) | Rhizosphere microbial communities from Carex aquatilis grown in University of Washington, Seatle, WA, United States - 4-21-26 metaG | ecosystem: Host-associated > Plants > Roots > Rhizosphere... | reverse complement strand
TGCTCGGGACCGTCCGGCAGGTGGTTGAGGTGCGCGCGGGCATGGCTGACCTGCTGCAGCCGGGTGGTGCGGGGGATGCGCAGCGCCTCGTAGCGGCGCAGCGCCGCGGGCGGGTCGGCCGGGTCCGACGCCAGGCAACGGGCCAGCGTGGCCGCGTCCTCCATCGCCTGGGCGGCACCCTGCCCGAAGAACGGGAACATCGGGTGGGCGGCGTCGCCGAGCAGGGTGGTGCCGCCGCGGGACCAGGCGGGCCGCGGCGCGCGGTCCAGCAGTGCCCAGCGGCCGGGCGCGCGCGCCGCCCGGATGAGGCTGGTGAGCCGGCCGTCCCAGCCGGCGAACTCGGCTAGCAGCTCCTCCACGGTGGCGGTGGCGGTCCACGACTCGGTGGTGTAGCCCCCGGCCGGGGCGAACGCGACCAGGTTGACCAGCCTGCCCGCGGAGACGGGGTAGTGCACCAGGTGGTGGCCGGGGCCGAGCCACAGGGTCTGCGCGGGCCGGCGGGCGAAGTCCGGCGCCTGCTCGGCCGGGACCAGCGCCCGGAACGCGCACAGCCCGGAGTAGGTCGCAGCGGCCGGGCCGGCCAGCGCGGCGCGGACGGTCGAGTGGATCCCGTCGGCGCCGACCACCACGTCGGCCTCGACGGTGGCACCGTCCGCGAAGCGCAGCCGGGGGCGCGGCCCGTCCGGCTCGGCCGCGACGCACCGGCGGCCGAGCCGGATGTCGCCCGCCGGGACGGCGCGGGCGATCGCGTCGAGCAGGTCGGCGCGGTGCGCGGTGTAGGTCCGCTCGCCGTAGCGGCGCTCGCACTCGGTCCGCAGGTCCTCCGCCGACAGCACGCGGCCGTCGGCCCAGCGGCGGAACTCCCAGCCGACGGCCAGCGGCACCGCGCGCGCGGCGAACGGGCCGAGCACGCCGAGCGCGCGCAGCAGCCGGGCCGCGTTCGGCGCGACCACCACCCCCGCCCCTACCTCGCGCAACTGCGCCGCCTGCTCGTAGACGGTGGCGGGCAGGCTCGCGCGGCGCAGGAAGGCGGCGGCGGCCAGGCCGCCGATGCCGCCGCCGACGATGGCGATCTCGGTCATCGCGGTGCAGTCGAGGCGGTGACGGTCACCACGTAGAGCGTGTGGCCGAACGGCACCCCGCCCTCGCCCGCGCCTGCCCCGCGCGGCACCGCGACGGCCCGCACGCTGGCCTGCCAGCCGTGGCCCCGGGCCGTCGCGGCCACGGCGGCGGAGAAGTCCCTGGCCGCGTCGTCATAGCCGTCGGGGTGCGCGCTGGTGACGCTGCCGGGTCCGCCGTCGACGCAGTGGTAGGCGCGGCCGGGGTGCAGCACCGCGTAGCCCTTGTTCGCGCTGACCGTCTGCAGCCTGCCGTCGCGGACCAGGCACATGGTCTCGTAACTGGCGGCGATGAACCAGGCGCCGTACCGGCTGCCCGGGTAGGGCTGGCTCCAGATCCGCACGTGGTCCTCGTTGCCGCTGAGCGACAGCACGTTGCCGTCAAGGCAGCCGCCCAGCCGCCACGCCGCCTGCTGCGGCCGGTAGCCGCCCCCGGTCACGTCCGCGCTCTCGGCCGAGATGCACTTCAGGCGGATGCCGGCGACGCTGACGGTGGTCGCGGTGGAGACCGTCTTCCAGCCGCCGAGTGCCTGCTGGATCGCGGCCAGCGACACCGTGGACCGGCCGCTGATCACCACGTTGAGCGGCTCGACGAAGGGCGGGATCTGCGCCAGCGGCGTCGTCGCGCGGGCGGTGTCCCAGTCCGCCGGGGCGCAGTAGCCGGCCTCGCAGCCCGCCGCCGACGACCGCACCGGGGACGACCCGGACGAGGACGACCCGGCGGAGGAGGCCCCGGCGGAAGACGAGCCGGCGGAAGACGAGCCGGCGGAGGACGAACCGCCCGCGGCCGACGACGCGCAGCCGCTGACCGCGGCGACGGTGACCGCGGCGGTGACCGCCGCAAGCAGCCTGCTGCGCGTCCCGGTCATCGCGGCCCGCCCTGGCCGTCGGCCGGCCCGGCGTCCCGGTCCGCTTCCCGGCCGGCGATGGCGGCCTCGCCGACCCGCCGTTCTATCCGGCGGTCAGGGATGATCCAGAGGCAGGCGACCGCGACGTAGCAGGCGATCGCGACCCAGATGCCGGGCCGGTCCAGGCCGGTGCCGCCGCCGAACAGCGCCGCCAGGCAGCCGAGGACGTAGCCGACCGGCGATGCCTTGCCCTTGAGGTCACGGCCGATCGCCCGGCGGAGCGGCGAACCGGGGCCCTGAGTGCGGATGATCGCCGCCTGCAGCACCCAGTAGGCGATCCCGGCCGCCAGCAGGTTCAGGCCGTAGACGAAGACGGGGGTGCGCGCGAAGCCGGACGTGTCCGTCCACTGGGTGGTGAACGGGAACAGCGACAGGCAGAACAGCAGGGCGAGGTTGGCCCACAGGACGCCACCGGTGACCCGTTCGGTCACCTGGAACATGTGGTGGTGGTTGGTCCAGTAGATGCCCACGTAGACGAAGCTGAGCAGGTAGCTCAGCAAGCCGGTGCCGCTGGTGTGCCACAGCGAGGCGAGGCTGGCGTGCTCGGGCTCGCGCAGGTCGAGGACCATGATGGTGATGATGATGGCGAGCACGCCGTCGCTGAACGCCTCGAGACGGCTGGTCCGCATCGGGCTAGGTTACCAACGGGGCCGCCGGCCGTCAGGAAACGCCCGTCGGCGGCTGGCGGCGCGGCCGGGGCAGCTCGGACACCAGGCTCCGGCCGAGCTTGAGCATGGCCACCGCCGTCGACGCGTCGACCGGGACCGACAGCAGGTAGCCCTGGCCGAACTGGCAGCCCATCCCGGCCAGCAGCACCCGCTCGGTCTCGCTCTCGATGCCCTCGGCGATCACCTCGACCTCCAGCGTCCGCGCCAGCCGGATGATGCCCTCCACCAGGGCGTGCCGCCGCCAGGAGGAGGCGATCCCGGTAACGAACGTCTTGTCGATCTTGAGCACGTCGATCGGCAGCTCAAGCAGGTAGCTGAGCGAGGAGTACCCGGTGCCGAAGTCGTCGATGGCCAGCCGGACGCCGATCTCCTTCAGCTCGTCGAGGTCGGCCCGGATCCGGTCGCTCTCGCCCAGCAGCAGCGACTCGGTCAGCTCGAGCAGCAGCGCCGACGGCGGCAGGCCGGCCGACCGCAGCGCCTGCCGGACGCTGTCGGCGAAGCCGGGGTCGCGGAACTGCCGGGCGGAGACGTTGACCGAGACGTGCAGCGGCCCGGACAGCGGCTGCTCCCCCGGGCGCTCCGGCGGCAGCTCACGGCGCCAGCGGGCCATGTCCCGCAGCGCCTGCCGCAGCACCCAGGTGCCGAGCGGCACGATCAGCCCGGTCTCCTCCGCCAGGGAGATGAACTGGCCGGGCAGCATCATCCCCCAGCGCGGGTGCGGCCAGCGCAGCAGCGACTCGAACCCGGTGATCTCGCCGCTGCCGAGGGCCACGATCGGCTGGTAAACGAGGGTGAAGGCCGAGGTCTGCACCGCGTCCTCGAGCGCCGCCTGGATCTCCCGGCGGCGCAGCATGCCGCTGGTGAGCACCGGCTGGTAGTGCCGCCAGTGCCGCTTGCCCGCCGCCTTCGCCGCGTAGAGGGCGAGGTCGGCGTGCCGCAGCACCTCGTCCACGTCGCCGCTGTCGGCCGAGGTGGCCACCCCGACGGTGGCCGTCGCCAGCACCTTGGCCTCACTGAGGGTGAACGGCTGGGTGAACGCGGCCACGATCCGCTCGGCGAACGCGTCCACCGCATCGGCATCGGCGGCGTCGTCGATGAGCAGCGCGAACTCGTCGCCGCCGAGCCGGGCGGCGGTGTCGGACTGGCGCACCGCCGCCGCCAGCCGGGCGGCCACCGCCACCAGCAGCTCGTCGCCCACGGCGTGCCCCATCGTGTCGTTGACCACCTTGAAGTCGTCCAGGTAGACGAACAGCACCCCCGCGGTCCGGCCGACCGCGCGGGCCGCGTCCATCGCGGCGCCCGTCTCGCGGGCGAACAGCGACCGGTTGGGCAGCCCGGTCAGCGTGTCGTGGAAGGCCCGGTACTTCAGCTCCTCCTCGAGCTCGTGCTGCTCGGTCACGTCGCGCAGGGTGAGCACGAGCCCGCCGACGGTGGAGTCCGACCGCAGGTCGCTCCAGCGGACCTCGAGCACGGCGGTGCGGCCGTCGATCCGCTCGATCTGCAGCAGGTAGCCGGGTGACGCCCCGTCGCCGCTGAGCGAGAGCATCAGGTCGAGCACCCGCTCCATGTCCTCCCGGGCCACCGGCGCGACCAGGTCGGTCAGCCGCTCGCCCTCGACGGTGACGTCGCCGAAGATGTCCACCGCGGACGGCGTGGCGTAGCGGACCCGGCGGTCGTCGCCGATGATGAGGATCACGTCGGAGGTGTCCTGCACCAGGGTCCGGAACAGCGCCTCGCCCCGCTGGCGGACCACCTCCTGGGTCAGCCCGACCCGCTCCACCGCGAGGGCCGCCTGGCTGGCCAGGATCTCAAGCGCGGCCGCCAGGTCGCCGAGCGGCCGCCGGTTGCCGAAGAACACGATGAGGCCGATGTAGGGGTCGCCGACCGGCCGGTCCTTGAGGGTGAGCGGGCACACCAGCGCGCCGTCGTAGCTGACCGGCGGCGCCGCGTCCGGCGCGGGCTCTGACGGCATGTCCCGGTGCCTGACCGCCAGGATCTCCCGGAACGGCACGAACCTGGCGGCGCGGCCCTGCGCCAGCGCGAGCCAGAGGTCGGCCGGCTCGCGTCCGTAGTCGGTCGGCTCGTCCGACCCGGCGGGAGCCACGTAGCGCAGGCAGTCACCCTCCTTGACGGCCAGCACCGCGGTCCGCTGGACGGGGGTGTCGGGGATCATGGCGGCGGCCGCCTCCCTGACCGCGGCCGCGACCTCCGGGTGCGTGTTCGCCGCCGCCAGCGCCGCGCTGGCCATGCGCAGCGTCCGCTCACGGGTAAGGCTGCGCCGCTGCGAGCCGGCGACATCCCACAGTCGGGAGAGCATGAGTAGGTATAGCACCCCGCAGGCGACCGAAACGACTCCGTCCACCCCGTCCTGCCGCTGGACGGCGTGCACGAACAAGATCGCGGGCGGGATCAGCGACGCGCCCATCAGCAGCAGCAGGCTGCCGGCGGCCGCCTCCGAGGCCCGGCTGGCCGGGCGGGTCAGCTCGGTCATCGACGGGTGCAGCGCGGCCGCCCCGCAGGCCGCGTAGCAGGCCAGCCAGACAACGCTGAGCCACTGGCCGCCGTCCGCCCCGGGCGAGCTCCGCACCAGGGCGTAGCCAACGCCGGAGACGATCCCGGCCAGCGCGCCGGCGATGAGCAGCCACAGCGCGGGGCACCGCCAGGTGCCCCGGACCAGCAGCCGGCCAAGCGCCACCAGGATGAGCAGGTCACCGACCGGGTAGGCGGTCGAGACGATCCGCTGCGGCCAGGTGAAGGCCGGGTTGGTCGTGCCCGGCAGGACCAGGAACAGCCAGGAGAGCAGCGCCAGGCCGACGGTGGCGACCACCGCGTCGGTCAGGCTCGGCCGGGCCCGGCCAGCCGACCGGGCCCGGATGAACAGCGTCAGGGCGGCGATGAAAAGGGGGAACTCCATCAGGTAGACGGCGTCGGCGAAGGACGGGAACGGCAGCGGCGCGTGGCTGACCTTCACCTGGATCCACGCCGTGAGCTGTCCGAGCGCGCCGGTGAGGTCGGCGGCGGCGAGCAGCAGCCAGGGCGCCCGCCGGGCCGGGGAGTAGCGGATGAGGCCGGCCACGAGGGCCGCCGCGGCGCCGATGTTGACCGCCGCCGCCAGCCGGCCGGCGGCCCCGCCGGAGGCGCAGTAGGCCGCGATGAGCAGGACCATGCAGCCGGCGTAGCCGGCCAGCAGGCCCCGCGTTGTCAACCGCCCCCCCATGGACCTCCCCCTGGTCCCCATCATCTCGCTCACTGGCTATTTGTCCAGTTCAGCGATTTGCAAGCACTTAATTCCGAACGAGTGCGGCTGGCTGCAGCGGGCAGAAGCGGCACCTTCGTCGCGAAAGAGCGCCTGCGCGCGTTGCCTCAGTGATGGCCGCCGGCCGCGCCGCCGTGGTGGCCGCCGTGCGCGGCGGCGGCGTCGGTCGCGGCCGACACCGCGGCCTGGGTAGCGGCGTCGACCGCCGCGTTCACGGCCGCGTCGGTGGCGGCCTGAACGGCCGCGTCCATCGCGGCCCGGGTGGCGGCGCCGGTGGCGGCGGCCGCCGGGTCGCCGCCGGCGCTGGCCGCGGCGCGGGCGGCGGCGGCGGCCGGCTCGCGCTTGGCCGCCTCCCGCAGTCGCTTGCGCGCCGCCCCGCCGGCCCAGCCGGGGAACACGGTGTGCGCCGCGCCGGTCGCGGAAGCCAGCCCGGCCAGCGCCGCCTGCGGCGGGCCGACCGGTCCGGTGCTCGCCGCGATCGCCTCCAGCCGGGCGCGGGCCCGCGCCGCCCGGGCGGGATCGGTGACCAGCCACCGGGTCACCGGGAGGAAGCCGAGGCGGGTGCCGCGCTCCAGGCGGAGCGTCCCGGCGGCGGCCGCCCGCGCCAGGTAGCCCTCGACCAGGCCGCGGCGCTGCCGCGCCACCCAGGCCTTGGCGGACGGTCCGCGGCGGCCGCCGGCCATGCTCGCCAGGGCGGCGTCGAGCAGCGGGTCCCCGGTCGGGGCGGTGTCGAGCAGCACGATGCGGCCGCGGTTGATGTCCACCCGGCCGGCCGCGGCGAGCCGCACCAGCTCGGCCCCGGACAGCCCGAACCGGAGCTTGGCGGGCAAGGCGAGGGTTCCGTCGGGGCGTGCGGTCAGCAGCAGCAGGTCGTCACAGAGCTCGTCCATGCCTGCGACGGTACCGGCCGCGCGGCCGGCCGGCTACCGCCCGCGGCGGGCCGGCCCGGCGGCGGCAGCCCGGCCCGCCCCCTGGGCGGAGATCTCGTCGAGCTGGCTCGACACCCAGTGGTGGACGTCGTGCGCGCGGACCTGACGGGCCATTCTCTCGATGGCCCGGCGGCGGGTCTTCTCGGCCAGGCCGAGTGACTGCTCGATCCGGAAGGAAAGCCCCTCCACGTCGAACGGGTTGCACAGCACGGCCTGCGGCAGCTCGACGGCGGCGCCGGTGAACTCGCTGAGGATGAGCAGGCCGCTGCCGCCGTGCGCGTCCTGCACGGTGACGTACTCCTTGGCGACCAGGTTCATCCCGTCGATCAGCGGGGTGACCAGCAGCGCGTCGGCGGCCGCGTAGTACGCCGCCAGCTGCTGCGGCTTCAGCCCCCGGTACAGGTAGTGGATGGGCACGTCCTGGCCCGGCTTGGTGTAGAGGCCGTTGATCCGCCCGACGTGCTGCTCGACGGTGCTGCGAAGCTGGCGGTACTCTCGCACGTCGTCCCGGCTGGGCACCGCGACCTGCAGGAACGAAAGGGCGCCGCGCAGCCCCGGGTTGCGCTCGAGCACCATCTCGACGGCGAGCAGCCGCTCCACGATCCCCTTGGTGTAGTCGAGCCGGTCCACCCCGAGCAACAGGGTGCGCCCGCTGAACTGCCCCTCGAGCTCTTGCACGCCCCGCTTGACGTCGGGGTCGTCGGCCAGCGCGGCGAACTGCTGCGCGTCGATGGAGATGGGCGCGGTGGAGGTGGCCACCACCCGCCCGTCCGGCAGCACCACCGACGAGCCGTGCACCCGCAGCCCGGAGTCGCCCAGCAGGCGCGTGCAGGAGCGCAGGAAGTTGTGCCGGTACTCGTCGGTGTGGAACGAGACCACGTCCGCCCCGAGCAGGCCCCACAGCACCTGCTCGCGCCACGGCAGCCGGGCGTAGATGTCCGGCGAGGGCCACGGCACGTGCAGGAAGAAGCCGACCGCCTGGCCTGGCAGGCGGTTGCGGATGAGCTGCGGCACCAGCATCAGGTGGTAGTCGTGGACCCAGGCGATGGCGCCGGGCAGTTCGCCGAGCGCGGTCACCGTTCGTTCCGCGAAGGCCCGGTTGACCTCCTGGTAGGAGCGCCACCAGGACCGCTCGAAGCGGGGTTTCTCGATCGCGTTGTGCAGCAGCGGCCACATGGTGGCGTTGGCGAAGCCCCGGTAGTAGTCGCGGACCTGCCCGGCCGACAGCGCGATGGGCTGCAACCGGATGTCGGAGTCGGGCAGCGTGTCGGGCATCCCCCGGGTGCCGCCGTCCCAGCCGACCCAGGCGCCCGGGTGGGTCGCCATCACCGGCCGCATCGCGGTGACCAGGCCGCCAGGCGACAGCTCCCAGCCGTCCTCGCCCTGCTGCACGGGCAGCCGGTTGGCCACCGCGATCACCGGCCGCTTCCCGGTCGCGTCCGCCTCGGGCCTGTCCTGTGTCACGTTATCCCGCTACCCGCCCAGCCACGATCGAACCGCTGGCGCACTGTGGTCACGCTCATAGCCCCGGCAGCGCTGAGCATTCTCTCAACTGCGCCGCAGCCAGCGCTAACCGCGAGTTCGCATACTCGGCGCCATGAGCGTCTCACCCCCGGTCCCCGAGCTGCCCCTGGTGGAGATCGTCATCCCGGTCAAGAACGAGCAGCGCGAGCTCGTCGACCACGTGACGCGCCTGGTCGAGTACCTGGAGGACAGCTTCCCCTGCGCCTGGCAGGTCACCATCGCCGATAACGGGTCCACCGACGGGACCTGGTCCCTGGCCCAGGAGCTGGCACTCGGCCACCCCGGGCAGGTGCGCGCGCTGCACCTGGACCGGCCGGGACGCGGGCGGGCGCTGCACACCGTGTGGTCGGCCGCAGATGCCGAAGTCCTCGCCTACATGGACGTCGACCTGTCCACCGGCCTGGACGGATTGCTCCCGCTGGTCACGCCGCTGCTGGCGGGGCACGCCGACGTGGCCATCGGCACCCGGCTGGCCCCGGGGGCGCACGTGGCGCGCGGTGCGCTGCGCGAGTTCGTCTCGCGGTCCTACAACCAGCTGCTGCACGTCACCTTGCGGACCCGGTTCTCCGACGCGCAGTGCGGGTTCAAGGCGCTGCGGTCCGACGCCGCGGCGGCGCTGCTGCCGCTGGTGGAGGACCGCTCCTGGTTCTTCGACACCGAGCTGCTGGTGCTGGCCGAGCGGTCCGGGATGCGGATCCGCGAGGTCCCGGTCGACTGGACCGACTCGCCCAACACCCTCGACTCGCGGGTTCGCATCGCGACGACCGCCCTGGCCAACCTGCGCGGCATCTGGCGGCTGCGGCTTGGGCTGCTGACCGGGGCGATCAAGGTGCCCGCACCCGGCACCGGGCGCGCGCCCCGCGCCGCCCTCAGCCTGGACCACGGGATCGAGGGCAGCCGGCCGTGAGCGCCACCGCCGTCACCGCCTCCGCCTCCGCGGGCCAGCCGGGCCGGTGGCTGCCGTCCCGGCTGCGCGGCCTGTGGCGGGGGCCAACCGGTGACCCGGCCTGGGCGCGGCCCGCGCTGCTGGCGCTGTTGCTCGTCACCGGCCTGCTGTACCTGGTCAACCTGAGCAGGAACGGCTACGCCAACGACTTCTACGCGGCGGCGGTGCAGGCGGGCACGCGATCATGGAAGGCGTTCTTCTTCGGGTCGTTCGACGCGTCCAACTTCATCACGGTCGACAAGACCCCGGCGTCGCTGTGGGTCGATGAGATCTTCGCCCGGGCGTTCGGCTTCTCCTCCTGGACCCTGCTGGTGCCGCAGGCACTCGAGGGCATCGCCACGGTGGGGCTGCTGTTCCTGGCGGTACGGCGCTGGTTCGGGCCGGGCGCGGGCCTGGTGGCTGGCGCCGCGTTCGCGCTGACCCCGGTGGCGGCGCTGATGTTCCGGTTCAACAACCCCGACGCGCTGCTCACGCTGCTGATGACCGCGGCCGCTTACTGCGTGCAGCGCGCGGTGGAGCACCGGCGCGGCGCGCTGCGCTGGCTGGCGTTCGCCGGGCTGCTGCTCGGCTTCGCGTTCCTGGCCAAGATGCTGCAGGCGTTCCTGGTACTGCCCGGGTTCGCGCTCGCCTACCTGGTGGCGGGGCCGGCGCGGTGGCCGCGGCGAATCTGGCACGTGCTGGTGGCCGGCCTCGCGATGATCGCCGGGGCCGGCTGGTGGGTGGCGATCGCCCAGCTGTGGCCGGCCGCCTCCCGGCCCTACTTCGGCGGCTCGACCGACAACAACATCCTGGAGCTGGCGTTCGGCTACAACGGGCTTGGCCGGCTCAACGGGGTGGAGACCGGGTCGATCGGGTTCAACAGCAGCTCGGTCGGCGGGGCCGGGGCAGGCGCCAACTTCGGCGGGGCGACCGGGATCTTCCGGCTGTTCCAGTCCGAGTTCGGCGGGCAGGTCAGCTGGCTGCTGCCGGCCGCGCTGATCTCCCTGGTGGCGCTGGTCTGGGTGGCGCGGCCGCGGTGGGCCGGGGCTGACCGGAGTGACGCAGGTGACGCGGGTGACGCGGGTGCCGGGCCGCTGGGGCGGATGCGGGCCTTCGCCGCCGTCTGGGGCGGCTGGCTGCTGGTCACCGGGCTGGTGTTCAGCTTCATGCAGGGCATCATCCACCCCTACTACATGGTGGCGCTCGGGCCCGCGATCGGCGCGCTCGTCGGCGTCGGCGCGACGACGCTGTGGCAGGCGCGGGTCGGCTGGGCCGGACGGGCCGCCGCGGCGGCCGCGGTCGCGGTCACCGCCTGGTGGTCCTACGAGCTGCTTGACCGGACGCCGGGCTGGCTGCCGTGGCTGCGCTGGGTGGTGCTGGCGGCGGGCGTGCTCGCGGTGCTGGCACTGGCCGCCACCGCGCTGCTAGCCGGCGCCCGGCGGGCGGCGGCGCCCCGCTGGGGGGTGACCGCGGCGGCGGCCACCGCGACCGGGGCGGCCGTGGTCGCGGGGCTGGCCGGGCCGCTCGCGTACACCCTGGACACGGTGAACAGCACCAGCACCGGGGCGATCCCGAGTGCGGGCCCGGCGGTGGCCGGGGCGTTCGGCGGCGGCCCGGGGGGCGCCCGGTTCCGCGGCTTGCCCGGCGGCGGCGCCGGGGCCAGGGCCGGCGGCTTCCCGGGCGGCGCGTTCCCCGGCGGTACCCCCACGGGGACTGGCGGGACCGGGAATGGCGGTACCGGCGGGGCCGGGGTCGGCAACGGCACTGGGACGGGCACCGGCGGCGCTGCCCCCGGCTCGGGTTTCCGGCGGAGCGCCGCCGGCTTCGGCGGGGCTCGCGGCTTCGGCGGGGCTCGCGGCTTCGGCGGTGCCGGCGGCCTGTCCGGGAGCACTGCCGTCAGCAGCGCGCTGACCAAGCTGCTCGAGCAGGACGCGTCCAGCTACCGCTGGATCGCCGCGACCGAGGGCACTCAGCAGGCCGCGCCGGTCGAGCTGGCCACCGGCGGGCTGGCGGTGGTCGCGATCGGCGGCTTCAACGGGTCAGACCCGTCGCCCACGCTCGCCCAGTTCGAGTCGATGGTGGCCAGGCACGAGATCCACTATTACCTCGGCCAGGGCGGCAACAGCTTCGGCGGCGGATCCGGCTCCTCCGCGATCGCCTCCTGGGTCACGGCGCACTACACCGCGCAGACCGTGGGCGGCAGCACCGTATACGACCTGACCAAGCCGGCCTCGTAGGCAGACGCTCGCGCCGCCTGGCAATCGAAGGCGCCATCCGACTTTGAGCCGGATCGGACATCGACGTGGGCCCGGCCAAGGAAGACCGCTGTAGCGCCCTCGCTAGTCAGGGCGATCAGTCAGGATGAGGTGTGCACAGCGCCCAAAAATCCTGGCCCTGCGACGGTCGTTACTTCCGGGGCTCATAGCCGTGGAGACGCCGCTCCAGAGCCTGCGCGTCCGCCGTTCGTCCTAGCGCGCTGTACGTGCCGGCGAGGTTGCCCAGGCGCAGCGCGGTGTCCGGGTGGTCGGGGCCGAGCGCGGCCTCAGTGACCGCCAGCGCCCGTCGGCGGACCGCGGGTGATGGCGGCGCAACTGGCCCGGCTGCGCGAGGCGGCGGCGATGCCGGGGGTCACCCTCCAGGTGCTGCCGGCCGTCGCGCACAACGCCAACGCCAGCGGGTTCATCGTGGCCGACGACGCCGCCGCATACGCCGAGCACGTGGCCGGGGGGTACGTGTTCACCGACGAGCAAACCGTTACGGCGCTGGCGGATGGCCGAGCAATGGGCGACTGGCGAAAGTCCACTTATTCAGACGGCAACGGCGGCGCCTGCCTAGAAACCGCCACCGGCCCCGGCACCATCCTGATCAGGGACACCGCCAACCGCGACGGCGTCACGCTCAGCGTCCCGGCCGACGCCTGGCAGCAGTTCACGGGCGCACTCAAGTAGAAGTACCTGCAAGGCGAGAGGGATGGCTCAGTCCCTGGACGTGACGCCCGCCCCGGTGCGGGCGCTGACCGGCGGCTGGCGGGCCGCCGGGTACAGCGGTCCTCCGTGATCATGCCTCAGGCGTCCGGCTGCTCGCGCCGTCGTCGCCGTCGCCCGGCCAGGTGCCGGTCAGCTTGGCGGTGCTTTCCGCGGTGCCGCGCTCGATGGCCGCCTGGACTACGGCGAAGATCGCGCCCTGGAGCGCGGCGGCGAGCAGGATCTCCGGCCAGCCGCGGCGGGCGTCGGTGGCGCTCGGTGCCTCGTCCTGGCCCGCGGCGACCTTCCACAGCCGCTTGAAGATCGCCCCGGCCACGATCCCGCCGAGCACGCTGGTCGACAGGCTGAGCGCCTTGTAGCCGGCCGCGTCCACCGGGTTCACCGCTTCCTTCGCAGCAGCACCGCGGCCAGGCCAGCGCCGGTGAGCCGGCTGGCCCGGGCGCGCGCCTGGCTTTTCACGTCCAGCCTCGCGGCCAGCTGCTCGACCGTATCGCCCAGCCGCTCCCTGGTCGCGGCGATCTCCGCTTCCAGCTCCCGCACGTCGTCGGGGGAAGCCTGGGCCGGAACCTGCCCGGTTGTCATCGGTGCGCCCTTTCCTTGATTTCCGCCACGTCGGACTTGCTGCCGCCGCCTACCCGGCGGCCGGCGTTCGTAACCAGGCCGGCCCGGGCAACCCGGTGGCGCGGCGGAATATCTTCCCCGGCCGGGGGTAACAGCGAGCCGTGGGTATCAGGCTTGGGAGCGGTGCCGCCGGCCGGCCGGTCACGGCGGCGGCGTTGTCTCGGCACGACGTGGGGGGCGCCCGATGAATCTGCTGGGTCCGGTGCAGAAGGTGATGAGCGCGGCCGACGGCTTCCAGCGCCGCCATCGCTGGGCGGGCGTCCCCTTTGCGGTGCAGAAGAAGTTCGGTGACGACAACGCCAACCTGGTGGTGGTCGCGCTGGCCTGGTACGGGTTCACCGCCATCTTCCCGCTGCTGCTGGTGGTGGTGACGCTGCTCGGCTGGATCGGGGCCGGGTCGCTGGGCGACGCCCTGCTGAGCACCCTGCACCAGTTCCCGGTCATCGGGTCAAGCTTCAACCCGGCCAGCAAGGACGCGCTGCACGGCAGCACCGCCGGGCTGGTGGTCGGCCTTATCGGCCTCGTCTACGGCGCGCAGGGTGTCACCCAGAACGCGCAGCTGGCAATGGCCACCGTCTGGAACATCCCGCAGGACCAGCGCACCGGGTTCCTGCCCCGGCTCGGCCGCAGCCTGGCCGCGCTGATCATCATCGGCGGCGCCTTCGTCATCAACGCCTTCGTCACCACCTACGCCAGCGGCGGCACGCAGAACTACGCGATCAGGATCCCGGTGCTGGCCGGCCTGCTGATCATCAACGTGGGGCTGTACTTCGCCTCCTTCTACCTGCTGACCGCCAAGGTGATCGGGCCGCGGGGGCTGCTGCCGGGGGCGATCCTGGGCGCCATCGCCTTCACCGCGCTGATCACCGTCGGCACCGGGCTGATGACCCACCAGCTCAAGCACGCCGACGCCACCTACGGCGCGTTCGGCGCGGTCATCGGCATCGTCGCCTTCCTGCTGCTGCTGGCCAAGCTGAGCCTGTACGCGGCCGAGCTGAACCCGGTGCTGTCGCGGCGGCTCTACCCGCGGGCGCTGCCGCTCGGCGGCGAGCCGACCAAGGCCGACCACTACGTGCTGTCCACCCTGGTGCACCAGGAGAAGCGGCGCGACGACCAGGCGATCGGCGTCGGCTTCGGCGACGACGCGGCCGAGGACGCGGCCGCCGACGCCCGCCGCGAGAGGCCGCCGCGGCCCCCGGTCGCGGAGGACGCCCCCGGCCAGGACGACCGCTCCGCCCGCTACTCGCCCGGGTAGCGCAGCCCGATCTGCGCGCGGATCTCGTCCAGGGCGGCCATGATCGCCACCGACTCCTGCGGCGGCAGCACCGCGCTCGCCGTCTTGCCCTCGCTGACCAGCCGCTCGGCCTCGGCCGCCTGGTACTGCATGCCGCGCCCGGGCACGGCCGGGTGGAACTCCTCCGCCAGCGCGCCTCCGGCGTCGTAGACCCGCAGCCCGGTCGCGGTGTACCAGACGCTGTCGACCTCGATGCGGCCGCCGGTGCCGAGCACGGCGGCCACGTTCGGGCCGCGGGTGGTGCTGGCCGAGTAGCTGGTGGCGATCTGCCCGCCCGGGTAGCGGAACATGGTGGCCACCTGGGCGTCGGCGCCGGTCTCCTTGAAGGTGGCGACCGCCTGGATCGACTCAGGCGGCCCGAACAGCTGGAACGCGAACGAGACCGGGTAGGCGCCGAGGTCGAGCAGCGCGCCGCCGCCCAGCTCGAGCGCGTTGAGCCGGTGCCCGGGGTCGGCCGGCAGCAGCTGGGTGTGGTCGGCGGTCATCGAGCGGACCTCGCCGATGGTGCCCGCCGCGATGACCTCCCGCAGCCGGGTCATGTGCGGCAGCCACCGGGTCCACATCGCCTCAAGCACCAGCAGCCCCCGCTCGGCGGCCTGCTCGGTCAGCCGCCTGGCCTGCACCGCGTTGAGGGTGAAGGGCTTCTCGACCAGCACGTGCTTGCCCGCGCCGAGGGCGAGGGACGCGTTCTGGTAGTGCCAGGGGTGCGGCGTCGCGACGTAGACCAGGTCCACCGCGGGATCGGCGACCAGCGCCTCGTAGCTGGGATGGGCGGCCGGGATGCCGAACAGCGCCGCGAAGCGCTGCGCTCCGTCGGCGGTCCGCGAGCCGACCGCCGCCACCGTGTGGCCAGTCAGCAGCAGGTCCTGAGTGAACTGGCGGGCGATGCCGCCGGTCCCGATGATGCCCCAGCGTAGCGTCACGATGCCGTGCCCCCGTTCCTGTTGCTTCCGCTTGTTGCCCTGACCTGACCGTAGACCCCCTGACCGTAGACGCGGAGCGCGACCGTCGCCGCGTCGAGCAGCGGGGTGGGCAGCCGCTGCTCGCGGGCCACCGCGGTCAGGTCGCCGAGGATCGGCTCCACCTCCACCGGACGGCCCGACCGCAGGTCTCGGTACATCGAGGAGGCGAACTCGGAGCCCGCGGCGGTGAGCAGGCCGACCGTCTGCCGCACCCACGGGTCTGGCACCGGGTAGCCCGCCGCCCGCGCCACCGCCAGCGCCTCGTCGATGATCGCGCGGGCCGCCTGCTCACCGCCGTCGGCGGCCACGATCTCCCCCACGGTGCCGCGCAGCAGGCAGGTCACCGCGCCGGCGGCGGCGATGAACGCCCACTTGGACCACATGTCGGCCACGATGTTGCCGCTCACCTCAAGGTGGAACCCGGCGCCGGACAGCTGCTGCCCGGCCCGCTCGACCAGCGGCGCCCGCTGCCGGTCCTGCGCGCCGATGCGCAGGCTGACCGCCTCGGTGAGCAGGCTGACGTCGCCGTCGCCGTCCAGGTAGGCGGAGATCAGCGCGACGCCGCCGAGTACCCGCCGGGCGCCGAAGGCGCGGTTGAGCAGTTCCAGGTGCCGTATCCCGTTCAGCACCGGGACGACCGCGGTGTCCGGTCCCACGGCCGGCCCGAGCTGGCCCGCCGCCGCGGCCAGCCCGTCCGCCTTGACGGTGACCAGCACCACGTCGGCCGGCCCGGACCGCGTCAGCTGCCCGGCGGTGACCAGCCGGGGCTCGGCCAGCACGGTTGCCCCGGTGGCGCCGCCGGGGCCGGTCACCCGCAGCCCGCGCTGCCGCAGCACCTCCGCCCGCCCCTCCCGGACCAGGAAGGTCACGTCCCGGCCGGCCTGGGCCAGCCGGGCGCCGAAGAAACCGCCGGTTGCCCCGGCCCCGACGATCAGGATGCTCACAGCAGTCCCTCCCGGCCTTGCCACGTCCGTTCCCGTGGCTGGTACGCACGAGCCTAAGCGCCAGCCCGCCGCTGGCAACGTGGGGGCGGCCGTGGCCCGGTGGCCCGGCGGCGCAGTCCGGCCGCCGGTGAAAACCGCGGGCCGCCGGGGAATAACCTGAAAGCGGCAAATGGCCAGGAAGGCGGCCTGGTATGACGGAACTGGTGCCAGTGACCATAACCGGCGTGGCCCGCGGGGAGACCGTGGACGGGACGCAGCGGGGGGAGCGGTTCTCCATCGTGCTCACCGCCACGGCCGAGGATGACGGCCGGCAGCTGCTGATCGGGGTCGGCGACGCCGAGGCGGCCGCGATGGCGTTCAGCCTGCAGGGGCAGGAGTTCCCCCGGCCGATGACCTATCAGTTCATGGCGTCGCTGGTGACGGCGGCGGGCTCGGCGGTGCGGTCGGTCCGGGTGACAGGCCGGCGCGACGGCATCTTCTACGCGCAGGTGATGCTGCGCGGCGGCGCCTGCGTGGACGCCCGGCCGAGCGACGCGCTCAACCTGGCCGCGATCACCGGGGCCCCGGTGTCGGTGGCGGCCAGCCTGCTGGGCGAGCCGGCCCGCCCCCGGGGCTAAGGCGTGTTCCAACAGTGTCCCTTGGGACTGGGCGACCCGGGTTCCACCCGTTCCCGGCGCCGTGGCTGTGGCAACCAGGGGCCTATAACGCAATGCCGCTAAGTTAAGGGACCTGTGGTGCCAGCGGGTGCAGCCAGGGAAACCCTGCCGGAGAGCGGGAATCGAAAGCTTTTCATGATCACGGAAGATTACTACCGTGATTACTTGCCGTTTAACCTGTGGTGTCCGTGATGGCAGGTTTGCGATGGTTGTGCGGCGTGTCGCTGTGACGTGAGGCG
>Ga0265338_10005225_pt1 | contig 17028 bp, 14 predicted proteins | sample 42126metaG_FD_193579 | JGI IMG/M metagenome (GOLD analysis project Ga0265338, IMG submission 193579) | Rhizosphere microbial communities from Carex aquatilis grown in University of Washington, Seatle, WA, United States - 4-21-26 metaG | ecosystem: Host-associated > Plants > Roots > Rhizosphere... | reverse complement strand
GAGGCTGCCCCGGTGCCGGTTACGGGCGGGGCGGGAGGGGTGGACGGCGCTTGGACGGGCCGGTGGACGGGTCGGGGAGCGGGGAGCGCGGGTTCTCCTCGAGCAGCGCCAGGGCGCGGTCGACCGCCACTTCTAGCTGGGGGTCGTGGCCGGCCGCCCAGTCGTCCGGGGTGATCAGCACCTCGGTGTCCGGGTCGACCCCGTAGTTCTCTACCGACCAGCCGAAGTCGGTGAACCAGGACGCGTAACGAGGGATGGTGACCCGGGTGCCGTCGACCAGGCTGTGCCCGCTGCCGTCGATGCCGACCACGCCGCCCCAGGTGCGGGCGCCGATCACCGGGCCGAGGCCGAGCGACTTGATCGCCGCGGTCACGATGTCGCCGTCGGACCCGGAGTACTCGTCTGCCAGCGCGACCAGCGGGCCGCGCCGCGCCTCCTGCGGGTAGCTGTACGGGCGCAGGTGCCGGGGAATCTTCCAGCCGACGATGCGGCGGGCGAGCTTCTCCACGATGAGCTGCGAGGTGTGCCCGCCGCGGTTGCCGCGCACGTCGATGATCAGCGCGTCCCGGCCCAGCTCGGCCCGCAGGTCGCGGTGCAGGTGGGCCCAGCCCTCCCCCATCATGTCGGGCACGTGCAGGTAGCCGACCCGCCCGTCGGTCCTGGTGCGCACCAGCGCGCGGCGGCCGGCCACCCAGTCCTGGTAGCGGAGCCTGCGGTCGTCGCTGAGCGGAACCACCACCACCCGGCGAGTCTCCGGAAGTCCGGTGGCGGTCGTGTCGTCCGGGGCGTCCGTGGCTTCTGGGGCGGAAGTGTCGGGTGAGGCGGGGGCGGCGGCCGGGGTGGAGGTGTCCGGCGCGCTGGCAGTGGCGGTGGGGTCGGGCATGGCGGCGGGGTCGGGCGCGGCGGGGGCGGCTGCCTCGTCTTCGTCCGGGGCGGGGGCGGGGGGGCGGGGGACCAGGGCCGGGTCGGCGGGCTTGACGGTCAGTTCGACCGGCTTGCCCTGGGTGCCCGCCAGGGCGGGCCAGGGGCCGTGCACCGGGTCGAGCGGGCGGCCGTCGACCGCCAGGATCTCGTCGCCCGCGCGCACCGCGACCCCGGGGGCCGCGAACGGGGAACGGGCCCGCGGGTCGGAGGACTCGCCTGGCAGTACCCGGTCCACCAGCCAGCGGCCGTCCGGCGCGCGGGTCACGTCCGCGCCGAGCACCGCCGCGGGCTGGCCCCGCAGCGACGACCGGGCGGTGAACGTGCCCGCCGGGTAGACGTACGCGTGCGACGTGCCGAGCTCGCCCGCCACCTCGTACAGCAGGTCAGCGAACTCGCCCGAGGTGCGCACCCGGTCGAGCAGCGGGCGGTACTGCTCGAGCGTGCCGTCCCAGTCCACCCCGGACATGTCCAGGTTCCAGAAGTCGCGGCGCAGCAGCCGGCCGAACTCCGCGTAGGCGTGCCGCCACAGCGCGGCCGGGTCGGCCTGGAACCGGGCCCGGGTCAGGTCGACGCTGACCACGTCGTCGGACGAGCCGTTGTCGGCCTTGCGGTCGGCCGGGACCACCCGCACGTCGCTGCGGTCGCCGATCACCAGCCGGGAGCCGTCACCGCTGACGGTGAACCAGCTCACCTCACCCGACAGCACGCTCGACTCCCGCTTGCGCAGGTCGAACCGCTCAAGCGAGGGCCGCCGACGCGCGTCGTCCAGGTCGGCGCCGCCCTCGCCGAGCACGCCCGACAGCGGGTAGCGCAGCCACAGCAGGCCGCCCTTGGCGGCGGCCAGGTAGTAGTACCGCGACTCGTCGACCGGGACGGCCAGCACCCGGGACGAGATGCCGTCGGTGTCCACGGTCAGCTCCACCCGTTCGGGCTGATCCTTGCCGTTGTCACCGCCGGGCGGGCGGCCGCCGGGCAGCGGGCCGAACGGCGACAGCGTGTGGGCGGCCAGCGGCACCAGGTAGGGGCGGGCGCCGAACGGGAACGACAGGTCGAACGAGTGCACGTCGTAGATCGGGTCGAAGGTGCGGCGGGACAGGAACGCCAGGTACAGGCCGTCCACGGTGAACACCGGGTCGCTGTCGACGAACCGCCCGTCGGTCACGTCGACCGTGAACCCGTCCGCCACCCGGGCCAGCCGGATCCGGGCCAGCGGCTGCGGCCCCGGCTGGGCCCAGGTCAGCCAGGCCGAGTCGGGTGACCAGGACAGGTCCTCGATGTCGCCGTCGTCACCCGCCGCCAGCTCGCTGACCTCGCCCGACTCCACGTCGATGAGCAGCAGCCGGCCGTCGTGGGCGGCCGCCGCCAGCCGGGCGCCGTCCGGCGACGCCTCGAGCCGCAGCACGTTGCCGAGCTCAACCGAGGTGATCACCCGAACGGTGGCGGCTGACTCCGGCTCGATCGCGGTGACCGCGATGGCGTCGCCGCCGCCCGCGTCGGTCACCCAGGCGACCTGGCCGGTCGAGCCGAGGATGCGGGGCAGCCGGGCCCGGGACCCCGGGTCGACCGACAGCGCCCGGGCGGGGCCGTCGGCGTGGGTCAGCCAGTGCACCGTGCCGCGCACCTCGACCACGCTGGCCTGGCCGGTCTCGTCGCAGTCGAGGTCGCCGAGGTGATCGGCGGCGGTGATCACCCGCGGCGACCGGGCGGCCGGCGGCGTGCTCAGCCGGATGTCCAGCCGGTAGGCCTCGGCGTCGAGGCTGTCCAGCCGCCAGATCTCCCCCGCCGCGTGGTACACCACGCGGGTGCCGTCGGTCGCCGGGTTGCGCAGGTAGAAGCCGTCGTGATCGGTGTGCCTGCGCAGGTCGCCGCCGTCCAGGCGGACCGAGTAGAGGTTGCCGGTGCCCTCGTGGTCGCTGACGAACACCAGCCGGCCGCCGATGAGCATCGGGGCGGCGAGCTGGCCGTCCAGCTGCGACAGCAGCCGGGTGAACAGCGGGTCGTCCGCGGTGGCCAGCCACAGCTTCCCGCCGCGGCCGCCGCGGTAGCGCTTCCAGTAGGCCGGCTCGCCGCGCTGCGCGGTCAGCAGGGCGGTCGCTTCCCCGGCCAGTGCCAGGTCGTTGACCTGACCGAACGGCAGCCGGCGGGGCGGCGCCGCCAGCGGCACGGCGTAGGCCATGGTGCGCTGGGAGGACGGCTGGCCGACCGCGCTGACCGCCAGCACCTCGCCGTGGGAGGTCCAGCCGCTTACCCGGGTGGCCACGTCGCCCCAGTAGGTGCGGCGGGTGGCAGGGCCGCCGTCGGTCTCCGCAGTGTAGACCTCGGGGATGTTGCCGTCCCGCCAGCTCGTCCAGGCGATGGCGGCGCCGTCCGGTGCGAACCGCGGGTGGCTGGCCTGGCCGCCGTCCGAGGTCAGCCGCCAGGCGCGGCCGCCGTCGGCCGGGGCGAGCCAGACGTCGTCCTCGGCGACAAAGGTGAGCAGGTCATCGTGGATGTGCGGAAAGCGGAGATAACCGGGGGTTGCCACGCGGTTCATCTTATGGCGGCCGCAAGCGCCCGCTGACAGGGCCGGTCAGAGCCAGCCGTGCTCCCGGGCGAGGCGCAGCGCCTCGGTCCGGTTGCGGGCGCCGGTCTTCTGGATGCAGGACGAGAGGTAGTTCCGCACGGTGCCCTCGGACAGGTAGAGCGCGGCCGCGACCTGCGCGATCGTCGCCCCGTCATCGCTGGCCGCGAGCACGTCGCGCTCCCGGGGGGTGAGCGGGCTGGCTCCCTCGGCCAGCGCGGCGGCGGCCAGGTCGGGGTCGATCACCCGCTGGCCCGCCAGCACGTCGCGGATGGTGCGGGCGAGCTTGTCGGCCGGCGAGTCCTTGACGATGAACCCGGACGCGCCCGACTCCATCGCCCGGCGCAGGTAACCGGGGCGGCCGAACGTGGTGAGGATGATGATCCTGATGTCCGGGCAGGCGCGGCGCAGCTCGGCCGCGGCCGACAGGCCGTCCATCCCCGGCATCTCGATGTCGAGCAGCGCGACGTCGGGATTGCTGTCCTGCGCCGCCCGCTGCACCTCGTCCCCCCGCCCGACCTGGGCGACCACCTCGATGTCCTCCTCGAAGGACAGCAGCGCGGCCAGGGCCTCGCGGATCATCGCCTGATCCTCGGCCAGCAGCACCCGGATGATCTTCACTCGGTCACGGTAGCCTGCCCGGGCCGGACCGCGGGCGCGGGCGGACCGGCCCGGTCGCCGGCCCGGTCTTCCGCCCCGTTGTCCGCCCGGGCGACGTCCGGGACGGTGGCGACCAGGCAGAACCCCGGCTGCATGTCCCCCCGCAGCTCCAGGGTGCCGCCGGCCGCGCTCAGCCGCTCGGACATGCCGTGCAGCCCGGATCCCCGGGCGGCGGACGCGCGGCCGGCCACCGGCGGCACGTGCCCGGTGCCGTCGTCGCGGACCGTCAGCGACAGCCGCTCGCCCCGGCGGTCCAGCTTGATCAGGCAGTTCTGCGCGCCGGAGTGACGGATGACGTTGGTGACCGCCTCGCGCAGGCACCAGGCCAGCGCGGCCTCCGCCTCCGGGTCGAAGGTGCCGGACAGCAGCGTCAGCTCCGGGTCGTCCCTGGTGGTGATGCCGGCGCTGGTCAGGGCGGCGCGGGCGGTGATGAGCTCGACCGCCAGGGTGGGCCGCCGGTAGCCGCTGATCGCCTCGCGGATGTCCCGCAGCGTCTGCCTGCTGACCGCCGCGACCTGCTCGGCCTCGTCCCTGGCGCGGTCCCGCTCGACGCTGGCGGGCAGCCGCCCGAGCAGCCGGGCGGCCAGCTCCGACTTGAGCGTGATGGTGGACAGCGACTGGCCGGTGAGGTCGTGCATGTCCCGGGCCAGCCGCAGCCGCTCCTCGTTGGCGGCCAGCTCGGCCACTTCCTCGCGGGCCTGGGTCAGCTGGATGGTCAGCTCGACCTGGCGGCGCAGGCCGATCATGGCGAACCCGATGAACGCGGCCGGCAGCAGGCTGCCGAGATAGTTGCTCATCGTGGTGTGGGTGATCCAGCTGAACAGGGTGTAGCCGGCGATGCAGCCGGCCACCGCCCGCAGCGCCCAGCGAGGCTGCCGTACCAGCAGCCCGGAAGCGGACGCGACGAAGATCCAGAGCGCGAACGCGCCGAACTGCCCGTAGAACAGGCCGAAGACCACCGCGAGGACGGCCAGGAGGCCAAGTCCGGCCGACGTGTGCCGACGCGGCGTGATCCAGCGGGGCACCACGATGAGGTACACAGCGCAGAAGACGAAGATGATGACCAGGCCGCCTGCCACATAGGGAACGCTGTGGTGGCTGGTGGCCAGGGCGGCGATCGGGCTGATGAGGTACACCAGCCAGATGCCGGTCAGTGCCATCCCGACGATCCGCGGGCCCCGGCCGGGCCGCAGCCCGATGCCGGGCCGGCTGATGCCGGCCCGGCTGGTGTCGCTGTTCACGCTCATCGCTTCTACCGTAACCCTGCGCCGCTCAGACCGACTCCGCCATCGAGCGGACCGACAGGGTGGCCAGCCCGAGGAACAGCGCCAGCCACACCACCAGCCCGATGACCAGGCCGTAGGGAACCGTCAGGCCGGCGATCACGTCGGTCGACACCTTGACCGCCTCGTAGGTCGGGGTCGCCTTGCCGATGTTCTGCAGCACGCCGCTGAGCGGGAACCAGATCCCGCCGAAGATGGCGAACAGGAAGTAGACCAGGATGGTGATCGGCTGCGCCTGGTCGGGGGCGAACCGGTAGCCGATCGCCACCGCCAGCGCGGCGAAGATCAGCGAGGCGAGCCAGACCACCAGCGCGATCACCACCCACTGCCAGATCGGCAGGTTCACCTTGCCGTAGCTGGCGCCGAGGATAAACACGATCGCCACCGACGGGATAGTGGTGGCCATCGAGGTGAGCAGCTTGGCGACCACGTAGGCGTTGGCCGGCAGCGGGGTGAGCCGCAACTGCCGGATCCAGCCGACCTTGCGCTCCTCGGAGATCCTGATCACGTTGCCGTTGAGCGCGCCGCTGAAGGCGCCGAGGGAGGCCATCGCGACCATGTAGTAGGCCGCGAACTCCACCCCGTAGGCCTTGGTCGACTGCTTGGCGATGACGAAGTAGAGCACCACCGGCAACGCCAGGGTGAAGATGAAGTAGCGGCGGTTGCGGCGCAGCCGGTTGAGCTCCGCCCGCGTCAGCAGCAGGATGCCTTTCATTGCCGTTCGTCTCCTGGTTTTTCGCTTTTGTCAGCTGGCGCTGTCGGCCGGGACCGGCTGGTCGCCGTTGGCCTGGTCGTCTTCGGCGGTGATGGCGATGAACGCCTGCTCGAGGCCGAGGCTGCCGACCTCGATCTCGGTCGGCCGGTAGCCGGCGTCGAGCAGCCCGTACAGCGTCGCGTCGGAGTCGCTGGTCTGGATCTGCACCAGGTCGTGCCTGGTCTCCAGGCTGACCACGCCGGGCAGGGCGAGCAGCATCGGCTCGTTCGCCCCGGCCAGCCGGAACGACATCCGCTTGGCGCCGGCCCGCTTCTTGATGTCCTCCGGGCTGCCGTCGGCCAGCAGCCGGCCCCGGTTGATGACCAGCACGCGGTCGGCCGCCTGGTCGGCCTCCTCCAGGTAGTGGGTCGCGAACAGCAGGGTCTTGCCCTCGGCGACCTCTTCCTTCATCGACGCCCAGAAGCGCTGCCTGGTCTCCACGTCCATCGCGCTGGTCGGCTCGTCCAGCACGATCAGGTCGCACTCGCCGGCGATGGCGAGGGCGAACCGCACCCGCTGGGTCTGGCCGCCGGACAGCCGGTCCACCCGCTGGTCGGCGACGTCCTGGAGGCCGGCCCGGCGCAGCGTGGTGGCGACCGGAACCGGCCGCGGGTGCAGCCCGGCGATCAATGTCACCAGCTCGCGCACCGTCACCTCGGGCATCAGCCCGCCCGACTGGAGCATGGCGCCGACCTGGCCCGACTTGACCGCGTGGTACGGGTCGCTGCCGAACATCTGGATGCTGCCCGCGGTGGGCTTGCGCAGCGCCAGCAGCATGTCGAGGGAGGTGGACTTGCCGGCCCCGTTCGGGCCGAGCAGGGCGACGGTCTCGCCCCGGCGGAGCTCGAGGTTCAGCCCGTCGACCGCCTTCAGCTTGCCGTAGTGCTTGCTGACGTTGTCGAACGAGACGACCGGTCCCGTTCCGGTGTGGTTCATCGGTGCTCCACTTTGACTGGGGGATTCGCTGTTTCGCGTACCTATGGAATTCCACCAGCGGGCCGTGGCCGCCGGTAGTGCGCGCGCGCAGCACTCCGGCATGACAACTGTCATGCCCCGGTTGACATGGTTGTCATCTCCTGCGAGTCGAACCCCGGGGCGGCTGCCGGCGGCCGGCCGCTAGCCGGTACCTTGCTCGCATGGATGAGCTGGAGCCCCGGGTGCGGGCGATCTGCGACCTGAACGTCGCCGACGCACGGGAGTACGCCGGGCGGCACGAGTACGACGGCGTGCCGCAGGACCTGTCACCAGGCGGCGTGGCGGCCGGGCTGGCCCGGCTGACGGCGGCCAGTCAGGGACCGCCGCTGAGCGACCCGCACGACGAGGCGCACCTGGCGGCGTTCGAGAACCTGCAGCGGGTGGTGTACGCCGACCTGGAGCTGCACCGGCGCAACCCGCTCTACCACCTGGCCGAGCTCGACCTGGCCTGCTACGACAAGGACTACGCGCCCGCGGCCGAGCGGCAGGCGGCCCGGGCCGCGCACCTGGCCGCCTGGCCCGCGGTGGCCGACGCGGCGGTCGCCGCCCTTGACCTGGTGCCCGCGCCGGTGGCGGCCTCGCTGCTCGGCGGCATCCGCGGCCTGGCGGCGGGCATCCCGGCCGAGGCCGACCCGGCCGCCCGCGCCGCCGCCCTGGCCGCCCACCAGCGGCTGGTCGCGCACCTGGAGCAGGCGGCGGTGGACGGGCCGCCGGACGCCGCGCTCGGCGCGGGCGCGCTGGCCGCGCTGCTGTCCGCGGCCGAGGCGGTCCCGGTCGACCTGGACGCGCTGGCCGCCCGGGCGGACGCGGAACGGGACCGGCTGCTGGACCGGCTGGCGGAGTCGGCCGCGCTGATCGACCCGGGCCGCCCCGCCCTCGAGGTGGCCAGGGACCTGGTCAAGGACCACCCGGAGCGGGACGGGGTCATCGGGGCGGCGCAGGCGCTGACCGAGCAGGCGATCGAGTTCACCCGGGCCCGCGACCTGATGCCAGTAAACGACGGGGTGTGCCTGGTCGGCGAGGCGCCGGAGTCGCGGCGCTTCGCGGTGGCGATGATCTCCACCAACGCCCCGGCCGAGCCGGACGCGCCGTCCTGGTACTGGATCACGCCGCCGGACGAGGCCTGGCCGGCCCAGGAGACGGCCGAGTGGCTGGAGATGTTCAGCGCCAGCACGCTGCCCGCGATCACCGTGCACGAGGTCGCGCCGGGCCACTTCTCGCACCACCAGGCGCTGCGCCGGGTGCGCGGCGACGTGCGGCGCACGCTGTTCTCCAGTGCCTTCGTCGAGGGGTGGGCGCACTACGCCGAGGAACTGTGCGTCGAGGAGGGATTCTGGGCCGGCGACCCGCGGTTCGCGGTCGGCGTCTGGCTCGAGGCGCTGGTCCGGGTCACCCGGCTAGCGTGCGCGCTCGGCGTGCACACCGCGGGCTGGACGGTGGAGCAGGCGGCGGCGCGGTTCGAGGCCGACACCCACCTGACCGGCCCGGGGGCCGCGTCCGAGGCCCGGCGGGCCACCTTCGACCCCACTTACGGGCGCTACACCTGGGGAAAGCTGGAGATCATGGCGCTGCGGGAGCAGGCCAGGGCCGCGTGGGGGGCGGACTTCACCCTCAAGCGGTTCCACACCGCCCTGATGGACCTCGGCTCACCGCCGCTCGGGCTTATCTCGGCCGCGCTGGCGGGGATACGGTGAGCGGCGGGCGGTAGCCGGCCAGCGGCAAGGCCTTGCGGCTAGCGGGGGCCGGCCGCCAACTTGTAGCCGTGCTCCGGGCGGCCGCCGCTGCCGTAACGCAGCTTGATCTCCACCCGCCCGACCTCGTGCAGGTGGCTGAGGTAGCGCTGGGCGGTGGCGCGGCTCATCCCGGTGCGCTCGGCTACCTCGGCCGCCGACAGGTCTTCATCGGTCTCGCCGAGCAGCTGCTCCACCGCCTCCAGGGTGTGCACCGAGCGGCCCTTCACCCCGGCCAGCTGGTCCGGGGCGCGCAGCGCGCCGAACACCCGGTCGACCGTGCGCTGGTCGGCCCCGTGCTCGCTGGCACTGCGCAGCGCGCTCAGCCGGGTGCGCATCTGTGCGTAGGACAGCAGCTTGTCGCGCAGCACCGGGAAGCTGAACGGCTTGAGCAGGTAATGCAGCGCGCCGCTCTGCATCGCCACCCGCACGCTGTCGGCGTCCTTGGCGGCGGTGATCACGATGACGTCCACCGGCGGGTGGCCGTCGCGCAGCCGGCCGACCAGCTTGAGCCCGTGCTCGTCGGGCAGGTAGAGGTCGAGCAGCATCAGGTCGGGCCGCAGCCGGTCCACCGCATCGATCGCCTCGGCCGCGGTGTGCGCCTCGGCCACGACCGTGAACCCGTCGACCTTGGCCACGTAGGCGGCGTGGATCGCGGCCACCCGGAAGTCATCGTCCACCACCACGGTGCGGATCATGACACCACCCGCGGCTGGGGCACGCTCAGCTGGTCGTCCAGGGCGGTGTCGTCCAGGGCGGTGTCGTCCAGGGCGGCGGCGAGGCAGCCGGGGAGCACGGCGGTGAACACCGCGCCGCCGTCGTGGCCGACGCTGACCATGCCGCCCATGCCCTCCACGATCTGCCGGACCAGGGCCAGCCCGAGGCCGCGGCGGGCACCGGTGAGCGATGACTTGGTGGTGACCCCGTCGGTGAAGATCTGGTCACGCAGGTCCGGCGGGACACCGGGGCCGGTGTCCCGCACCCGGATCAGCAGGTCCGACTCGGCCGCGACCAGGGTCAGCTCGATCTCGCGGGGGGCAGGCGCGTGCGCGGCGGCGTCGATCGCGTTGTCGATCAGGTTGCCGGCCACCGTCAGCACCTGCGTGACCGCGGTGATGCGCTGCCCCACCTTGCTGTCCGGCATCAGCCGGAGCTCGACATCGCGCTCGCCCGCCAGCGAGACCTTGGCCAGGATCAGCGCGGCCAGCTTGGGCTCGCCGATCGCGCCGACGAGCTGCTCGGTCAGCTCGCCGCGGGCGGCCGACAGGCCGGTCACGAACTGCACCGCCTCGTCGTAGTAGCCGAGCTCGACCAGGCCGACCAGGGTGTGCAGCCGGTTGGCGAACTCGTGCGACTGCGCCCGCAGCGTATCGGCCAGCCCGGTCACCTCGTCCAGCGAGCGCTTCAGCGTCTCGGACTCGGTGCGGTCCTGGAAGGTCACCACCCAGCCGAGCTGCTGGTGGTTGCGGGTGATCGGCATCCGGTTGGCGACCAGCACCCGGTCCTGGTGCAGGACCAGCAGGTCGCTGCCGGTCACCGCGCCGGTCACCACGTCGGCCAGCCGCCCCGGCGGCAGCATGAAGCGCAGCTTACGGCCGCCGAAGTCGGCGGGCAGGCTGAGCAAGGCGCGGGCGGCGTCGTTGGCCAGCAGCACCCGGCCCGCGTTGTCGTAGCCGAGCACCGCCTCCCTGATGCCGTGCAGCATCGCCTCCCGCTCCTGCAGCAGCGCGGCGATCTCGCCCAGCTCCAGGCCGAAGGTCTGCCGCTTCAGCCGCCGGGCGAGGGCGAGCGCGGCCAGCACGCCGACCGCCAGCACGCCCAGCAGGTAGAGCAGGAAGGTGAACAGCGCGCCGGACAGCGCGGTGCTCACCTCGGCGGCCCGGAAGCCGACTGACACCTGGCCGACCAGGCGCCCGCTGAGGAACAGCGGGGCCTTGCCCGCCGCCACCGCGCCAAGCGTGCCGTGCTGGAGGCCAAGGTAGACCTGGCCGGTGCGGAACGGCTCAGAGGTGTCGGGCTCAGGGTCGTCGTAGGTGATCGGGGTGCCGATCAGGGCGGGGGTCGGATGGCTGAGGCGGATGCCCCGGTCGTTGGTGATCACCACGAAGAGCGACTGGGTTTCCCGCATGACTTGGGTGGCAAGTACCTGGAGCTGGCCGCCGGGCTGGCCGGCCGCCGCCAGCTCGGCGACGTTCCGCTGGCCGGCCAGCGTCTGCGCGATCGACAGCGCGCGGTGCTCGTACTCGTCGTTGAGCTGCCGGGAAAGGTTGCGCTGGATCACGATGTAGCCGCCCGCCAGGGTGACCACCAGAATCGCTACCATCATCAGCACGACCTGCGTGGACAGGCGCTGGCGGACGTGGCGCCAGATGGGCAGCTGCGGCACCGGTTCCTCCCTCCCCAGCAGAGTTACCGCAGTGTAACAACGGGGCAACACCGCAGGAAGCTGCCCAGTCCCGCGCAGAACGCGCAAAAGCCGCAGAACGAGCGAACTCCCGGCCGGGCGGACGCGGTGCCGGGCCGGCGGTCGGGCCCCACTCGTTCGGGACCTGGCTGACTTTGAGCTTTACGCGCTAAAGGCGCACAGGGCGCTTTACGGCGGGGATCGAGCGCAATAGTGACGGCCGTCACCCTGGTCGTTAGCTTCCTGGTTGTGCGAGCTAACACAGACGGTGACCCCGTTACCCAGTCAGGGCGGATCGAGCTGGCCGGCGTCACCAAACGATTCGCCACGCCGGGCGGTGATGCCTTTACCGCCTTGCGCGACGTGACCATGACCGTCGAGCCCGGGGAGTTCTGCGCCGTGGTGGGGCCGTCCGGGTGCGGCAAGTCCACCACCCTCACCATGGTGGCCGGGCTTGACCGGCCGAGCGAGGGGACGGTGACGGTCGGCGGCACGCCGGTGGCCGGCATCGGCCGGGGCATCAGCTTCATGTTCCAAACCGACGCGCTGCTGCCGTGGAAGACGGTGCTGGGCAACGTGGCGATGGGCCCGCTGTTCCGCGGCGCGCCCAAGAGGGCCGCGCACGCGGACGCCCGGGACTGGCTGCGGATGGTGGGCCTGGCCGGCTTCGAGGACCACCACCCGCACCAGCTCTCCGGCGGCATGCGCAAGCGGGTATCGCTGGCGGCGGCGCTCATCAACGAGCCGTCGATCCTGCTGATGGACGAGCCGTTCGGCGCGCTCGACGTGCAGACCAAGGCGATCATGTCGAACGAGTTGCTGACCCTGTGGGACCAGTCCAGGCCGTCGGTCATCTTCGTGACCCACGACCTGGAGGAGGCGATCGCGCTGGCGGACAAGGTGGTGGTGATGACGGCCGGCCCCGGCACCGTCAAGGACGTCTTCCACATCGACCTGCCCCGGCCGCGCGGCTCGGTGCAGGAGATCAGGTTCGGCCAGCGCTTCACCGAACTGCACCACGAGATCTGGGCGTCGCTGCGGGACGAGGTGACCCGGGCCTACGCACGGACGTCGGCCCTGGCCAACCGGACGGACGCGGTTGAGGGGGCCCGGTCATGACCAGGCGCAGACTCGCGGTCCTCGGGACCCAGGTGGTCGTGCTGATCCTGGTGTTCGGCGGCTGGCAGCTGTTCACGTCGCTGAAGATCGTCGACCCGTTCTTCTTCGGCCAGCCCAGCGGCATCGTGCGCACCGCCTGGGACTGGGAACAGCACGGCACCAACTTCGGCTCGATCTGGCTGCAGATCTGGACCACCATGGAAGAGGCCATCTTCGGCTTCCTGATCGGGGTGACGGGCGGCATCGTCGTCGGGGTGCTGCTGGGGCAGTTCAGGTTCCTGTCGGACGTGCTCAGCCCGTACATCAAGGCGGTCAACGCGCTGCCGCGGATCGTGCTGGGCGCGCTGTTCGTCATCGTCCTCGGGCTCGGCATCTCGTCGAAGATCGTGCTGGCCGGCTTCCTGGTCTTCTTCGTGGTCTTCTTCAACGCCTACCAGGGCGTCCGCGAGGTGGACGGCAACCTGGTCAACAACGCCCGCATCCTGGGCGCGTCGCGGTTGGACGTGATCCGCAACGTGGTGCTGCCGTCCGCGATGACCTGGATCATCGCCTCGCTGCACGTGGCGTTCGGTTTCGCCGTCATCGGCGCGATCGTCGGGGAGGTGCTGGGCGCCCAGCACGGCCTCGGCGTGCTCATCACCGACTCGCAGAACAACTTCAACACCAACGGGATCTTCGCCGGGATGATCATCATCGGCCTGATCGCGCTGGTCGCCGAGTGGCTGATCGGCCTGCTCGAGCGGCGGCTGCTCGCCTGGCGGCCGCAGATGGCCTCCGAGGCGCCGGCCGCCTAAGCGGTTCCCCGCCCGTTCTCTTCCCTCATCGCAAACACTCACTGAGGAGTAGCACCATGCCCAGAACCCGCCTTCGGCGAGGCTCGCTCGCGGCCCTCGCCGCCGCCTGCGCGACCGCGCTCACCGTCGCCGCCTGCTCATCGGCCGGCAACGCCGGCGCCAGCGGCGGATCGACCGCCGGCGGCAGCAGCCTGCCCACCGTCACCATGATGGTCGGCGGCATCAACAAGCAGATCTACCTGCCGTACCAGCTCGCGCAGAGCCTCGGTTACTACAAGAAGTACGGCGTCAACATGGTGCTGTCGAACGAGGTGTCCGGCGGCGTCGGGGCCGAGACGGCGATGGCCTCCGGGCAGGTCGATATGGCGGGCGCCTGGTACGTGCACACCCTCAACTTCCAGCTCCAGGGCAAGAACGTCATCGACGTGGCCCAGCTTTCCGGCTCGCCCGGCGAGCGGATCATGTGCGCCACCGGCACCCACATCACGTCGCCGGCCCAGTGGAAGGGGCAGACGATCGGGGTCACTGACGTCGGATCGGGCACTGACCAGCTCACCCACTACCTGGCCGCCCGCTACGGCCTGAAGAAGGGTGACTTCTCCACGATCGGCGCGGGCGACGGCTCGACCATGGTCGCCGCGCTGAAGAACCACAAGGTCCTGTGCGGCATGACCACCCAGCCGACGGTGGCCGCGATCGAGAAGCTCGGCGTCGGCTACCCGGCGTTCGACCTCACCACCACCGCCGGGGTCAAGCAGTGGCTCGGCGGCTTCACCCCGACGGCCGGCGTGCTCGCGCTGACCAGCTACGTCGACTCGCACAAGGACACCGTGCAGCGGGTCGTCAACGCGCTGGTCGCGACCATGCACTGGCTGTCCACCCACAGCGCGGCCGACGTGGCCGACGTACTGCCGGCCAGCTTCGTCAACAACACGCTGGTGACCAAGTCGGTCTACATCTCCACCCTGACTACCGACAAGACCCAGTTCCTGCCGGACGGGATCATGCCGGCCGACGGCCCGAAGATCATCGAGGCAATCAGCAAGCTGGCCGGCGTCCTCACCGGCCCTGTCGACCTGACCACCACCTACACCAACACCTACGCGCAGAACGCCAACAAGACCCTGGGCTTCTCGGGCTGACCTCGCTCCCCGGCAAGACCAGTGAGTGGTATCCCCGGGTGCGGCCATCGGGCGCCGCCCCCGGGGATACCCTTGAGCACGTGAAAGTCCTCCCCCGGTCGTTCTTCCTCATCGGCGCGGCGGCCCTGCTGGCGGCGGGCACCGCCGGCTGCTCCGGGCGCAACCACGCGGGCGGGTCGGGCATCCTCCCGACCGGGGCCTACGTGCAGCAGCCGTCCGCCACCGGGCAGTCGACCGTCGGCTACCTGGACATCAGGAACAACGGCAGCTCGGACACGCTGATGGCGGTGTCCACCAGCGTGGGCGGGTCCGTGGAGCTGCGCGCCCCGGCCGGGGCCGACCAGTCCCCGGTGATCATGCACACGGTGACCTCGATCCCGATCCCGGGCAATGAGACCACCCAGCTCATCCCGAACAGCTACCACCTGCTGATCTCGGGGACCGGGCCGATGCACGACGGCAAGGACATCAAGCTGACGCTGAAGTTCGCGCACGCGGGCCCGATCACCATCTACGCGCTGGTCACCAACCCGCAGAACGGCGGATCGAGCTACTTCCTGAACTGACCGCGCCCGGCCGTCGACGGCGGCGTCCGGTTGCCTTCGGCAAATACGCGATATATCGTGGATCCGGCGTCGGGTGGCAGCAGGCCGGACGGGTTTCCAGGGCAGTCTTCGGAGGAACGTGTGGCTTCGGAATACGAGATGCGGGTCAGCGACACCGAGCGCGAGGCCGCCGCGGCCGAGCTGCGGGAGCACTTCGCCAGCGGGCGGCTGAACTCCGACGAGCTCGACCAGCGGCTCACCGCGGTGTTCGCCGCCAAGACCCGTGGCGACCTGAACGCGCTGTTCACCGACCTTCCGTCGGCCGGAGGGGGCTGGGCGGCCGCGGTTGACCAGCCGGACTGGGCCGCGGCGAGCGGCCGCCGGGCCTCCGGGCCGGGGCCGTTCGGGAGTTCGGGACCGTTCGGGGCAGGCGCGTCTGGTCCCGGGCCGTCCGGTAGCCGGGCCGGCGGCTTCCAGGGCTCGGCCGGGCGCGTGTTCGGCCGGGCGGTAGCGGGCACCGTGCTGGTCTGGGTACTGCTCATCGTCGGCATCCTCGGCGTGTTCGGCCTCGGGGCCGGGCGGCCGATCGGGATGGTCCTCATCCTGGCGGCGTTCGCGCTGCTGCGGCGCCTGCTGCTGATGATCTTCGGGCGGCGCCGGGGCGGCCGGGGCGGCGGCCCGCGGCGGCGCGGCCGCCGGTTCTAACCGACTCGATAAGGCTGGTCGCCTAGCACTCTCGCCGGCCCCCCAGAGACAAAGTCGTTGTTCGCGACTTATGGTTAAGGGGACCGAACTTCCGAGCAAACGGGAAGTGCGATGGCGATGCGTTACTACGCTCCCTTTCCCGGTGACGGCGGCGACCCCGCCAGGCCCCGGGGACCGCACGCGCTGCGCATCGGGGACGCGGAACGCGACGCTGCGGCAGCGGACCTCGGCGAGCACTACGCGGCTGGCCGGCTGACCCTGGACGAACTGCACGAGCGGCTGGACGCGGCGTTCGCGTCGAAGACGCTCGGCCAGCTCACCCAGGTCATGGCCGACCTGCCGGGCACGGCGCGGGCCCACTGGGGCAGCTGGCCGCCCGGCACCGGCAGCAGGCTCGGCCCCGCCCCGTACGGCGGCTGGGCTCCGGCTACGATGCACCACCAGCAGTACCCGCACCGTCAGCATCACCCGCACCCAGACGGGCGCCCGTGGCACGACCCCGGTTACCCGGAGGACCGGCCCAGGCCGCGGGAGCTGCGCGAACCGCCCACCCCGGCCGACCGCGCGGGACGCTTCGCGGCACTGTCGCTGCTGCTGCTGGCCATGCTGATCTGGCTGTTCACCGCCCTGCTATTCGCCCGGGGCGGCTTCTACCACCCGGTCAGCCCGGTCGGTCCCGGGTCGATCAGCCACATGTACCCGCACGGCTGAGCCGAGCGGGCGGGGTGCTCGTTCGCGCCACAGCCGGTAGGCCGGTGTTGACTCGGGAGGCTAGCCGGGGCTAGCGCAGGCGCTGCGGGACCACCAGGTAGCGGAAGCCGGCCCTGGCGCCGTCCTGCCCGGCCAGGACGGGCGTGATCACGGCTGGCTTGGCCGGGCTGGTGAACTGGAGCCTGACCCGGGCCTCGGCCGGGTCGGCGGGGTCGGCCGCGGCGGTCGCGGCGAGCACGCCGTCGAGCAGGTAGTGCGGGCTGAACGCGATCGACGGCTCGCGGCCGGCGAAGTCGGCCGCGACGGTCTCCCTCGCCCGGGCCTGCCCCTGGGTCGCCGCGCCGACCGTGACCCGGTCGGGGGCGAAGGTCAGCTGCACCGGGGTGCCCCGCTCGGCGACCAGCGCTACCCGGCGCACGGCCTCCGCGAACGCCTCGGCCGGCAGGTCGGCGGTGCAGCCGAAGTCGGCCGGGAACCTGGACTTGTAGCGGACGAAATCGCCCGCCAGCAGCCGGGTGGTGAGCCGCCGCGGCCCGGACTCGAAGCCGATCATAGCCTCCGCGGCCCGCCCGGCGGCGGCGCCTGCCCCGGTGGCCGGCTGGTCGCCCGGGCGGCCGGCCGTGCCCGCGTGCCGCAGCACCACCCGCACCTCGGTGCCGCCGCTCATCATCCGGGCCGCGTCGCCTAGCGTCCTGGCCGGCACCAGCAGCGCCAGCCGGCCG
>Ga0265338_10005224_pt1 | contig 17029 bp, 15 predicted proteins | sample 42126metaG_FD_193579 | JGI IMG/M metagenome (GOLD analysis project Ga0265338, IMG submission 193579) | Rhizosphere microbial communities from Carex aquatilis grown in University of Washington, Seatle, WA, United States - 4-21-26 metaG | ecosystem: Host-associated > Plants > Roots > Rhizosphere... | reverse complement strand
GTGCGACGACGCGCTCTCGCAGGCCAAGCACGCCGGCCATAACCAGGTTCACGTACATCGAGGGCAATTGCCGCCGCGGGCGCTGGAGGCTCAGTACGCGACCAGTCGGGCGGCGGGTGCATAGCCCGCGTCCGCACGCTTGCGCGCCGATTGGACGATCGCGCGACGTTGCGAGGCTCGGCCCCCGACCTATGTGCCCTGCTGTGCGCCGTCTTGCGGGTTGTCATGCTAGGATGTTCTGGACATCGCAGGAGATGCCCATGACCCAGGAAATCGCGCAACGCTTTGAAGCGCAGTTCGCGCCGCGGATCGCGGAGAGTATCTTCGGCGTGTTCGCCCAGCGCATCAAGGTCGAGGTGATTGCGAATCAAGGTAATGGTCACCCGACCCGCGTCCATATCCACGGTGAACCGATAGAGCGGGCAGGCAAGTTTGCACATCCGTTGAACGCTTATCTGACCTGGGACGGGTGCGAGATCGAGGGGCTTTTCGGCGCCGACGGCGAAGCGAAGTTCGCGCGCTATCTCGCCGCGTTGCCCAACAAGATTTTCGCGTGGCAGGTACCGCGTCAAATCGATTTTCGTTCGCGCACTCAGGCTGAAGTCTCCGTTTTGCTGGGAGGGCTCGATTTCGAGAGCTGAAGTCCATTTTCGCTTTCGTTCTTGTGTGTGCTCGCATGGTTAATGACACGGCGCCCGCAAAGCCACCGACGTTGCCAGTGTCTTCCAGTGCCCATTTTTTCTCTCATTGACCGCTCTGATTTTCGTCCCTCATTTTTTGTTTCGCTTCTTTTCTTCTTGCAAGGGGTGGCTGCCATGACGACCAAATCGATTTTTAGCGAAACCCATATCGCTGCGTATGAAACCAAGGCGAAGCCTGGTGAAGGCTGGAAGGGCTACATATGGATACGCAGGCAGGGGGAAGAGCAGGACGAGGCACCCACGGCGACAACGGACGAATTTGCGGCCGAGGATGAAGCGTTATTTGCCGCCGAGCTCATCGCTCGCGACAGGCTGCGCGAGCTGTCGATCTAGCGAGCCATCGTCAGTTCGGATCGACTGCGAATGCCGCGAACGCCGCGAACGCGCGGCCAAGCGGTGGCTGCATGGGACACGTTATCCATTCGAGCGCGGCCCGCGAGTATTCTAAGCACTGGCACGTCTCTTGCTTGAGCTTACGTACCGACTCAACAAAAAGAGGAAACATATGCCTACCCAACATACCGCCGCACAAGCCCGCACCAGCGCACAGGCTGCCAACCGCGCATTGGGTTTTCCAGGTTCGCATGCGAGCGCCGGCTTTTCCATCGGTAATTTTTACAATGGCTCGCTGCTCGGCGAAGTGTCGCGTCACGAGCTCGAACTGCTGCGCTACGCGAATTTGCAGGCTTTAATGATTTTGGCGCGCGGCTAGAGCTCGATGGCCGAGAAATTCGGCCGATGAACACCGCGACAGAAAACGCTGGAGTAAGAGCACCGCAGCAAAGCACCGCTGAGCTGGTCGGCCTGAACTGTCGAGCAGCGCTACACGACGACAACGTTCGCGGCGCCATCAATGCCGGCGCACGCCAACAAACACGTGGTCTTCAAAGTTGCTTCGCGAGAAGTTATGGCAACGATGCCCCAATAGCCTGAAAGCCGCTATTGGGGTTTTTTATTGCACCCGCAATCACATGGCGTGCATCTGCTGATGATTGGCGGTAGCGATCGGGACGACCACGCGCGACGTCACGCAAGTGCTCTGGTGCGTCGGCTCGGGTTGCCGCGGTAACAGTCTTTGGAATTCGCCTTTGATAATGCCGTAGCAGTCGCAGGTACGCCGCTTGAGACCTTCTCGATCGAGCACCGTGATATGTCCGCGGCCCCGCTGTATCAGCCCGGCTGCCTCAAGTTTCCCGGCCGCCTCGGTCACGCCCTCGCGGCGCACGCCCAACGTATAGGCAATCATCTGCTGCGTCGTGATCAGGTCGTCTGCCTGCATGCGATCATGGGCCAGCAACAGCCAGCGACAGAGCTGCTCGTCTACGGAATGACGACGATTGCACAGCGCGCTCTGGGCGATTTGTGTCATCAGCGCCTGGATATAAAGCAGCATCAGGCGATTGATCGAAGGCGACCGTTCGAATTCGAGCTTGAACTGTTGAGCGTTCATCGCAAAGCCGTGGCCGCTACTGGAAACTTCGATGCGGCTGGGCATGGCGTTACCGCCCGTGAGGACGGGCACGCCGGCGACACCCTCGCGACCGACTGCGGCCACTTCCACGCTCGCGCCGTCTTTCATCAAGCAGAGCAAGGAGATCACGGCCGTGGTCGGGAAATACACCACCTTGATCGGTTGGCCTGCATCCGACAAGAGCTGGCCGCATTTCAACTGGACAGGGCGAAGGTGCGGTGTAAGAGATCGAAGCTCGGATGTCGATAACGCCGCCAGTAGATGGTTTTGATACACATCGTCGTGAGAGTTCAGCATGATCGTTTCCGCCAGTTTGCCGGTCCAATAAAGCCTAAGTGACCGAACATCGAATCAAGGGGCCGTCTGCACCGTCATGCTTGAGCCAAGCTTCGGCACGCGTGACGCAAACGTTCTTTTTGCTATTGCGGTTCGCCTGCAGCGCCAGTCGCTGACTGCGTGAGATAAATATAGCGATATCCGTGCCAAGACCGGCGGACCGGTTGTTTCGAAAATGCGCCGTCGCGGATCGGATCGGGAAGACGTTGATATCGTCGGAAATGTCTCAGAAGTGAGGCACCGATTACTTGTCCCTGCGCCTGTCACAAAACCGTTCGCGTTCAATTCGCTCGGTTAGCCGTGTCGAGGTCGAAAAAGTTTTGACAATCCTCAATCGAGCGATGACAAGATCGACTTGGCTCCCCCCGCCAGGCGAGCCGGGTCGCTCGCGCGCCAGCGGCGAAAACGTTTCAGCAGTGAGAATGCGACGTTTAATAATTGATGAGGTATTCGAGAGGCAACTGAGCGCGATGCCACACCAGGATCGCCCGCATTGCGGGCGTGTGCGCCGGGGGGGCGTTGCGAGGTGCGATGAAGTATCGGACGGCACAGTCGCGCACAAGCGCACAAAGAGTACGCTGCCGAACAGAGGGGGGGGGGCGTGGGGCCTAAGGTTAAGTCGTTCGCACTCGTCTACCGGCCGCCACGCACACGTCCGAGCGACGCCGCGACGCAAGTGTGCTCGGTGACGGCTAGGCTACGGGGAGATATCCATGGAATGGAAATGCAGTGAGTTCAAGCACCTGTCGACGCACGAGTTGTATTCGATTTTGCGTGCGCGCAGTGCCGTGTTCGTAGTCGAATACGCGCATATCCATCTCGACATCGATGATAAGGATCAGGGGGCATTACACATATTCGGACTCGAATCGGACGGCGGATCGCCGCAAGTCGTCGCCTACGCACGCCTGCTGCCCGGTAACGAGGAGGAGCCCGAGGTCGTCATCGACAAGCTTCTGACGGTCTCGAAACGGCGTGACGACGATACACGGGACCTGCTCATGACCCACGCTCTGGCGGCAGTGCAAACCGTCTGGCCCGATCATCCGATCCATATCAATGTCTCGGCGCATCTGGAGGTATTTTGCGAAAGCCTGGGCTTTCGCAAGGCGGTCGGGTCATTGCTGGATCAAGGCGCGTCCTGCGTCGGCATGGCCAAGGCACATGCGCAAACCGGCACGCCACGGGAGCGGGCAAAGATCCACACGGCGCGCGACGACGTGCAGGACTTCGATGTCGCAGCGCCGCTTCATCTGATCGATCGCCTGGGAATGACCTGACACATCCATTCGATTCGCGCGGCATGTCCAGCCCGGGCAGGCACAAATCAGGCTCGATCAACGCGAGCAGCCCGAGCCGGACGTGCCATGCACAGCTCGATAGGGCGCAAGATACCCGGCCGAAAACAGCGTGGCCGAGTGTCTTCCTGTTCCTGTTGGGGCAGAGCGCGAGCGACTACGGCTTTTTCCAGCCGCTGAGCGCGTTCAAATAGACGTCCGCAGCCGGACTACGATCCATGTCGGCAGCCTTGGCATGCTGCAGTTCCGCATCGCGCAAATCCGCCGCATCGCCCTTGCTACCGGTCGCGCGGCCGCAGCCCTGCGTCTCGGCCGACATGCCGGGTGCCGGATGGGGCGTGCGCGCACGCAAGCCGTGCGTCTGCATCAGCCGGTAAAGCGTGGCGCGCGAGACGCCGAGTTCCTGGGCGACCTGGTTAAGGCGGCTATTGTGGCGCAGCAGCGCATCTTCGATGGCGTGCCGCTCGGCGGCCTCGCGGGCGTCGACCAGCGTGCCGACCCGATCGTCCACGCAATGTTCCAGTTCCAGATCGGCGGGGGTAATCACGCGGCCCTCGGTCATGACGATGGCGCGCCGTACCCGGTTGATCAATTCTCGAATGTTGCCGGGCCAATGGTAGCTGTACATCGCTTCGAGCGCCGCCTCGGAGAAGCCGCGGATGCGCCGTGGACTGTCGGCCCGGTAACGCTCCAGCGTGTGGCGCGCCAGAATCTCGATATCCTTGCCGCGCGAGCGCAATGGCGGTTCCTCCAGACGCAGCACGCAAAGCCGGTGGTACAGGTCGGCGCGAAACGTTCCGGCGCGCACCGCGTCCTCCAGATTCGCGTGGGTCGCGGAGATGACCCTGACGTCGACAGGAATGTGTTCGTGAGAGCCCAAGCGCTGTATTTTGCGCTCTTGCAAGAAGCGCAGGAAACTCACTTGGCTTTCCAGTGGCAGGTCACCGATTTCGTCGAGAAACAGTGTCCCGCCATGGGCCGCTTCTACATGCCCTATTTTTTGCTGGTGCGCGCCGGTGAATGCGCCGCGTTCATAGCCGAACAGCTCGGATTGCAGCAACGTATGCGGAATCGCGCCACAATTGATCGTGACGAACGGCCCCTTCCGGCGGATCGAACGTCGATGAATCGAGGCCGCGGTCAGTTCCTTGCCGGTTCCCGACTCGCCATACACGAGCACTGGAGCATCGGTCTGGGCAACCTTGCCGATCGAGCGGAACATGGCGAGCATGGCGTCGCACGTGCCTATCATTTCGGTATCGTCGGCGGGGGCAAGCTCCGCCGCGCTCTGGTCGAGCGTGATCATGCCGTGCGCGTGGCCGATGGAGCCGACGATGCGCCGCGCAGGGCAGGGCAATATCGCGAAGTCGAGGAAATAGAGGCGGATCAGCCGGCGCACCATCGGTTGCGCTAATTGCGCTTCGGATAGCGTAATGACCCAGCCGACGCGCGGCGCGGTGAATATCGTCTCAAACGCAGCGATCTGCTGCACGGTGTAACCGCTGCTGAAATCGAATAGCCCGACGGTGATAGGTTCCTTGGCCAGCAGTCGTTGGCCATCACGTAGCGATTCGACGGTCGACACGGTCCAGCCGCGTTCGGCAAGTAGGTCCTGCACTTGAGGATCGGGCGTGCACGACACATAAAGCAGATGTCCCAGAAATTCTTCGCTCATCACTCGGGCCCTTCTGTCTTCGTTTACGTTTGGTCCGCAAGTCCGGTACGAGACCGATTTGTTAGACAACCGTGCGTCACGGCTGCAACGCTGGACTTGACGAAACTCCGATGCTGCAAGCTCTGAACGTCCTTCTCAAGAGGCGGCACTGTCACTTTCTTATACACCAGTAAAAAGAAAAAGTATGTGCAGATGGAAGTGGCTTCGTCCTCCTATCTGTCTTTGCTCAAAAAAAGGCGAAATAGCACGCGCTTCTGAATCTGAGATGACCATGTTCATCTCAATTTTCGCGTCAGTGAAACGTTTCAATCGCAGGGCTTATATTGCGGGTAAATAAAAAGCTTGAGCCAGCCAGTCGGGGACGAGTCGAGAATCGAGCCCTTTTTCTTGGCGCGCGAATTCGTCTTGTTTTTCCGCGGAAATCGGGCGGAGCTTCCCGGGACACCGGCGCGTTGCGGCACAGATGCGTACGCGCAACAACCCCGCGCAACAGCCGGCACACAGCCGGCACACAGCCGGCACACGGCCGGCGAAGCCGGGCGCCGGCAACGCTCTTGGCGCCTGCGCGCCCGCCGAGGATCAAATTTGCATCGCGTATCGGGCCTAACGGGCCGTCGATGACCGCTGTGGCGAGACGCTCAGTCATCGGGTTCTAAATGGCTTGCCCTCAGGTGCGCGTAGGAAGACCATGAATGCGAGACCACGATCGAGCGTTCGAATAAATAAATTGTTGTGCAGCACTGACTATTGAGGTTAGCCTGAGGCATCGGATGAATTTAGCCATGGCGCACAGGCGTAACGCACCGCGTCGCCCGCGGCAGGGCCGCCAAAGCCTCGCCCTTAAGCGCCAACACCCAGGTTCGTATGGCCAGCGTGCCTATAATCGCGCAACGCTGTGCGAAAAAAGGGGCCCGCATCGCAGCGCATTCCTTACGTTTTTAACTCGTTACGTTGTTCACGATAGATCGAGGTGCCGCAGCTTGTAGTCGGCTTGTATCGAGTCCGTACGCGTTATGTATCCCGGACATGTACGGATCTATCTTTTCCGAGCGTCCAGCAATCAGCAATTCGAATCGTCCGACATTCCTATGCGTATCCTGTTCGTCATCGGCAACCTAGGCGATTACCACGTGCCACGTTATGAAGCGCTTGTCAGGCTCGCAGCCAGCCGAGGCGATGACGTGTCGCTGGTCGAAGTGTTCGGAAAATCCGGCGTGTACGAGTTTCCCCAGGATCGCCGAGAGAAATTTTTCAACGATCGCCCGCAGCATACGGTCACTCTGCTGGCAGATGCAGGGGAAGCCGACGGGCATTGGTTTAAGGTCAGCCTGCGGCTATGCGCGGTGGTGCGCAAATTCAAGCCCGATGTGGTCGTGACGCTGGGCTACAGCACCAGCTATTCGATGTGTCTCTGTTTGCTAAATATGCTGTCCGAGCGATTTTCGCTGATCTACATGTCGGATTCCAAAGCCGACGACGGCAAGCGAAGCACCCTCAAGGAATTGCTCAAGCGTCAACTGGTCTCGCGCTTCGACGGGGCGCTGGTCGCGGGCGAGAAGCATCGTGCTTATGCCCGTTCGTTAGGCATTCCGATGGAGCGCTCGCGCGTCGGTTTCGATGTCATCGATGTCGAGTATTTCGCGAGAATGTCGCGCGCGGCCTGCGCGAATGCGCACGCGGTACGCGCGCGCCACCAGCTGCCGCAGCGATATGTACTGTGCGTGAGCAGGTTCGTCGAGCGCAAGAACGTCGATCGGGTCATCGAGGCCTATGCCAAATCGGGACTGGACGTGGCCAACGTGTCGCTGGTGCTGGTGGGGCAGGGGCCCGACGAACCGAAGGTGCTGGAGCAGATCCAGCAGCTTGGCTTGGAAAGCCGGGTCGTCATTCTGAGTTCCGTGGCGAATCAGGAAATGCCCAGCCTCTATGCCTGCGCCGAATTTGTGGTGCTCGCCAGCCAGTTCGACCAATGGGGCCTGTGCATCAACGAGGCGTTTGCTGCGGGCAAGCCCGCCATCGTGACGCGAACCTGCGGCGTCGCCGACGAACTGGTACTCGACGATATCAACGGTTTTGTCGTCGAACCTGGGGACGTAGCGACCCTCGCGCACAGGATGCGGCTGCTGGGGACCGACACCGCGTTACGCGAACGCTTCGCTCATAACGCCGTGTCGCTGATCCGAAATTGGACGCCGCTATTGTTCGCGGAAAACCTCATCGATCTCGCGGAATCGCTTACGGGCACCGCAGGGCGCACCCGCGACGTACGCTAGCGCCGGCGGCGCGTTCGTGGAAGCCGCCGCGAGGTCTCGCGGGGCTCAGGGGCGGCCGGGGCCGAGGACGACGCGCGCAGCAAGCAAGCTACATATTGGGGGTGAACGACGCGCCTTCGCGTGTCACCACGCGCCGCTTCAGCGTCCTGGCCACGGAATACACGGTGCCCAAACGTTCCACACCGAGCCGCTGCTTCAATGTTCCGCCGAATCCAGAAAGGAATTTGAAGGTGGCGGGGCTGGAAAACCCGTCGAAGTCGAACGTCAATCCCCGCTCAAGCGCCGCCTGCATCGCGGTCCATAGCAATAGGCTGATCGATCCGCTATCGCCGCCCTGGGCACGCGTGGAAAGCAGGTAATACATGGCATGCTGGTCCCAAACGAGGCCGATCGCAGCCGCCAGCTTACCGTTGCGGTCATAGGTGCCGAGCAGTTGCCCAACGCCCCTGTCGACGAATTCGTGAACCAGACGGCTCATGACGCTCGATCCATAGGCATTGCGGATCGAGCGCGCGGCGAGGTTGGCTTCGTAAAAATTCAGGAACTCAGCCGCGGTGTCAATCGGCGCCACGGTCAGGTTTTTGTCCGCGCTGCGGATCAGGCTACGGGTTTTGCCGCGCAACCGCGACCACGCTTCTTTCTGTGTGCGGTCCGGCGCGATCTGGTAGGTGTAGCGGGCTGAAATCGAAAAGCCTCGCAGCGCGAACGAGAGCGCTTCCTCGACGCGGGGGTCGAATACTTGAAAGAAACTGTCGAAATGCGGCAGTTGCTCGATAAGCTGGGCAGTGATGTTCAGCCGGTGACATTGTTCCTGGCTGGGACTGGCTCCGAGAGGCTTGATGACCGGACCCAGCGTGCGGGTCAGCGGCGGCAGATGCGATACGCGCCACATGCCCATGCGGGCGACAGCGTAGGGCATTTCGCCCAGCACCTCCTTGCCGCGTACGACACGGGCCATCTTCCAGTCGCCTTCGGTCGCAATGTCCAGCCACCACGGCTCGTGAAAAATCGAATGGGCGCCACCCGCGCCGTGCGGCGCCCGCGGCGCATCCGTCGCGGCTGCTATGGTCGCAGCGCCCGCCGGCCCCAGGTTGGCCAGCTCAGACTTTTTAAAAATGGTCATCGAACGCACCCATCTATGTGGATCGATTCCAGACGGTAGAGATTCCAGGCTCGCAGTCATGCACAGCTCCCGAACGCTGCCGTTCGCGTCGCAAACGTCACTAGCCCTTGCGAATCGCCTTGAATCATGAGGCTGCGTGGTCGACATAAAGTTTCCGCAGGTTCCCGGCGGCTTGGTGCGCGGTGTGTTCGCGAACATTGGCCATTCCGATGACAAACTTCAGCCGGCCTCGCTGCCGGATCGAGACGCGCCCCGGCGTCCGACTGGCCGATTCGAGTCTTATCTTTGATTTCAGACGGCGTAGTTAGTGTAGACGGACCACCATAGCGTCCGCCCGCCAAATTCAAGCTTATTTGAGCGATTGCGACGAGATGGTGAACCGGAAGCATTAAGGTTCAAACTACGCAGGCGCCCCGGGCCATGCATTCGGATAATCCGGCCAGCGACATCGCTCCATTGTGCTGCGCTGCGGATCTGTATTGCACGTGCGTCTTCATGATCCTACTCAATGCCTCATTAAGTCGTGGTGACTATGCCAAGTCAAATAGCGATGAACCTGCCGGAGTCGAACAACAAGGCGACGACCCGGCTTCGACACGACGTTCGGCGCATCGTCGCGCTCGATGCGTTCAGTGCCCTGCGCGCGGACTGGAACGAATTGACTCGTGCGGCGCAAGCGCATCTGTTATGCATGACGTATGAATACTGCGAACTGGCTGCCAGGACCGCTTTCAACGACGCGGCATCGATCGATGTCGTCATGGTTTATCGCGATCGGGATCTGTTGGCGATCTGGCCGTTTGCGATCGAGCGTCGGGGTTTGCTGCGTGTCGCGAAATCGCTGACGTGCGGCAGCAACGAAGAATATGGTGGCCCACTGATTAAAGACGGGCCGGACGAAGCGGCGAATGAATTGGTGGAAGGATCGATCCATGCCGCGCTAGTCGACGCCGTCAAGCAACTGGACGCGGATCTGCTGGAAGTTCGCTTCGTACGACACGGCAGCGAGTTGCAAAAGGCACTCGCGCTCGCGCCTCAATCGTGGTTGTTGCGGCTGCTACCGTTGCGATGGCGCGGCGGACTGCCCGCCTATTCGATCGAGATGCGCGATTTTTCGAATTGGGATGCGTTTGCGGCGACTCTGCCGAAATCGATTCGGGCGACTTTGCGCGCTGGTCTCAAAAGGCTGAACGCGCACGGTCATGTCGAACTTGGCTGGTGCAAGACCTTCGACGATGCGCATGCGGTGTTGACCTGGCTATTTGCCAGCAAGCGCCGCTGGGCCAAGTCACATGGCTTCGACACGCCCTATCTGATGGACGACCGGACCCGGGATTTCTTCATTGCGTTGGCGCAACAGACCGATCTTCCGAACGTCCCACTGGTGGCGTTCGTGAAGGTGGACGGGGTGCCGGTCGCCGCAGCGCTGAGCCAGGTGGGCAGCCGGGTGTTCGAGTATTTCGTTATCAGCTATGACCCGGAGTTCAGCCGCTATTCAGTGGGCAACCTGCTTTCGGAGTACCTGGTGAAATGGGCCTATGATCACGGCCGCGACTTCGATTTTCGCCCGTTCTATGCGGACTACAAGGCCCGCTGGTCGAATTGTCGGAGCTGGCACGAAACGTATACGCTTGTTCTAAGCGCTCGCGGGCGCCTGTGGGAGATGTCGGTCATCGGCACTCAAATAACGCGAATCAAGCGCAAGCTGAGCGCGCTCACGCGATCGAAAATGCAGGCATGGCGAAATCGGTTCAAAACTCGATCCAGCGACACAGCCACGGAGAGTAATGCACGATGAGGCTTTGGATCGGCGCGTGATGGCCGTACGCGATCGATGACACAGCCAGCAAGCCTATGCCTGCGATTCGCGGATGCGGCAGCCTGCGTGGCACGCTGAAAAAATGGCGCAGAAAGACCAGCGCAATGGCGCCCCCCAGAAACCAGCCGGCCACCACTTCGATGGGCGTGTGAGCTTGTTCGAAGACTCGGCCGACCCCGATCGCGGCTGCGAGCAACAAGCCCAGCAGCGCCCCGAACCGCCACCATCTGGCGTTCGCACTGCCTAGCAGCAGTGCGATCGAGACGGTCCATATGGCCGATGACAGCATCGTATGGCCGCTGATCACCCGGAAGTGCAGCACGCGAATTTCCGTACCGCAACCTGCGTGGAGGAATTTGACCAGGCCCACGAGCGCCATTCCGATCGAGATCCCCAGCACCCACCGCACCGCCTCCGACTTGTCCGCGGCGCGTATCCAGATCGCGCAGACGAGCGCTAGCGGCAGCATCAATGCCGCGTCGCCCAAGTTTGTCACCGACACCCAATCCGTCATTGCCATGCCTCGTTTAGCGTTGTGTCGTTCGACCACCGTCAGCCGGTGTCGTTCGCACCACCGTTAATCGGTGTCGTTTGCACCACCGCTAATCGGTGTCGTTTGCTTTACGCCGGCCGGCGAGACGATATTGTGTGGGAGAAATCGACAGACGTTTTCGGAATATCTTCGCCAGTCCGTCGCCGCTCCAGGTTCCGCAACGGCGCGCGATCTTGTCCACGGGCAGGTCGGTGGCGGAGAGCAGCATGCAGCTTGCGTCCAGTCGTGCCCTCAATAAATATTCCGATGGCGTGAGACCGACCTGCGCTTTGAAGCGTCGCAGAAAATTCCGTTCGCTCATGGCCGCCACGCGCGCGGCATCCGCCACGGAGATCGGCCTGCCGTAATTTTCGCGGATCCAGCGCGCCGCCGCTTCGATCTTTTGCCGCACCCCGCCGTCGTCAAGATCGCCGAGCACGGCGCTCAGCCTGCGCCATGCACCGGGAATCGAGCGCTCCGAAATCTCACGCGCCACGGCCGAGCCGTAATCGCGCTTCACTACGGAAAGTGCCGCTGCGATCGGTCCTTTGGGGTCGTCCAGCGTCAGTGCGCAGTCCAACAGCGGCGCGCCGGCGTGAGGCGCAACCGCCGATCCACCCTCGCGCATGTCGAGCGCACCGCCTCGCAACGAGAGGTTGGCCGCCGCCAGTATCTCCGTGCCCTCGCCGATGGCTTTGACGATGCGGGTCTTCGGCGCGATGCTGCGCAGGCGCTGCAGCAGATGGTCGTCTTCTTTCGCCAGCCGCGCACCTTTTCCGCCCGCGACAAACAGCGCATCGCAGTCGTTGAGGCAGGGGGTGTCGAGGCTATCGGTCCAGATGCGCATCGAGCAGCTACTGGCCACGCTGCCGCCTGCGCTCGAAAGGAACAATAGCGAGTAGGGCAGCCCATCGCCGGAAGGCTCTTTCTGCAACTGGTTTGCAAGAAAGAAGACTTCGGCGATAGAACTGACTTCGACCAATGAGAAACCGTCGAAGATCAAAATGGCGACTCGCTTTTCCATGTGGCTTACTTTGTCGGTGGGCCGGTCATGCCTGGGCCTGCGAGTGGGATTGGAGCCATATCGGTGCGATCGGCCTATCCCTGCAACGATATGCGTTGCGGATTCCACAGGATCGAAAAACTTCTCCTCTGCGTCGCATCATACGCGGGGAGGATAGTGACGCAGGGGCATTAGTCGGAAAAGGACGAGATGTTGGCAGATCCATTCGACAATCGAGGCATACGCTGGGGCTTCGGCTTCAACTTCAACTGAACCGGGGTGACGATGTGCGAACTCTACACAAGGCGGTATTTCCAGTCGCTGGGCTAGGTACGCGGTTTCTTCCTGCAACGAAGGCAAGCCCCAAAGAGATGCTGCCTGTCGTCGATAAGCCATTGATCCAATACGCTGTCGAGGAAGCCATTGCAGCCGGTGTGACCGAAATGATCTTTGTTACCGGCCGAGGCAAGCGCGCTATCGAGGACCACTTCGACAAGTCGTATGAAATCGAGATGGAGCTGCAAGCACGCGGCAAACAGGCATTGCTCGATCTCGTGCAGGGTATCAAGCCCAGCCATGTCGATTTCTTCTACGTGCGTCAATCCGAGCCGCTTGGTCTCGGCCACGCGGTGTTGTGCGCCGAACGGATCATCGGCGACCAGCCGTTCGCCGTGATACTCGCGGACGATCTGCTCGATGGGAAACCGCCGGTTCTCGAACAGATGGTCGACGTGTTCGATCATTACAATTGCTCGGTGGTCGGTGTCGAGGAAATTCATCCGGAGGAGACGCGTTCCTATGGCGTGATCGAGGGCCGGGCATGGGACGAACGCGTCTTCAAGATGTCGGGTGTGGTCGAGAAGCCGGAACCGGCGCTGGCGCCATCGAACCTGGGCGTGGTGGGCCGCTATGTGCTCACGCCTGGTATCTTCGATCACTTGCGCGCACAAAAGCCCGGCGCCGGTGGTGAAATTCAGCTCACCGATGCAATCCAATCCTTGCTGGCTCATGAACAAGTGCTGGCTTATCGCTACCGGGGCAAGCGCTTCGATTGCGGCAGCAAACTCGGGTATCTCAAAGCGACAGTCGAGTTCGCGTTGCGGCATCCGGAAGTGAAGGACGCCTTCGAGGCCTATTTGATCGAGCGCTTCGGTACGACCGATATTTCGGCAGATCTGGTCGAGCAAGTCGTTTGAAATGGCGCTCGTGTTGTGTCCCCCCGCGGCGCGACCCGGTTTGAGATCGAGCCGGACGAGGAAAAATCCGCCAAGGTGCTGGTGATATCGGGCAAATTCGCAGCCTGCCCTTGATTTTATGTGTCGCTTGCGATCTTGTTGTAGATGGCGCGAGGCTCCCCCGGTCCGCGCCATGGTCCTTGGGGCCCGTTTCCCGCGGGCCCTTTTTTTTTGGGGCGCTCACTTGCACAGGCGCGGCGCAAGGGGACGGTCTGATCGAGGACGGTCTAGGCACCCACGGCTGACCTGCGCGTCGGGGATGTCGATGCGCGACGATGACGCGTGGGCGTTCTTGAGGTATCAGCGGAAATACGCCTTGGTATTTTCGTGCACGTCGTCGCGAATCAGCAGTTCAGTGGGAAGCAGCCAAGCGTACTCGCTGTGCTGGTGAAAGCGGCCGATCGGCGCGGTGGCGTTCAGGGTGATAGCGTAAGCCAGCACGATGTAGTGCGTCGAGACGCCGGGTTCGCCGGCGAAGTTGTCGACATACAGATGCTCGAACACGCCGTAGAAGCGAGCCGCGGACCGCTCCAGGCTCCGGATGCCGAGTTCGTCGTTGACGATCCGCGTGAACGCGTCGTCCAAGGTTTCGTCCTTCATGATGCGCCCGCCCGGCACGAACCAGGTATTGCGCGCGGGGCGGTTGCGGCGCTGGCCGACCAATACGTGATGGTGACCATCAGTTACGATCAGGTCGATTGCCACGAGCGGCGTGCGGCGAACCACGTCGAGAAATTCAATGTCACTGAGCATCATGGGTCCGGTACCTTCTGAAGGCGGCTGAAGATCGGAAAAATGTCGATGCACGCGTGGCGTTCGGTTTCGATGCCGACCGCTCGCCGATACATTCTGCATTCCGAATTATCTGTCCTGGCCGGTACAGAACTACTGTGAAGCGATCCGCACGGAAAGAGATCGACGCGTGCAACCAGTGAAATCAGTCTAGCGCGTTGCTGTGTGCGAAATGAGTTCCAGGTACTGGCGAAAACCGCCGAAGTATCGCCGCGTCGGGCCAGGGCGCAGTGGATCAAGGTGCGCTGGGTAGGGCTGGGGCAGGGCTACGTGTGTCATGGCGCAACATAGCCCTCGGGCGTGGTCGCGTTGGCTTTGGCTAGCGCCGCATCGTTGGCGATCACATAGATCGGTGCCTCCGTCAGCGCGAGCGACACGCGACCGTTCGCATAGGCGACGTCCGACGCGTTGCCCATCATGTCGAGCACGCTCACCGTGCCCGACGTTCCCGGTGCGTCCACTTGCAAACTGTAGGGCACGCTATAGGTCGCACTGAATCCCGAACTGCTGTTCCACACCGCGTTGTTGTGTGTCCACAGCGCGCTGATGACCTTGCCGCCATCGGTTTTCTGAAACGCATACGCATATACGCCCTTCGGTGTGCTGCGGATCGGTCCCAGCGTGATCGTGGCGTCGATGATGCGGGTCATTGCCGCTACGGCCAGGGCGGCAGGTTTGGGGCTGATGGCGTGGGGTCCGTATCCGCCCTGGGGATGCTCGAGGTCAAAGAAAATTCCGTAGCCAGCCGGAGGCGGTATATCGGACATGTAGAACACGTAGGTCAGGTCCGCGCCTTCGCCAAGCAGGATCAAGTGAGTGCGCACCGCTACCGCGCCCTGTGCGAAGAGCACGTTCGCGCTGGGGTAGTTCGGACCATACGAGGTTCCGATGTCGTAGCTGGTGCCCGTTTCCGTTACGAACAGCTTGGCGCCTGGCTTGAGGTAGGCCGCCATGGCATGCCTGAGCGCGCGCGTGGAAGCCGGTAGTGCGTTGGCGGCCGCCGCGGGATCGGGGTCGTCGGCGAGCCGCTCCGGGGGATGCGACGGCGACGTCCCCGCGTCGTAGTATCCGTGCGCCGTTACGCCGTCGAGGTACTGGCCGATGCCGAGCGGCGCAAGGCGCTTGAGCCACACGGCGTTGGTCCCCATGACTGCATTGGTGACGCCCATCACGACGGCATGGGGATCGGTCGCATGAATGCCCTGCCAAGTGGCTTTGTACATATCCACGAAGTGGGCGTCGGTGTCGCGCCAGGGAAGACCGCCGCCGTAGTCCGGTTCCCACGTCACCTGGTAAAAATTGTTCGATTGATTGGGGAAATATCGAGCACGGACCGTATTGGATTCCTGTCCCACTTTACTCATGTACGACTGGTAGGCAGACAGCGACGTGGGGGCGTAGCTGTGGGTGATCTCGTGCGTGGGACTGGCCCAGGCCGGGATGCCGTCGAGTTGGATGAGTCGCAGCAGGCCCGGCTGCTTGAAGAACGACGCGACGTGATCGGCCGACGGGTCGAAGGTGTTCGGGCCGTTGGGTTCCATGAGATACCAATTGCGATTGTCGTTGACCCAGGAAAGGCCCAGATCTTTATAGAGGGGGCGGTAGCCGTCCCCTGAACAGCAATCCTGACCGGGTAGCAGGTAGGCCGCGCCCTGACCGCCGAAGCGTGGAAGATCCTGGCGGACTTCGCCAAGCTCGGGTAGCAGTGGCGAGACGTCCGGCAGGACGCCGAACGAGGCGACCCCATTCGGGCGCGTGCCGCGTGCCATCAAGGTGCCGCCTTGCGCGGCGAGCGTGGCGGAAACGGAAAAATAGCCGGCGAGCGCCGACGTGCAATTCAGCGTCCACACATTCGCGCCGGGTCCCACCGCGATGCGTCCGCTCGCGTGCACGGTGCTCCACGCATCCGCGATTCGCCACGCGAGGGTGTCGCTCGATTTGGCGCGCGTCGTGAATGCGAGCTTGAACGGTTTGTTCACGGCGAACATCCGGGTGCCGTCGCTGCCGGGCGTGTCGGCTTCGATCAGATCGCCGCTCGCGGATGCAGGGCTGGCGGCGGGCGCGGGGCTGCACGTCATCGCAAGCGTGGATGAAGGCGATGCCGGCGCCGCGGTTTGCGGCGACCCGCCACTCGACGTGCCGCCTGTATCCGGCGTACTGTTGGCGGGCGGCGCGCTGTTTGCGTTATTGCTGCATCCTGCGGCAACGCAGCAAGTCAACACCGCGACTGCAACGACCTTCGCGATCTTCGTGAACCGGCGCACGCTTGTGCAACGCGCAAAAACGAAGGGCACGCCATCACCGGTCACCGCGAAAGTCGTCGTAGAGTAGCGCTTCATGGCGTTGTGCTCCGTTGGTTTCGTCGTGCGCTAGATTGCGGTCAAGCATTGCGGCGCTGAATGACTCTCCCGCGGCCCAACGCCGGAACTCACCTGTTCAATCAGATTCGTACCTGCTCCGCGACCCCACCCCGGTTGGAGTAACGCTGAGAATAGGGCACCCGGCTCGATCGCGCCAGCCTTGGCGGCAACCGACTAGGTGCCGGCCGTCAGCGAGAAACCGGCGCGCGCGGATGGTTCGCGTTGGCCTTGGCATTCGGCTTCGCATTGACCTCGCGCTAACCTCGCGTTAGCGCCGTCACATCAGCCCCTTTCGCTGTCCCCTATTTAACAACAAATCTTGTTTGTTTCATTTTCGTAACATCTTTCGTCGTTTCGGCTCGCACCGTGTTTGACGAGGGATCGGGAGGCATCGTCGCTCGCGCAGCGCCA
>Ga0265338_10005223_pt1 | contig 17029 bp, 15 predicted proteins | sample 42126metaG_FD_193579 | JGI IMG/M metagenome (GOLD analysis project Ga0265338, IMG submission 193579) | Rhizosphere microbial communities from Carex aquatilis grown in University of Washington, Seatle, WA, United States - 4-21-26 metaG | ecosystem: Host-associated > Plants > Roots > Rhizosphere... | reverse complement strand
CATCACCAGCTATTACATCTTTTATCTGATCCACCACTTTGGACTGACGGCCGAGAATGCACAGCTCTACCTCTTCGCTTTCCTGGCGTCGGCTGCGGTTGGCACCTTTATCGGCGGGCCGGTCGGCGATCGCGTCGGCCGCAAGCTGGTGATTTGGTGTTCGATCCTGGGCGTGGTGCCCTTCACGATCGCGCTGCCTTACGTGGGGCTTACCACGACCGTCGTGCTCAGCGTCATCATCGGGCTGATCATCTCCTCGGCGTTCTCGGCGATTGTCGTCTATGCTCAGGAGCTCATTCCCGGCCGCGTCGGCATGGTGTCGGGACTGTTTTTCGGGTTTGGCTTCGGCATGGCGGGACTTGGCGCCGCGGCGCTCGGCGAACTGATCGATCTGACCAGCATCGACTTCGTCTATCGGGTCTGCTCGTTCCTGCCGCTGATCGGCGTACTGACGGCATTCCTTCCCGACATTGAGCACCCGCGCGTAGTGTCTTTGCGTTCCCGTTGAATTCGGAGCTCCGCGACGACGTCGCCGCGGAGTTGTTTGACCCTGCTGTCGGACAAAAGAGCGCGACCTTCTTTCTGATGGACGCGCCGGAGGGCTGGCCGTAAGGTCTGCGCAACGCACAAGGCCGCGGTATCGGCCAAATCAATTGGGGGATGAAACTTGTCTAATCGCCTTTGCATCGCAATCGCCGCGATGGCAGTCGCTGCTGGTGTCATGGCGTCGGCTCCGCTTCTCGCGGCGGAGTACCCGGCCCGGCCCGTCACCATTATCGTCGCCTCGACGCCCGGCGGCGGCACCGACATCGTTTCGCGGATCGTCGGCGAGCAACTGTCCAAGCAGCTCGGCCAGCCTTTCGTCGTCCAGAATTTGCCCGGCGCCGGCTCGCTGACCGGCACCGAAGTCGCCGCCAAGGCGGCGCCGGACGGATACACGCTGCAGACCGGGCTCAATGCCAGCATGGCGGTGAATCCCAGCCTGTTCGCTCATATGCCCTATGATCCGATCGCCGACTTCGCGCCGGTCGGCATGATGGCGCAATTCCCGTTCGCCATCGTGGTGAGCAACAAATTTCCGGCGCACTCGATCAAAGAGCTGATTGCGATGGCCAAGGCCCGGCCCGGCGCGATCAATTACGCCTCGGCCGGCATCGGCACCGGACAGCAATTGTCGATGGAGCTGTTCAAGCTCGTGACCGGGACCAACTTCACGCACGTGGCCTATCGCGGCGCCGCGCCGGCCTATACGGACGTCATATCCGGTCAGGTGCCGGTATTCTTCGATAATCTGGCGAGCGCCTTGGGCCAGATCAAAGGCGGCTCGGTGCGCGCGCTCGCCGTCACCAGCAAGTCGCGCTCGCCGCTGTTGCCGGACGTGCCAACCGTCGAAGAGGCCGGCGTTCCGGGCTACACCTACTACACGTGGTTCGGCTTGTGGGCGCCGAAGAAGACGCCGCAAGCCATCGTCGACAAGCTTCACGCGGAGCTCGTAAAGGCGGTCGCGGCGCCCGCCGTGCGCACGCGCATCAATGCTGCCGCAGGCGAAACCATGGACATGCCGCTTGCCGACATCGACCCGTTCCTGAAGTCCGAAATCGCCAAATGGGCGAAGGTGGTCAAGCAGGCGGGTATTGCCCCTCAATAAAGGGCGCGTCGCGGACGCGCTACTCGTCGACGATCGTTGCGCGCAATGCACCGATGCTGGTGATCTCGACCTCGAGCGTGTCGCCTGGCTTCATCCATAGCGGCGGCTTGCGGCCGTGGCCGACGCCCTCGGGCGTTCCGGTGGCGATGATGTCGCCCGGCGACAACGCCGTGAAGTCGGAGCAGAAGGACACGATCTGCGGGATCGAATAGATCAGCTTGTCGGTGCCGGAGTGCTGCACCTGCACGCCGTTCAGCCGCGTGGTGAGCGTGAGCCCGCCGGGATCGGGAAGCTCGTCGGTGGTGACGAGCCACGGTCCAAGCGGACCGGTGCCGGGCCAGTTCTTGCCCGAGGTGACGGAGAATTTCTGATAGTCGCGCACCGAGCCGTCGACGAAGATCGTATAGCCGGCGATGTGGTCGAGTGCGCGCTCGGCCGGGATGTGTCGGCCGGCTTTGCCGATGACGAGCGCCAGCTCGCCCTCATAGTCGAAATTGTCGGACAGTTTCGGCCGGATCATGGCGCCGCCGTGGCCAACGAGCGTGTCGGTAAAGCGGATGAACATGCTTGGCTGTTTCGGCAGCTCGCGCGACACTTCGGCCGCGTGCGCGCGATAATTGACGCCGGCGCAGAGAATTTTGTTCGGCTGCGGAATAACGGGGAGGAGCTTGATGTCGGCGAGCTTTCGATCGGGCGTAGCGCCGTGCGCGGCCTGACGCAAAGCCTCGACGCCGTCCGCTGCGAGCGCAGCAGCGAGGCTCGGCCGCCCCACTTTGGCGTTCAACGTGACGACGCCGTCGCCGCTGACTGCTCCAAACGAATCTTTGCCGTCCGCGCTGAAACTCAAAAGCCTCATGGTAACGCTCCCCGTTCGCTTGCAGCCGCAGCTAAGCACGGTCCCCCGCGGTAAACACGCGAAAATAGTTCGAATTTATTTCAAATGCAGCGATAGTTGCAGCCATCCGTCAAGCATTCGGTTATCCGCAATTTCACTTACGCGAAACTGCGCCGGTGCGTCCGTGTTGGCGATTGGGGAGCGGCCCGGTCCAAGCCGCTGTCGCACTGGATTGCGGAGCGAATGCGAATGGCGGATGGCCAGAGCCATGAGCGCCCGATATTTCTGTCGGATCAGGCTGCGGGGCGCGGCGAGTGCCGATTCGCCGCCGTGGTCATCGGCTGCTCGACGCTGATTTTTCTCGGGCTTGCTCCGTTCGCCAAGTGGCCGCTGACCCCGGTGCCGGCGTTTATTCCGATCTATCAGTCGGCGCTCCTGATCAACGACCTGATTACGGTCGTGTTCCTGCTGGGGCAAAGCCAGTTCGCGCGCGGCAAGGCGCTGATCGTGCTGGCCGGCGGCTATCTGTTCACCGCGCTGATATCGAGCGCCCACGCGTTGACGTTTCCCGGTTTATTTTCACCTGCGGGCCTGCTTGGTGCCGGCCCGCAGACGACCGCGTGGCTCTACATGGTCTGGCACGGCGGCTTTCCACTTTTTGTCATCGCCTATGCGTTGTGCGGCGGGGAACAGCCGCGGCGCCCCTATGCCTTGATGCTGTCGATGGCAGCAACGGTTATCGCCCTCGTGATCGGCTGCGCGGTCTTTGCCACGCAGGGCCCGCGTCTTCTGCCGGCGATCATGCGGGGGGACCACTACACGTCGTCTTTGGTTCTCGTGGTGACCGGTGTCTGGACGATTAATCTTTGCGCCGCAGTGGTCGTGTCGCGTCGCCGGCCGCTGTCGATTCTCGACCTTTGGCTGATCGTGACGATGTGCGCCTGGATGTTCGACATCGCGCTCAGCGCGTTGTTCAATGCCGGGCGTTTCGACCTCGGCTTTTATGCGGGCCGAATCTACGGGCTTGCGGCGGCGAGTCTCGTGCTGGTCATGCTGTTGTGCGGGCACACCCGGCTCTATCTGCAGCTCGTCAAATTGCATCGCAGCGAACGCGAAAAATCGGCCGAGCTGGCGCGCATCACTACGATCGACGCGTTGACCGGCATCGCCAACCGCCGCGCCTTCGACGAAGCGCTGCACGAGGAATGGCGCCGCATGTTGCGGCATGGCACCGCGCTGTCGCTGTTGATGATCGACGTCGACTATTTCAAGCGATTTAACGATACATATGGCCATGTCGCGGGCGACGTGTGCCTCGGCAGGGTGGCGCAGACGATCGCGAGCCGGGCGCGGCGGGCCGGTGAACTTGCCGCGCGCTATGGCGGCGAAGAGTTTGCGGTGCTGCTGCCGCAGACCGGCATCGGCGAAGCGAGCAAGCTTGCTGAAGTCATCTGCGATTCCGTGCGCGACTGTCAGATTCCGCACGCGCAATCGGGCGCCGCGCCTCACGTGACCATCAGCGTCGGCGTGGCGAGCATCGGCAAGTATCCGGATGCGGCAGCCGCGTTCTCGCGCCAAGGCGCCGCATTCGCCGGTGCGACCATGCTGGTCGAGACGGCGGACCTGGCGCTGTACCGGGCCAAGATGGCGGGACGAAACCGAGCGGCAGTCGCGTCAGCGAATGACGCGGCGGCCGCCGGCGAATTTGCGCCGGCGACCTGATCGTTAGAATTTGATCATGTCGATCTTGGTCAGCGTCGATTTCGCCGACACCAGCGGCGCTGTCGCGAAGGTGTAGGCCGTGGTGACATCGGCGTAACGATTCGCGGCTGACATGCCGTCAACTGGCACGATCACTTTCAATCCACGCATCGCGGCATCCGCTCCGGTGAACAGCACCGCACCGTTCGAAGCGGTGCCGGCGACGATCACTGTCTGGATGCCTTTGTCCTTGAGGATTTTGTCCAGGTCCGTGTGGACGAACTTGTCCGGTCCGGCCTGAACGTGCGGCTCGTCCGCCATGGGGGCCACATCCTTGATGACGTCGGCCGTGGTCGAGTTGCCGATGATGCTGTAGACGACGGGCACCTTGGCGGCGCGCGCCTCGGCAAGAAGCTTCTTCACGTCCGGAATGCTGGCCATGCAGGCCGGCCGCTTGCCGCAATTTTGCGTCATAAAGTCGAGCATCAGCAATGCGGTCGTTTTCGGATCGACGGTGACGGCCTTCAATTGCGGCGCCGGCGATGTTTTGATGCTGGCCCAATCGTCGATCACGTTGCCGGCAAATGCCGGCGCGGCGGCCATTGTCGCGGCCGCAACCAGGACGATTGCGGAAATGTTTACTGCACGCTTCATGTCGATCTCCCGTTGGGCCGCGCCATATTCGCCGGCGCGCATGCCATGACGCCGCGATGAGAACCGCAAGGCGCGGGTTTTATTCCAGACCGTTTGCGTGGCGCAAGCAATTGACAACATTGACGCTGCGGCCGACTAGCCGCATGGACGAATTGCACTGCGCGGGCCAATATCGGCGCCGACAGTCCGGCGGAGTCGGGTGCAGGCGGGAGGAGGCAGCTATGGACATCAAGGTGGGACGTGAGGCAATCGCCGAAGCGAGCAAGAAGCTCAGCAACTGGGGCCGCTGGGGCAAGGACGACCAGGTCGGCACGCTCAATCACGTGCGGCCGGAGGACATCGTCAAGGCTGCGAGCCTGATCCGCACCGGAAAAGTCTTTGCGCTCGGCATTCCGCTTGACGCCAGCGGGCCGCAGAACGGGCTGTTCGGGGGGCGCTTCAACCCTATCCACCAGATGCTGGCGACCGGCACCGATGCCATTGCGGGGCGGCAAGACTGGAACAAGATCCGCTACGCCGACGACACGCTGATCTGCTGCGTCCAGGGTGCCACTCACTGGGACGCGCTCGGCCACGTGTTCTATGAGGACAAGGCCTATAACGGTCACGACGCCAAGTTGATCGACTCCAAGGGTCTCAACGTGCTCGGTATCGAGCATTCCAGGAACAAGATGGTCGGCCGCGGCGTGCTACTCGATATTGCGCGCTTTCGCGGCGTGAAGTGGATGGCCGACGGCGAGAGCATTTCCAACGACGAACTCGACAAGTGCGCCAAGGACCAGAATGTGTCGATCGGCCGCGGCGACTTCGTCATTGTCCGCACCGGGCAGATGGAACGCTGCTTGCAGGAGAAGAAATGGGGCGGCTATGCGGGCGGCGACGCCCCAGGCGTCAAGTTCGAGAACTGCTACTGGTGTCAGGAGAAGGAAATCGCCGCGATCTGCACTGACACCTGGGGCGTCGAAGTGCGGCCGAACGAGACCACCGATGCGAACCAGCCGTGGCATTGGGTGGTGATCCCCGCCATGGGGCTCTGCATGGGCGAGATTTTCTATCTCAAGGAACTGGCCGAGGATTGCGACGAGGACGGCGTCTATGAATTCTTCTTCTGCGGCCCGCCGCTGATCATCACGGGCGGCACCGGCTCGCCGCTCAATCCGCAGGCGATCAAGTGATTGCGAGACGCTGTATGAGCTGTCATGCCCGCGAAGGCGGGCATCCAGTAACCACGGCGCATGAGATAAAATCGGTACTCAGTGGGTACTGGATCCCCGCTTTCGCGGGGATGACCGGGATGTGAAGGGAGTGTTTGCCATGCCCCGTTATCTCAAGCGCGGAATGGACGCGAGCGCGATCAAGGCGGCTGACGCCAAGGTGCGCGAGACGGTCGAGCAGATCCTGGCCGACATCGACGCGCGCAAGGACGTGGCGGTGCGCGATCTGTCGCAGAAATTCGACAACTGGTCGCCGGCCTCATTCAAGCTCAGCGCCGCCGAGATCGAGCGCGCGATCGGCCAAGTGCGAAAGCGCGACCTCGACGACCTCAAGTTCGCGCAGGCGCAGGTGCGTAATTTTGCGCAGAAACAAAAAGACACGATGCGCGATCTCGAAGTCGAGACGCTGCCGGGCGTCGTGCTCGGTCACCGGCACATTCCGGTCAACTCGATCGGCTGCTATGTGCCGGGCGGCCGCTATCCGATGGTGGCGTCGGCACACATGTCGATCGTCACCGCGCGCGTCGCCGGCGTGAAGAAAATCATCGCTTGCGCGCCGCCCTACAAGGGCGGGCCGCATCCGGCGATCGTGGCGGCGATGCATTTCGGCGGCGCCGACGAGATTTTCGTGCTCGGCGGCGTGCAGGCGGTCGCCGCCATGGCGCTCGGGACCGAGACGATCACCCCCGTCGACATGGTGGTGGGGCCCGGCAACGCCTATGTGGCCGAGGCCAAGCGGCAATTGTTCGGCCGCGTCGGCATCGATCTCCTCGCCGGGCCTACCGAGACGTTGATCATCGCCGACGAAACGGTTGACGGCGAGATGTGTGCCACCGACCTCCTTGGCCAGGCCGAACACGGCCCGACCTCGCCCGCGATCCTCATCACCAATTCGGAGAAACTCGCGCGCGACACCATGGCGGAAGTCGAGCGGCTCCTCAAAATCCTGCCGAGCGCCGATCTCGCCGGCAAGGCCTGGGCCGACTACGGCGAGGTCATCGTCTGCGACTCCTACGATGAGATGGTGCGCGAAGCCGATCGCATAGCTTCCGAGCACGTCCAGGTGATGACGCGCGATCCGGATTATTTTCTCAACACCATGAAAAACTACGGCTCGCTGTTCCTCGGCCCGCGCACCAACGTCGCCTATGGCGACAAGGTAATCGGCACCAATCACACGCTGCCGACCAAAAAGGCGGCGCGCTATACCGGCGGGCTGTGGGTCGGCAAATTCCTGAAGACCTGCACCTACCAGAAAGTGCTGACCGACGAAGCCAGCGCCAAGATCGGCGAAGCCTGTTCGCGGCTGTGTGTGTTGGAAGGCTTTCTCGCGCACGCCGAACAGGCCAACGTTCGCGTCCGCCGCTACGGCGGCCGCAATGTGCCTTATGCGCAGGCGGCGGAGTGACCTTGTCCACCTCTCCCCGCGCGCGGGGAGAGGTCGACGCGCGAAGCGCGGCGGGTGAGGGGGCCTCTCCGCGATTCTGAGCTTTGCGGCAACGCCCCCTCATCCCGACCTTCTCCCCGCACGCGGGGAGAAGGAGCAGCAAGCGGTGAATCGGTGCCCATTGATCTCGCCAAGACTGCCTCCTTCAGCCTCGATGGCAGGCGCGCGCTTGTCACCGGCGGCGGCCGTGGCATCGGGCTGGCGGCGGCGTCGGCGCTGGCGGGAGCCGGCGCGCATGTGACGCTCGCGGCGCGGACCAAGAGCGAGATCGAAGATGCCGCCGCGGCGATCCGCGCGCGCGGGCACAGGGCCGACGCGTTGCAGCTTGATGTGACCGATATAGGGGCAACGCGCCGCGCGATCGCGGCGGCCGAACCGTTTCATATCCTCGTCAACAATGCCGGTATGAACCGGCCGGCGTTGCTGCCCGATGTCACGGTCGACGACTTCGACGCCATCATGAATCTCAACGTCCGCGCCGCCTTTTTCGTGGCGCAGGCGGTCGCGCTTAAGCTCATTGAGGCGAAGCTGCCCGGCTCGATCATCAATATCTCGTCGCAGATGGGCCATGTCGGCGCCGCGCGTCGCACGGTCTATTGCGCGTCCAAGCACGCCATGGAAGGATTTACCAAGGCGATGGCGATCGAGCTCGCGCCGCATGCCATCCGCGTCAACAGCCTCGGTCCCACGTTTCTCGAAACGCCGATGACAAAACCGTTCTTCGAGAACAAGGCGTTCCGCGACGAAGTCCTGTCCAAGATCAAGCTCGGCCGCCTCGGCCAGCTCGGAGAACTCACCGGCGCCATCGTGTTTCTCGCTTCCGACGCGTCGTCGCTGATGACCGGCTCGGCGCTGGTGCTCGACGGCGGTTGGACCGCGGAGTGATGGCGATGGCGGACGACGCCGACCTGCAGCGCAAGATTGTCGGCACGTGGAAACTCGTCAGCGTCGCTTACGAGGATCAGTCCACCGGCGAACGCACGCCGGTCTATGGCGCGCACCCCAAAGGCGTTCAGATCGCAACGCCGGAGGGTCGCTGGCTCGCGCTGATGACCGCTGAAGGCCGTCATGTGCCGCAGAGCGAAGCCGATCGCGCCCAGGCGCTCAAGACCATGATCGCGTATACGGGCCGCTACCGCGTCAACGATGGTAACGTCATCACCAAAGTCGAGGCGGCGTGGAACGAGGCCTGGGTCGGCACCGAGCAGGTGCGCGCCGTTCGTTTCGATGGCGACAGGCTGTTGTTGCAGAGCCCGCCGATGCCGCATCCCAACATCAACGGCAAGGTGGTGCGCGTGATTGTCGCATGGCAGCGAGAATCGCACTGACCCTTCGCGTCCCGCCACATTGACGGTACCGCCACACGCGATACCATCGCATGGCGATCGGGGCATCTGCCAATTTTTAAATGCATTGATCGGGGCGGCGCATGTCGAGGGAGCGAGAGCACGTCCCGGATTGGGAGCATCTGCTATTCGCGGCATTATTGTTGGCTTTCATCGTCTGGTACCTTTGGACGGCAGCCGCAGCGTCGCTCACCTTCAGCAATCTCATTCTGATAGCGCCGGTCGGCGCGGTAGCGGCGGGTCTGCTGCTCTACATCGCATCGGTCGAAATTTTCGGGCGGATGCCGGCGACGAGCGCCTCGGCGGTCCAAGCTGACTCAACCGCAAGCACACCGCACGGCCGCTTCCGATCCGGCTCGCTCGCCACGATCGCGGCGCTCATGGGTCTGTTCGGCGCCTTCGTCGTGACCATACCGTACATCGGCTTTGACGTCGCAACGTTCCTGTTCGTCGGCGCCACGCTATGGCTGCTGGGTGAGCGCAACATCGTGGTGCTGCTGTCGCTCGCCCTGGGCATCGCGGTGGCGCTCAGCCTCGCGGCGCTCACATTGCTGACCTTTCCAATGCCAATGGCGGTCGCTCGTGCCGTATGGAGCAGCCTGTGATCGACTGGCAAGCGTTGCAATCATCCCTGCATCTTCTGGGCAGTTCCTATAGCGCGTGGCTGCTGACCATTCCCGGCATTGCGCTCGGCATGCTGGGCGGCGCAATTCCGGGCGTTTCTTCTGCTCTGATCCTGGCGATCGTTTTGCCGGCGACGCTGTGGATGAGCCTGCTGTCTTCGCTGATCTTCATGACCGCGATCTACACCGGCGCGGCATTTGGCGTCGCAATCCCGGCGATCCTGATGGGTGTTCCGGGCTCGCCGGCGGCGGTCGCGACTTCGTTCGACGGCTACCCGATGACGCAACGCGGCGAGCACAATCTTGCACTCGGCCTCGCGCTGGCGGCATCGACGCTCGGTCACATGGGCGCCTATGTGATTTTGTTCTTCGGCATCGGCGTCATTTCGCACGCGGTGCTCAAGCTGGGCCCGCTCGAGATGCTGCTGCTGATGCTGTGGGGCCTGACGCTTATCGCCGCGCTGCGCGGGCGCTACGTAACGCGGAGTTTGGTGTCGGGGCTGATCGGCATTCTGATCGCCACGATCGGGCTCAGCCCGCGCGATGTCATCCGTGGCACCTTCGATTTGCCGGAGTTGCTCGATGGCGTGCCGGTTGTGCCGGCGATGATCGGGCTGTTCGCGGCCAGCGAATTGTTCAATCTCGCCGGCGCCAGCTATCTGGTGTCGCAGTCCGATCTGCGAACCGTGCGAATCCGCGAAATTGCCCGCGGCATGGTCGACGCGCTGCGCCATCCCATCGTGATTTTACGCGGCCTCGTCATCGGCGCGACCATCGGCGGTCTGCCCGGGGTCGGCGCCGCGGTCTGCAATCTCGTCTCCTATGCGGAAACGCGGCGCGGCGACAAGCATCCGGAGAGTTTCGGCAAGGGCAATCCAAAAGGCGTGATCGCCGCTGAATCCGGTAATGCAAGTTCGGAAGCCGGCTCGATGGCGACGCTGCTGGCGCTCGGAATTCCCGGCGGCGCCTCATCGGCGGTGATGCTCGCGGCGCTGTCGCTCCACGACGTGACCAGCGGGCCGCAATTCCTCGATACGTCCAAGGATGTCGTCTACGCGATCATCCTCAACAATTTCGTCCAGGGGGCGATCATGCTGGCCCTGGGGCTTGGCCTGATCGGGCTGATGGCCAACATCATTCGCATTCCGGTCCGCATTCTCATTCCGGTCATTCTGGTGCTGGCGACGTTCGGTTCGTACGGACTTTCCGGCAACATGGCCGGGCCGTTGACCATGGTGGTGTTCGGTCTGCTCGGTTGGCTGATGCAGCGGCACGACTATTCGGTGCCGGCCTGCGTCGTCGGATTGATTCTGGGCGGCAAGGTCGAGGCGAACCTGCTGCAAACCTACCAGATCAGTGGCGGCTGGCAGCTCAGCTATTTTGCCGGGCGTCCCATCGCGATGGTGCTTCTGTTACTGCTCTTGTTCTCGCTGTTCAGCCGGCCGATCATGCAATGGTGGCGCCGGCGGCGCTCCGCTTCCGCCATGGCGCTGTAAGAAAGTCAAATCCGCGTAAGGAAACGTCCATGACCCGTAGGATTACATCAAAGCTAAACAGCACGGCTGAGCGCGAAGTCGGCAGGCTCGTGGCGCGGCGGCCGTTCCTGCGAATGCTGGCTGGAGCGGCTGCGATGGGCGGGTTGTCGGCGCGAACGGCGGCGGCCGCGTCATGGCCCGATCATCCGATCACCATCGTCGTTTCCACCAACGCGGGTGGAGGCTATGACACCATGGCGCGTAATCTGGCGCCCGCACTCAGCAAGGAGCTTGGCGTTCCCGTCAACGTGCTTGATAAGCCGGGCGGCGCGATGCTGCTCGGCACCAAATATTTTCTCAGCCTGCCGCACGACGGCAATACGCTGTTAGTTACGGGGCCGTCGCCGTATTGGTATTTCGACATCAACAAGTTTCACGCCGGATACGATCTCAAGGATTTCAATATTCTGAATGTCCAATGGACGGATAAGACCGGCGTATTCGTGCCGAAAGGTGGCCGCTTCCAGTCGTTCCGGGCGATCCTCGACGCGATCAAGGCGCAGCCGGGCACGGTCAGTTGCGGCGTGGTTCGCGACTCCGGCGAATTCTTCAATTCGGGAATTCTGCTGAAAAGCCTCAAGCTGCCGCTCACCGCCATCCGTCTGGTGACCTACGAGGCGAGTGCTCCGCTGCGCACTGCGCTGGCCGGCAATCAGCTCGACTTCGGCATGGTGTCGGCCGAAGCAAGCTTAAGCATGCTCAGCCTGATCAAGCCCGTGGCGGTGTTCAGCGACACTCCGATGGAGGTTCTGCAGAATGCTCCGACCGTCAATAATGTGCTCAAGCCCGACGGGATCACGGTCGATTTCGTGCCGAGTTCAATGCGGGCGCTGGTCACCTATGCGGACCTGAAGGCAAAATATCCGGACCGCTTTGCGAAGCTGCATGACGCCTACAAGAAAATCATCCACGACCCGGAATTCATCGCTAAGGCGAAGAAACAAGCCATCGAAACCGATTGGCTCGGCGAGAAGCTGTCGCTTGAGAAGATCAAGGCGGCATATGCGATCTTCGACAAATACAAGGCGTTGCTTTCCGCCCAATAGGCCGGGCGGGTAGGAGCGTGTCTCAAGCCGATGAGGCTTTGAGCCACGGATAATCCTCGGCGTAGCGTTCCTCGAAGCGCTTGATGGCGTCGCCATATTCCTGCGTGTGCGCGATTTCGTCCAAACCTCTCAGCAGGCGCTTCTTACTCAACGGCGCGACGTCGAAGCAGTGAGTGGCGCCGTCTGGGCCGGTGACGATCTGGTTGGGTAGATCGACAGTCATCTGTGCACCGCGTTGAGCGAGCAATTGCCGCAGCAGCAAGTCTACAGTTGCAGGCGGCAGCCGCACCGGCAAAACGCCGTTCTTGAGCGAATTGTTGTAGAAAATGTCGCCGAAATTCGGCGCGATAACGGAACGGATGCCAAAGCCCATCAGACCAAACACCGCGGTTTCGCGCGAAGAGCCGACGCCGAAATTTCGGCCCGCGACCGCGATCACGGCGCGCCGGTAGGGCTCCTGATTAAGGATGTAGTCAGGCTTCTCGGAGCCGTCGGCATTGAACCGCCGGTCGTGCAGAAGAATCTGGGCAAAGCGTGGGCCCCACGGCACCTTGTTGAATCGTGTTGGGCAAAGCTGGTTGGTGTCGAGGTTCGCCTCGTCGAACGGCACGGCGATTCCTGACCAGACTGTGAATGTTTGCATGATCGCCTACTTCCTCCCGCCGAGTTCGCGCACGTCGACTAGGTGGCCGCGCAGCGCCGCGGCGGCCGCCATGGCTGGGCTCATCAGATGGGTGCGTCCACCCGGGCCCTGCCGCCCTTGAAAGTTTCTGTTCGACGTCGATCCGCAGCGCTCGCCGGGCTTGAGCTGATCGCCGTTGAGCGCCGTGCACAGCGAGCAGCCGGCGTTGCGCCACTCGAACCCGGCCGCGGTAAAAATTCGATCGAGGCCCTCGGCCTCGGCTTGGCGCTTGATGCTCTCGGAGCCGGGAACGACCCAGGCCGGAATCACAGCGCGGCCAAGCTTGGCGACGGCGGCTGCGGCGCGGATGTCCTCGATGCGGCTGTTGGTGCATGAGCCGATGAACACTCGATCCACGGCGATCTCGGTCAGCGGCATCCCGGGCTTGAGTCCCATATAGCTCAGCGCCTTGCCGTATTCGTTGCGCCGTTCGGCATCCGGCTCCTTGTCCGGGTCGGGCACGCGTTCGGTGATAGGCAGCGACTGCTCTGGATTGGTCCCCCACGTGACCATGGGGACGACGCGCGCCGCATCGAGGTCGACGTCCTTGCCGAATTCTGCTCCGGCGTCCGACGGCAGCGCCCGCCAGAATTTCAGCGCGTCATCCCAGGCGTGGCCCTTGGGCGAAAATGGCCGGCCGGCAAGAAACTGATAGGTGGTGTCATCCGGCGCGATCATACCGGCCCGGCCGCCGGCCTCGATCGACATGTTGCAGATGGTCATTCGCTCGTTCATCGACATGCGGGAAATGGCGGAGCCGGCATATTCGATTGCGTAACCGATCGCACCGCCGATGCCGATCTTGGCGATCACGGCAAGGATGATGTCCTTGGCGGTGACGCCGAAGCCGAGCGAACCATCGATCTTGATGCGCAACGTATTCGGGCGGCGTTGCCAGATCGTCTGCGTCGCCACCACGTGCGTTGTTTCCGAGGCGCCGATGCCGAACGACAGATTGCCAAATGCGCCGTGCGTCGAGGTGTGAGAATCGGCGCCGACAAGCACGATCCCGGGCTGGCTCAGCCCAAGCTCCGGCCCGGCAACGTGAAGGATGCCCTGGCGCGCGTCGCCCCAACCGAACCGGGAGATCTTGTATTCGTCGGTGTTGCGGATCAGCAGTTCGACCATGTTGCGGATTTCGGCATCCGGAATGCTGGCGACGCCTCGCGACCGGGCTTGCGGATCGGTCGGAATGTAGTGGTCGGAAAAAGCGAAAACCTTGTCCGGGTGCGCAACTGCGAGGCCGCGCTCATGCAGGGTATCGAACGTGTGCCGCGACCCTTCATGAATGAGACAGCGGTCGACGTAGAGCAGGGTTTCGTCTTCCTCCTGCACGACGATGTGACTGTCCCAGACTTTGTCGAACAGCGTCTTCATTCTGCATTTCCAATTCTGTTTGCGTCGGGGCGCGGCGAACTGCACTGCGCTAGTGGGGCCGATTCTAACATTCGCATCCCAGTTCGGCACCCCCTCATGCGAGTGTTAGAATCAAAAGGACCACTAGCAACTATAAGTTCTAGTGGAGCTTTTTGGATCTGACGTTCGCTACCGGAGTTCCCGGCTGGGTGGATAGCGAATGTCAAATCCGCTCCACTAGTCGAGGCAAAATCCTTTGCCGCGGATGAAGCGGCCGAAATCGGTGCGCGTCGGCTCGGCGTACTGCCGCGCCTTGTCCTCCGACCATCCATAGAGCTGTGCTGTGCCCCAACGCTCGACATTACGTTGGCGCCGATAGGGTCGCAATGCCGCCCGACGCCGGTTGTAGGCATCGATCTCGCCGGCAATGTCGCGTTTGCCATAGGTGTTTTCGATGACCGTCGTTTGCAGCGACAGACGCGGCGTAATCTCGCCGGCTTGTGCCGGCCAGCCGACGCAAAGCCCGGCAATCGGAAAAACGCGATCCGGCAGCCGCAAAAGCTCGCTCACAACCTGCGGCTGATCGCGGATCGCGCTGATTGGACAAAAGCCTAGGCCAACAGCTGCCGCCGCGCACATGAAGGCGGACATCACGATGGCGCCGTCCACGGCCGCGTTGAAGAACTGATCGAGATGATCGTTCGGGAACGGCTTATCGTGCAGCCGCGCCATCATTGGCAGCCGCTGTCCGTTGCCGACGAATACCAGAAACACCGGCGCGTCTTCGATCCATGGCATGTCGGGAATGGTCGCGACGATTCCTTTGCGAATGGCCGCGTCGCGCACGACGACGATATCGCATTGCTGAAGGTCGCTTTTAGACGGGGCCGAGAGCGCGCAGGCGCACAGCAGCCGCAGCAGGTCCGCTTCAACGGGGCGCGGCGCATAGCGCCGATGCGAACGGTGCCCGGCCATCTTCGCCAGTCCGCTCAGGCCGTCCAGCGTCGGATCGATCGCGAATTCTCCGCCGAAGCGCTCCATCAAGGCTGCTTTGATGGCCTGCGTAACCGCATTATCCAACATGACGCCTCTCTCGCTGCCCGCTGCTCACCCACATTGTGAACTTGGCGCGCGGCTGGCGCAAACGAGATCGCCGGCAATTGCGCGCGGCGGTCGCCTGTGATTCAATTGTGCCAATGCCGCGAACGCGGCGCCCGGAGGCGACGCCATGGCCATCACCGTTTGCCCGGTTACGGAGAGTTTTGCTGCCGAAATTGGCGACATCGATCTGTCTCGGCCGCTCGAACCAGCCGATCTCGCGGCCGTCAAAGAGGCGTTCACCAAATATGCGGTGCTGGTGTTTCCCGAGCAGCATTTGTCGGACGATCAGCATCTCGATTTCGCGCGGCATTTCGGGCCGCTGGAAACGACCATCGCGCTGTTTCGCAAGGATGCGAAGCTGCGCGTACGCAAGGAATTCGCCGACGTGTCCAACCTCGATCCTGAAAACGAGATGTGGGGCAAGGACTCGCGCCAGCGCATGTTTCAGCTCGGCAACCGGCTGTGGCACACCGACAGCTCGTTCAAGCGGTTGCCGGCGCGCGCGTCGCTGCTCTATGCCCGCTCGATCCCACCGGTCGGCGGGCACACCGAATTTGCCGACGAACGGGCGGCCTATGATGCGCTGCCCGACGCGACGAAACGCCGGCTCGATACGCTCGTGGTGGAACATTCGATCTTTCATTCGCGCGCGCGGCTCGGCTTTTCCAATTTCAGCGACGAGGAACGGCAAGGCCTGCCGCCGGTGCCGCAGGTTCTGGTGCGCACGATGCCTGAGTCCGGGCGGAAATCGCTCTATCTCGCGTCGCATGCGGGCCGTATCCTCGGCATGCCGGAGGCCGAGGGTCGCGCGCTGATCGACGAACTGGTCGCGCACGCCACGCAGCGGCAGTTCGTCTATGCGCACCGCTGGCGCGTCCACGACCTCGTCATCTGGGACAATCGCTGCACCATGCACCGCGGTACCGAATTTGACGATCTGCGCTGGAAGCGCGACATGCAGCGCGCCACGGTGTGCGATGTGGCCAACACCTGCGAGCAGGCCGGGATTACAATTGCGGCGGCGTAGGCGCCAGGCGTCATGCCCGGCACAAGGCCGCGCATGACAAGACTTGCAACGCCTGGGACCAGTCTTACGCCGAGATCGGATAGACCGCCTTCTCGCCCGACAGGACCCGTGCGACATCGCTGGCGCATTTGGTCTGCAATTCCTCCAGCGCCTCGACCGAGTAGAACGCGGTATGCGGTGTGAGGATGACGTTGTCACGGCCGAGCAGCGGGGAGTCTTTGCCGAGCGGTTCGGTCGTGACCACGTCGAGCCCCGCGCCGCCGAGCTGGCCGGAATCGAGTGCGGCGATTAAGGCCGGTTCGTCGACCAGCGGGCCGCGCGCGGTGTTAATCAGGTACGCGCCCTTTTTCATTTTGGCAAAGACCGCGGCATTCATCAGCCCGCGCGTTGACGGCAATAGCGGCGCGTGGACGGAAACGAAGTCGGAGCGCGCGAGCAACTCGTCGAAACTCACGCCTTCGACGCCGGCAGCGGCAAGCGCGTCGGTTTTGACGAATGGATCGTGGGTCAGGACTTTGAATCCGAACGCCTTGGCCTTGGGCGTGAGTGCGCGCGGAATGTTGCCGAAGCCTATGAGGCCTAGGGTCTGACTCTCGAGCCGCCGCAGCGGCACGATCGGCGGCACTTCCCAGCGGCCGGATTGCACCAGCTTGTTGGAAAACGGCACCTTGCGGGCCAGCGCCAGCAAAAGCGCCATGGCGTGGTCGGACACTTCGCGCAGACAATAGTCCGGCACATAATTGACGGCGATGCCAAGCTCTTTTGCGGCGGGCAGATCGATGTTGTCGACGCCAAGCCCGAAACGGCCGATCGC
>Ga0265338_10005222_pt1 | contig 17034 bp, 19 predicted proteins | sample 42126metaG_FD_193579 | JGI IMG/M metagenome (GOLD analysis project Ga0265338, IMG submission 193579) | Rhizosphere microbial communities from Carex aquatilis grown in University of Washington, Seatle, WA, United States - 4-21-26 metaG | ecosystem: Host-associated > Plants > Roots > Rhizosphere... | reverse complement strand
CACCTGCGCCGAGCCGAGTATGTGTCCGGCATCGCGGAACGTGACGGTCACGCCGGGCACGGGTTGAAACGGATTTTCGTAATCGTGGGCGACGAGTTGCTGCACGCTTTTCTGGGCGTCAGCAGTGGTGTAAAGCGGCTCGACCGGAGGCTGATGTTTTTTTGCACGGACTTTGGAGACAAACATCGCGTCCTGTTCCTGGATGTGCGCCGAGTCCAGCAGCATGATGCCGCAAAGGTCGCGCGTGGCGGAGGTGCAATGGATGGGGCCGTCGTAATTCTTGCACAGGCTCGGCAATTTGCCCGCGTGATCCAGGTGCGAGTGGCTCAAGACGACCGCGTCCACCTGCCTCGCATCGAACGGCAAAATCTTGTTGAGCTGCTCCGATTCCTGGCGATGGCCCTGAAACAAACCGCATTCGAGCAGCAGCCGCTTGCCGTTGACCTCGATGAAATACATGGAGCCGGTGGTGGTGCGGGCCGCGCCGAAGAAGTGGATTTTCATGCGCGGCAGATTTAACCACGGATGGACACGGATGAACACGGATTTTTAATGTGCGCGGGGGCTTCGTGACGGTCCGGCAGCACCATGCGGAGCATGGGGCCGGGCAAAATCAAATTCCTTTCATGCAAAAAAGGCATTGGACATCCGCCGTCAATCCGCTAAATTCACCGGACTTTATGAAATGTGAAACCATGAATTCGGTGCTAACCTTCGTGCTCGGCGCGTTCGTCGTGCTCGGCGTGATTTTTGCGTTGCAGACAATCATCCGCACGCGGGAATTGCGCACCCTGCAAATCCAGATGACCAACATCAACGCCAACTACATGCGGCTCCAGACGCTGGCCGGCGATGTGAACGCCTACAATCAAAAAACCCCGAGCCCGGAATTGACGCGCATTCTGCAAGCCACCAAGTGATTGCCTTAAATTTATGAACGACCCCGAAATCAATTCCCCGAGTGATTTGGCCGGCCAGGTGGCCGCGTTGCAACGTCAGGTGTTCACGTTGTTGCTGGCGCTCATCGTCGTCAGCGGCACCCTCGTAGCTTATCTGGGTTACGAATCACACCACATCGGCAAGGACATCGCCGCCATCAACGGCCAGATCATTCAGCCTTACAAACAAAAATTGCCGGCCATCGAAAGTTTTATCAGCCAGCTCGTCGCCTACGGCCAGGCGCACCCGGAATTCCGCCCGGTTCTTATGAAAAACGGCGTCGGCGTGGCAGCACCGTCGGCCACCAACACGTCGGCCAAGCCCGCACCCGCCGCGCCTGCGGCTCCCGCCGCCCCGAAGAAGTAATCTACGATAATTTCACGCCGCAGTTCGGACAAAAATTCGACTGCGGCGGAATTTTTTCCCCGCAGCCCGCGCAAACCGATTGCGCCGCCTTGTTGCGCCTGTGAATGATGAGATTCCGGATGTAGGGAATCCACGTGAAAGCGTAGGCGAAAATGAAAACCGAATCCTGCTGGTGGATTGAGTAGCAAAGGAATATCAGCGAGCCGGCCAGACTCAACCACCAGAACGCCTGCGGCACAACGACGCGCTTTTTTTTCTCCGTGACATACCATTGCACCAGGAAACGCGAGGAAAAAATCAGGTTGCCGAGCCAGCCGACAACCTTCCAGACGCTCCAATCAATGCCGAACAGTTTGCCGCCGTGCCAGATCAAGTTGGTCAGCCAGTCCATGCCACAGATTAACCGACGCTCCAATGGCTCTGAAAGCGAAATCAACGCCGCTGAATTCAGGGCTTTTTACTCCGCCATCAATTTCGCGACCTTGGCTTCCAAATCCGTTGTGCCGTGGATGTCGCGGAGGATGCCCTTCCGGTCCGCCAGCCACACGGCGGGGAGGGCGTTGATGGAATAGTCCCTGCCAAACTTGTTGTCGGAACCGCGTCCGCCGAAATACTGCGGCCAGGGCAGGCCCTCTTCGCTGATGAACCGCTGCGCCTGGTTCGTGTCGTCGTCAAAATTGATGCCGACCACGTCAAAGCCGTTCGTGTGAAACTGGTCGTAAAGTTTTTTGACCTCCGGCGACAGCGCCACGCATCCCGGACACCACGTCGCCCAGAAATCCACCAGCACCACCTTGTTGGACAACGTGGTCAGGTTCACCGCGCGACCGTCCACGGTCTTGAATGCGATGGGCAGCGGCCTGCCCACGGCATCTAGCCGGCGCAGCAGGCCCTTGCCCATTTCCGTCAATTCCGACGGCCCGCCGCTGTTGGCCATCAACTCGCCAAAATCGTGCGTTTTCAACAGGTCGGCGTCCGTCGAAAGGTCCATCAAAATCTCGTAACCCTCATAGCCGTTGGGAAAGTCCTTCACCAGCGCGCGCCCGGCCTTTTCCAATTCCGCCTTCATGTCCGCGCCCGCCGCCGCCTTGGCCTGCAACTCGCGCCCGAGCAGGTCCAGCCGCAATTCATAGCGCAACTCCACGGGCGCATTCGGGTTGCCGAGCTGCGCCTGCTCGCGCGCGTCGAGGTCGGCCAGCCGGTTTGTCGCGCCATAGTGCGTCGCCATTTTCAGCGCCTGGATTTCCACCACGCGCGCCAGCGGGGCGTTCGTGTCGCTGGAAAATTGCGCGTAAAACCCACGCGCACGGTCCGCCAGCGCACCGGCTTGCGCGGCCTGCTGGTCGTCAAATTTAGCCAGTTCCGCCTCGGTCGGCGGGTTCGTCTGCCATTCCATTGGCGGCTTCGGCAGTGAAAAATTCGTCAGCGCCGACCACGCCTGCGCCGCCGTCAGGTTCGTCCCGTTCGCGCGCGCGCCCGGCGCGAACAATGCCAATGCCGCCAGACAACCCGCAAGAATCTTGAATGTATTTCTCATTTATGTGCTTTCTGTGACTCCGTGGCCGTGATTTCGTTCAACCGCCGGCGACGATTTTTACGATTTCCAGCCGGTCGCCCGCGTTCAACTGACGTTGGGAAAACTCCGATGGCGCGACCGCCTCGCCGTTGTGCTCCACCACAACGCTGCGCGGCAGCAGTTTCTGCGCGACCAGAAATGCCTCAATCGAGCACGGCAGTTGCGCGTCAATTAGCTTTCCGTTGGCGGTGACAGTCGGATTCATTATTTGAAAATGTGGAATTCGGAATTGGTGGCTAAATATGACAACGAGACAAAACCGTCCAATTTTAAATTTGCGAACTGTTCCGGCGAAATCAACTCAGTTGTTCCATCTGAATATGCAACTGCATGTGCTGGATTCGGAAAAAATGAATTCCAAAACCCCGGCTTATGCACATCGCTGAATTCTTTTCGACAGACAATTACAATCTCACGATTGGAGACACTTCCCCAAACAAAGTTTGTCTTAATCAATGAATCCAAATCGAAGCCGACCACAATTGCAGAAAGTTGCTTGTTGTCTTGTGAAAGACCGAAAAAATTAAAATTTGGGCTGTTTGTGCTCGCGCTCTTCCAAGACTCAATTGTCCAGCGACAATGATTAAGGGCCCACTCATTGGCTGGACCTGGTCCAGAGCGGGGTCGAAGAAGAAACACGAAAATCAAAGAAATTATTACAAATACACCGAACAATCCTCGTATAAAACCTGGTCTCAAACGTAATTGAGATTTATCCATAAATTTTCTTACGCCGTCAATGCCGCGTCCCAATCTTTCCAGACCGGTTCGTAGCCAAGTTTGCGGATCAGTTCTGCCACTTCGCCGGCGGAACGTTCGTCATTTTTATTCGGCGTCCAGGAGCTTTTCCACTTGTTCCAACAATTTGGGAACATGGCTGATGGTCGCGTCCCAGAGCACGTCCAGATCAAGCTGGTCGTAGCCATGCACCAGCCGGTTCCGCATCCCGACAATCTGCCGGAGTTCGGGAAATTTTTCGGCGGTGGCGGCGTCTTCCGCGCGGAGTTGCACGAAGGCTTCGCCGATGATTTCCAGCTTTCGCTCCAACGCCGCCTGCAATATCTCGTCGCGCTGCAAATCCGCGACGGTCTTGCCATCGGTGAACCGGCAGAGCGCCTCGGCGGCGAGCCGGATGTCATGCAGTCGTTTCCGGGCTTCGGTGGTCATAAACAGGGGTGCGGTCGCGGTTGACTTCCTCGCGCAAGACGGGATTGCGAATCATCCGCTCGGTGAGCAAATCCACAGGACGGGCAAAGATTTTTTCCAGCGCGTCCGCCAAGCCCAAAAAACGATCCGCCACGCCCGGATGCAACGGTGGTAGAAAATTGGCGATGAAATCCAGGTCGGATTCCTGCGAGTCGAAGTCGCCACGCGCCGCCGAGCCAAAGACTTCAAGCCGTCCGACGCCGAATTGGCGACAAGCCTCGGCGATACTCGCTTTCCGTTGTTCGATAAGCGCAATCACAGCACAACTATATCACAAAGGGATAAACCGATGCAACCGGCGGACGGTGTGGCGAATTTTCACGCCGTCAACGCCGCGTCCCAATCCTTCCACACCGGTTCGTAACCGAGTTTGCGGATCAATTCCGCCACTTCGCCGGCGGAACGTTCGTCGGCAATGTTGAATTGCCCCGTCGCATTCGTAGCCCGGTTCGGCTGCGGCGCCCATTCGCTGGAACCGGACGCCAGTTCCACAATCCGGCCGCGCACGGTTTGATGCAGCTTTTCCTTGCCCGCGCCGGTGTAGCCACCCGGCTCGGTGTGGCTGCCCGCGCTCATCATCGTCACGCCCAGCGGAACCAGCCCGTCGCGCAGCTTCGCCGGTTCGCGCGTCGAGAGCACAATGCCCACGTCCGGGAACATCAAGCGAATCGCGCAAATGAGCTGCGCCAGTTCGCGGTCGGTGATGTGCGTGAGCGGCTGGAATTCGCCCGCGCTCGGACGCAGCCGCACCGTGGAAATGGTCAGCGCCGCCTTCCAGCAATTCCGCAGCAGATAATCCGCGTGTGCCGCCGCACAAATCGCCTCGTAACGCCAGTCAGCCAGTCCGTAAAGCGGGCTGATGCCGAGCCGGCGGAATCCGGCGGCGTAGGCGCGCTCCGGCGTTTCGAGCCGCCAGTCGAAATTCCGCTTCGGCCCGGCGGTGTGCATTTCCGCGTAAACCTTGCGGTCGTAAGTTTCCTGATAAACCACCAGCCCGTCCGCGCCCGCCGCAACCAGCGGCAGGTAATCAGCAACTTCCATCGGCCCGACTTCGAGCGAGATGCCCGGCCAGTCGGTGTGCAGCGCGGCGATGCAGTCGCGCAGATAATTGTTCGAGACAAATTTCGGATGCTCGCCTGCCACGAGCAGGATGTTGCGAAAGCCCTGTTCCTTGAGCGCCCGCGCCTCCTGCCGCACTTCATCCAGCGACAGCGTGACGCGCAAAATCGGGTTGTCGCGAGAGAAACCGCAATAGGAGCAGTTGTTGACGCACTCGTTGGAAAGGTAGAGCGGCGCGAACAGCCGGATGACCTTGCCGAAGCGCTGCTTCGTCATTGCGTGCGACCGGCGTCCCATGTGCTCCAAAAATTCCGAAGCCGCCGGGGAAATCAGGGTGGCGAAATCGGCCAGCGACAATTTCGATTTCGCCATGCTTTCGCGAACCGCACCGGCGCCGGCATCCAGCGACCGCTTCACCAGCGCCGGGAGCGGCAACGAATTTAATTCAGGGACAAAACTCACGCAAACAAGTTACCAGAGCGGCAGGCAAAGTCGAGGCGCGTGAGCGTTCACCACTCCGGCGATTCGTAGGCGCCGATGTCCGGCGCGGAACCAACGTAGGCGTTGCCGTTCTTCACGCCTTGGTTGACCAGCCGTCCGGTGGGAACGGGGCGGAGAAACGGCAGTTCCGGCAGCCCGCCATCATCGCGGCGCGGACCGGTTGCCAGGGAATAATCCACGCTCAACAGATCGCTGTTTGTCGCCACCGGTGAAACCACCTGCCAACTGTTGTTCGTGCGCAATGAACCGCTACGGAACGAATCCGCGCTGCGTCCGGCGATGGACAAATTATTACGGACAATATGGACGCTTTTCATGGGTGCGTTCGTCGAGTCGTGGTCCAGATCGAAATTCGCGCCGCGATTGGCCCAAGCGGTGTTGTTGTCCACGGTCTGGCCGGCGATGTTGTTGTTCTGGTCCACGCCGTTGGCCATGTTGCCGAAGGCAAGGCAGCGCACGAGTGTGTGCGGTGTGCCCACGTAGCCGCCACCGAGCTTGAAGCCGTTGCCGTTGCCCTGCCAGTCGGTGTCGCCGAAAATATTGGTTCCCATCCGGAACGCCCAGCAGTTGGTGATGACGACGGTATTGGTGCCCATCCACAAATCCCAGCCGTCGTCGGCGTTTTCCCACGAACGGCAGCCGCTGAAGACGTTGCCCGGCCCGAAAATCCACTTGGCGCTGAAGCCGTCGGCGTCCTGTCCGTGCTTCGGGGCATCGTAGTTGTGGTAGGAATCGCAGTTCAAAACTAGGTTGTAGCTGGTGTTCGTGTCGCCGGTGATGTGGATGCCGGTGTTGCCCGAATTGTGGACCACACAGCGTTCGACGGCGTTGGACGCGCCGCTCAACCGGATGCCGTTGTGTCCGGCGTTGGTGGTTTCCAAACCGTAAAGCCACCAGCAGTCGCCGCTGATGGAAATGCCGTCGGTGCCGGTGCCTTCGCCGGTGAAATCAAACATGACCGGCTCGCCCGGATATGGCCGGACGCGGATGGATCGTCCGGGTGCGCCGTTGCGGGAGAGTGAAATGGTGCTGGACGATTTGTAAATGCCGCCGCGCAGGTAGATCAAGTCGCCGGGATTGGCGAGATCCGCCGCCTTGCCCAGCGTGGCGAACGGATGATTTGTGTCCGTGCCGGCATTGCCGTCGCTGCCGTTCGTCGCCACATAATACTTGGCAGCCTCCGCACCCGCCTCGATCAGTTGCACGGTGGCACGGACGAACCAGGCATTCGTCCCCGGCAGCCGCGTGGTGAACGATTCACGGACCGAACCAATCGGGTCCGACGGCAGCGAATTGGTTATCGCTCGCAGCCACCAGGGGCGAAACCAGTTTGCGCCATTCAGCCGGGACGAAAGCAGCAAATCAATCTGCACGCCCGGCTGGCGGCCGGCACGTTCCAGCACTTCGACGGAAAATATCCCGTTCGTTCCACTCGTCGAACCGGATTTAGGATTCACAATACCGGTGATTGCATCGGGAACACGCGGGTCGGTTCCAAAGGCAAACTCCACGAGATTGGCGTTGCCATCGCCATCCGGGTCATTGGTCGCGCCACTCTGCGCGGGAATATCAGTGAAACGAGTCGCAGCCCAGTCATTGTAAAACTGCGCGCCGTTGAGCGGAAGCACCCCGACAAGAAAAACAGGCAATATCAGCTGGGTGCAGCGCGCGGAAAGTCGGGTCATAGTCACTTTAAGATACCCCGCCAGAGCAAAAATCCAATTTGAACGTTGTGCAAATCACCTTGGCAATTGTGCACTGCACACCACTGGCGAAAATTCAAGATTGAACTTCGCGGCCGTTTTTCCAATCGTGAGTGGAATGAAACTCGGGCTTGGGCTGTATCGGCATCAACTTAACGCGGAGCATTATCGCTTCGCAAAGCAATGCGGCTGCACACATCTCGTCATCCATCTCGTGGATTATTTCCGCTCGTCGCGCACCAACCACCCCGGCGACCAGCCCGTTGGCGACGACACCGGCTGGGGACTGGCCGGCAATCCCGACCGGCTCTGGACATTCGAAGAATTCTCCGCGATTAAAAAAGAAATCAACAGTCATGGCCTCGAACTTGAAGCCGTGGAGAATTTCGATCCCGCGCACTGGCATGATGTGCTACTCGACGGCCCGAAGAAACTGGTGCAAATCGAAGGCCTGAAAACCATCATCCGCCATGTCGGCCGGGCAGGCATTCCTGTTTTCGGCTACAACTTTTCCATCGCCGGCGTCGCGGGCCGCGTGAAGGGAAAATTCGCGCGCGGCGATGCCGAGGCTGTCGGCATGGACGGCACGCACGACAAACCGCTACCCAACGGCATGGTCTGGAACATGGTCTTCGACAAAAATGCCGCGCCGGGAAATGCGCCTTCCGCCACGCCGGAACAACTTTGGTCGCGCCTGAAATTTTTTCTTGATGAACTGGTTCCCGTCGCCGAGGAAGCCGGCGTCACGCTCGCCGCGCATCCCGACGACCCGCCGTTGCCGACCGTTCGCGCCCAGCCGCGCCTCGTCTGGCAGCCGCAGCTTTACCAGAAGCTGATTGACCTGAAACCCAGCCCGCGCAACGCGCTGGAATTTTGCGTTGGCACCATAGCCGAGATGAAAGACGGCAATGTTTATGACGCTGTGGACAATTACAGCCGTCAAAATAAACTTGCCTATGTCCATCTGCGCAACGTCCGCGGCAAGGTTCCGAGCTACAAGGAAACCTTCATCGACGACGGCGACGTGGACGTGCTGCACATCCTGCAGATTTTGAAGAAAAATAATTTCACCGGCGTCGTTATTCCCGACCACGCGCCGCAAATGAGCTGCGCCGCGCCGTGGCACGCCGGTATGGCCTACGCGCTCGGCTTTCTGCGCGCCGGGCTGAAGACGCTGGAGCGGGAGTAACAATTTCCATTGCGAACGCGGGCCGTTCATGAAAACTTCTCCACGCCCGCTATGGCTAACAAAACTTCCAAGCCGCCGGTCGCCGCGATGATTCTCGGCGTCGGCTCGTTCGCGCATAGCATCGGCAAGGCGCTGGCGGATGCCGGGGCGGACGTCTCGACGTATCTGACGCGCAATTACGGTCATTTTCCGCCGACGCTTGCCGGGGAAACTTTTTCACGTGACGCATTTCCGAGTCCGGTTCCGCTGCTGAAGGAAAACAAAATTGACGTCGTCATCCCTCAATCCATTTACTGGGCGCAGGCGCCGTGGGCGAAAGATTTGTTGAAATCCGGCGTCGGGATTTTTTCGCCGACAGGAGAGGCGATGCGGATTGAGCGCGAACGGGATTTTGCCCGCGAGCTGTGCGCCCGGTTCAAGATTCCATTTCCCAAGGCATTCGTCGCATCAAACCGGATCGAGGCGGAAAAAATTCTCGCGAAGAACCCGCAGCCGTTCGTCATCAAAAATCCGCTCTGTTCGCCGACGAGTCCCATCCACACGATTTTGTGCGAAACGGTCGCCGACACGCGGGCTTGGCTGCGGCACGTCAATTACGCCGAGGGCGTGTTTTTGCAGGAATATCTTGGGCGTGCCGAGGCTGGGCACATCGCCCTCGTGAGCGGCGGCGAGATTTATTCGCTCGTCACGAACCAGGAATACAAATACGCCTTCAACGGCAATCAGGGCATCGTCGCCGGCGCACCGCTCGGCGGCTTGGTTGAGCGCGACGAGAAAGACAAATACGATTTGGCTCGCGAATTGATTCATCCATTGAAGCCGTGGCTTCGCGAAGCGAAATTCAACGGGCCGCTGCAGGTCACCGCCATCAAGCGCGGCGGCAAATGGCACGTCATCGAATACAACATCCGCATCGGCGTCACGTCCGGACCGATGATTCTGCGGATGCTGAAAAATCCGGCGGAAATTGTTTTGTGCACGGCGCGGAATGAGAAACTGATGCTGGAGTTCAACGACAAATTGAACTTCGGCTGTTCGCTCACGCTGGCGGGCTACGGCTATCCGTTCACGCAGGTGCGCAGCCCGCAATTGCCGCTGGAAGTGGACGGCAGGTTTGATTGCGACGTCTGGTGGAATGAAGTCGCGCGCGGTGCGGACGGCGATTTGGTTGCCACCGGCCATCGCATTGCGGACGTGATTGCACTTGCGCCGAAATTGGACGTGGCGATTGCAAAGGCTTACGCGAATATTCGCAAAATTCGCGTCGTGGGCAGTTATTTCCGCACGGACGTCGGCCAAAGCCTCTGGCCGCCGGGAACGGTTTGATTTTTCGTGTATTTGGCGTATTTCACGGTAAAACTTTTTGACGTTAGATGAATTTGAGTTCCGACAATTTTCCGCCGCGGCCGGCGTGGACCGAGATTGACCTCGGCAAGCTGCGCCGCAACCTGCAACTCATCCGCCGGGACTTGCCGAAGGGCGTGCGGCTCATGGCCGTGGTGAAGGACGAGGCTTACGGCCACGGCGCGCTCGACGTGGCGCGTGTCGCGGTGGAAGAAGGCGCGTGGGGCTTCGGCTTGAGCACGTTGGAGGAGGCGATGACGCTGCGCGACGCGGGCATCACCGCGCCGCTCCTGCTGCTCGGCGAACGGCGCGAAGCCGAACTAGAATGGTGCGTGGCGCACAACCTCACGGTTTGCATGAACGAACCGCACAACGTCCGTGCGCTCGCCAAAATCGCCGCGCACTTCGGCAAACAGGTTCCGGTCCACGTCAAAATTCACACGGGCATGAGCCGCTACGGCGTCCGCTGGGACGAGGCGCTGCCGCTCATCGAGCAAATCGCCGCCGAGAAATCGCTGCTGCTCGAGGGCGTGATGACGCATTTCTCGCAGTCGGACGAGACCGACAAGACGTTCGCAAATCTTCAGTTCGCGCGCTTCAGCGAAGTATTGCGCGCTCTGGAGCAGCGTAAAATTTCCGTAAAGCTGCGCCACGCGTGCAACAGCGGCGGCTTTCTTGATTTGCCGCAGGCGCATCTCGACATGGTGCGCGTGGGCATTTTGCTTTACGGCGTTTTCCCGTCGCAGGTCTGCCGCCAGATTCCCGGCATCGAACCGGTGATGTCGGTCAAGGCGCGCATCGCGGCGATCCAAAAGTTGATGCCCGGCGAAGTCGTCGGCTATGGAATGCGCTACACGGCGAAAACGGAACGGCGCATCGCCATTTTGCCGATTGGCTACGGCGACGGTTTTCCGCGCGTGCGCAACGAAGGCTGCGCGCTCATCCACGGCCGGCGCGCGCCGCTCATCGGAGGCATCGCGATGGACGCGCTGATGGTGGACATCACGGACATTCCGCAGGCGCAGATGTGGGATGAGGCGGTCGTCATGGGCAAACAGGGCAGCGACGAAATCACCGTGCGCGACATTGCCAAGCTGAAAAATTCCGTGACCTACGACGTGCTGACGAACTGGCGGCTGCGGCTGCGCCGAAAATCAGTGAATGGAAAGACGGTCACAAAATGAAACTCCTTTTCTCTGAACAAAACTCAGACTACGAGCACTACCAGTTTCCCTATGCCATCTGGGCCGTGCCGGAAGACGGCGAAACGCCGTCGGACATTTTCAACGCGGGCTTCCTGCCGTCGTCGCGCAATCTGGACCGCTTTTATCTCTGCCGCCAGGTGCGCGTGAACCTGGCGAAGTTCAAGCCGTCATCAGAGAACCGCCGGATTTTGCGCAAAGGCGATGGTATCACAGTGACGCTCGTGCCGCGCGAAAAATACGATTACACGCCGGAACGCCGCCAGTTTTTCAAGACCTACGCCGACATCAAATTCGGCAAGGACGTGATGACCTTCGAACGGCTCGACGCGCTGTTCGCCTCGCCCATCATCTCGCACCTGCTCGTGTTCACCGACACCAAGACCGGCGCGGAAGTCGGCGTGGCGACGGTGTATCTCGAAGGCAGGGAACTCGCGTTTTATTACTACGCGTTTTACGACCTGAATTATTACGCGCGCAACCTCGGCATGTTCATGATGACCTCGGCGGTGGAATTGTTCGCCGGGCGGGGTGTGAAACATTTTTACCTCGGCACGTGCTATTCGCAAACGGCGCTCTACAAGACGCAGTTCGCGGGTGCGGAATTTTTCAACGGCTTCCGCTGGTCGGATGATCTGGACGAATTGAAATTCATCATCAAGCGCGACAAAAAGGAACTGTCCCAGCATTTGCTCGAGACCGAGGCTTACCGCGACGAATTTTACAAGGGCGATTTGGAGAAAATCGCGAACGCGAGCGAGTTTCGGGTGAGGGTGAAGTGAATCTCCCTCACCCTGACCCTCTCCCCAAGGAGAGGGAACAGCAAAGGGCGCACTCGGAAATTTTGACATCGATTGCATTGCCGACAGCCTGACGACAATTCTCCTTCTCCCGGGGGGGAGACTTGAGCCGTTTGGGAAACGGCGAAAGGAATTTGTCCCATCTTGCGGGACGAAGGCCGCAGGCCGAGCGAGTGGGCACGAGCGAGTCCACGCCGGGATGAGGGCGAGCGTTCTTCAAAATGCTTTTGGCAAATCCAAAGGGGCTTCCGAAATGGCCGGCGGTGGTTCCAGCGGCATCGGCTGGTCGTGGTTCAAGAAGTTCTCGCACACGCGGAAAAAATCCGCCGTGGTCGCGACGCGGCGGATTTCGAACAGGAACTTTTCGCTCACGCCTTCGCCGATGAAATTCATGAATTTCTTCATGCGCATCACTTGCGCCGATTCGGGCACGCCCGGCGTAATTTCGTTGTCCCACAACTCGCGGATGTAAGCCAGCACGTCGCGACCACTCGGTAATTTTATTTTTTCATCGCGAAGCTGTGCGCGGATCTGGTCGAACAGCCACGGATTGCGAATCGCGCCGCGCCCGATCATCAATCCGCGCGCGCCGGTTTCGGCGAGCAGCTGCTTCGCTTGTGCTGCGCTGTGGACGTTTCCGTTCGCCAGCACGGGACATTTCAGTTCCCGTGCCGCCCGCGCAATCAAATCGTAGCGCACGCCAGGACGATACATCTGCTTGACCGTCCGCGCGTGGACGGTGAGCAGGTCAATCGGATGTTTCGCGAAAACCGGCAGCAACTCGTCGAACTCTTCCGCCGACTGAAAGCCAATGCGCGTTTTGACCGTAAACGGCACCGTCACCGCATCGCGCAGCGCGCCGAGGATGGCGTCAATCTTTTCCGGCTCGCGCAGCAGCCCGCCGCCCGCGCATTTGCGATAGACGATGGGCGCGGGACAGCCGAGGTTCAGGTCAATCGCGGCGATGGGATATTGTTGCAGCAGCTTGGCATTGCGGACGAGCGCGGGGATGTCGTTGCCGATGAGCTGCGCCACGACGGGTTTGCCGGTCGGATTTTTGGTGATGGATTCGAGAATCCATTTTTCCGGGCGCGAATCGCCGTGGACGCGGAAGTATTCCGTCCAATAAACATCCGGCCCGCCGTAGCGCGCGATAACGCGCATGAATTGCAGCGTCGTCACGTCCTGCATCGGCGCGAGCGCCAGGATGGGCGCGTCGGCACGGAGCAGATCCAAAAATGTTTCGGACGCGGTCACGCACGAGGTTAAACGGGATTGGCGGCCAAAGGCGAATAATTCTTGCCTTTGTCGCCGCTCTCCGCAACTTAACGCCCAACAATGAGCGGAAAAATCTTCATCGGCACGGATAGCGGCGCGACCACGTCCAAAATCGCCGCCGTCCGGGAAAATGGCGAGGCGGTCTCCACCAAAATTTTCCAGCACCCGACCAATTCCCAAGCCGGCCCGGCGGCGGTCGTCGCCGGCTGGATTTCCGCCATCAACGGATTTCTTGCGCAGAACAAACTCGACTGGTCGCAGATCCAGGGCGTGAGCCTAGCGATACCCGGACCGTATGAACGCTACGGCGTTCTCGGCAAGGCGGCGAATTTCCCGGCGGGCTTCGCGGGCTGGAACGTTCATCAGGATTACAGCGCGGCGCTCGCCAGGGAAGCCGGTCGCCCGGTGAAATTGACCGTGGCCAACGACGGTCATTGCGGCGGTGTGGCCGAGGCGCGGATTGCGCGCGGCACCCACCCGCTGTCCGTCCTGATGCTCATGCCCGGCTCCGGCCTCGGCAGCGCTTTCGTGGGGCAGGACGGCCTGCCGCTCACCGGCCAAAGCCTCATGGCCATGGAAACCGCGCACATGGCCGCGCCGCTGCATCTGTTCGGCCCCGGCATCAAGCCATTTCCCTGCGGCTGCGGCAAGGACTGGGGCTGCGTGGAAATTTACACGACCATCGCCGGCCTGCCTTATCTGCTGGCGGATAAACTGCAAAAATATCCCGGCCACGAACTCGCCAAGTCCACCGCGCCGGTGAAGGAACAGGTTTTGTCGTTGCGCCACCGCGCGCAAAAGGGCGACGCGCTGGCGCTGGAGATTTTCGATTTTCAGGCGCGCGCGATGGGTTTCCACATCGCCAATCTCACGATGGCTTTGGATCCGGGCATCGTCATCATTGGCGGCGGGCTGATGGACCATGAAGTGACCACACCGGAATTTCGCGAGCGTTACCTGCGCATCATCGCCGAGACGGCCGCGCCGTATCTCTGGCCCGCGCAACGCGCCAGCATCAAAATCATTCCCGCCGTCCTGGGCGAATTATCGCAGGCCATCGGCGCCGCGCTCGTGGCGCTTTATCAAAGCGGGAAATAATTTCACGCGAAAGCGGGCAGCGACCATCGCCAGCCAATGGAAACCAATCAGACATCAGCGCAAACGCCAACAGCCGTTGACCGGTCCAAGATAAAATGGCTCGGCGGGTTGCTGGCGATGTTGATTGTCGTCGGCGGAACCGTCGAATTGCTGGTCTGGAAAAAACCGCCTGCCCATCCGCAAGTGCCGGTGGTGTGGACGCTGGACAATGTCGCGTCAATCGGTGGCCATAAACCCGAGGTGCTCGGCGCGCCGGGAATTGTGGACACGGCGGCGGGCGGGCCGGCGTTGCGGTTCAACGGCCAGAGCGATGGTCTTTTTGTTCCGGTAAATCCACTGGCTGGCTGGCCGAAGTTCACGGTCGAAGTTCTTTTTCTTCCCGAAACCAACTGCCCGGAGGAGCAGCGGTTCGTTTATGTTACGGATGACAATGATGACCGGGCTACCCTCGAAACCCGCAGCGCCGATGGCCAGTCGTGGTGCCTGGACACCTGCCTGTGGAGTGGTGACAACAACCAGACCCTGCGCGACACCGCTGCGCTGCATCCGAACGGGAAATGGGCATGGGTGGAATTGGTTTACGACGGCGAAACAATGTCGCACTACGTCAACGGCGTGAAAGAACTGGAGAGCGGGATTGCCTTCGCGCCGATGACGGACGGGCAGGTGTCGTTGGGCGTGCGCAACGACCGGAGATACTGGTTCAAGGGGAGCATCAAGGAAGTGCGGTTCATTCCCGAGGCGCTGAATTCCAATGCGCTTGAGCGCGTATCAGAAAAGTAGCCGGCCAGCCCAGCGTGGATTTCGGCCATTGCCTGCTTCGACTGGATGTGGCGAAGTTGTAAAATCCCGAAGGGATTGCGCGAAAATAGCCCGGCGTTTCAACGCCGGATTTAAATTCAGGATTGCCAAAGTCCCGCAGGGACGGCTGAATAGATTTCATGTCCTACGTCAGTTCCTATTTCCATTGCGTCTTCAGCACCAAGGAACGTCGCCCGTTCATCACGCCGGAATTACGCGAACGGCTCTGGCCATTTTTGGGCGGCATCGCACGGCAGAACAAAATGAAGGCCATCGAAATCGGCGGCGTTGAGGATCACGTTCATTTGTTGCTTTCGTTGCCATCTACGATGGCCTTGGCCAAGGCGGTTCAATTGATCAAAGGCGGTTCATCCAAATGGATTCATGAAACGTTTCCGGAACAACGTCTGTTCGCATGGCAGGAGGAATACGGCGCGTTCAGCGTGAGCGTGTCGCAACTGGACAAAACCATTGAATACATCAAGGGGCAGGAAGCGCATCATCGCAAAATAACGTTTCAGAAGGAATTTCTGGCACTGCTGAGAAAACACCGCATTGAATACGACGAACGGTATTTGTGGAAATGAATTTCAGCCGTCCCTGCGGGACTTGTGTCGCACTGAATTTTTTCCGGCGTTGAAACGCCGGGCTATTGTCATAGCGTCCCGATGGGACGTTGACCCAGCATAGTCGCCCCTCGCCTGTCCGGCTCGGACCGTCAACGCTGGGCTGGATGATGGAATCCCGTTGGAATTCCGGGAAAGCACGCCCGTTGTGGATTTCGGCCAATGCCTGCTCCGGCGGGATGCGGGGGAGTAATTTAATTGGGCGCAATCACAGCGTGGGTTCTCGGCCGTCAATGATCTGAAATTTGATTGGTTGAACCGTCTTCGTTAAACGTGATTCTGATGCCGACACTATTACTTTCTTGGTCCACAATTTGGACACGTCCGGAGGGGAAATATTTCGTCATTAAACTTTGGTGGACGCCATTGTCGTAATGCCTATCCGAAATGTAATTGGTGGAACCATTCTCGTTGTAGTCTACGACATATGAAGAGAAGGGGCTACCGCGGCGTTGAATTTGCTGGTTAATCCGGCCCGAAAGATAATAAACGGTGCGGCTTCTTTCCTCGCCGTGATCATATTTGATGGCCGTTTCTTTGGAGCCATTGGCTGAGTATGTTATAAAGTCACCGTCCCGAATTCCATTTGTGCAATAGCCTTCGGTGAATTTCTGGCCGTTGGCGTAATAATTAATCCAAACGCCGGTGAAATTAGTCGAAGGCCAGACCGGGTAAGGGCGCCATCCTGACCCGAGCTTCCGCTCCATGAGGGAATTAGGAATGTCTTGATACCTGCATTCCAGTATCCAGTAATCGTCGAGTTGGTAATCTTCGTAGTAAGGCCCGCTTGCTATCCTCGATCCATGCATGATTGTCACGTTGTAAGGACGCAACAACTCTTCGATATCCGCTTTATTTTTGCCCGCTCTGATTCTGGCAGTAAGCAAAATCCATTTGAGTTTGGAAGGCGGCTTGGCGGTGGCGCGAAGCACCTTGGCAGCGGCATCGCGCACTTCCTGTGATGACGAAGCTAGGTCTGCCGACGGCGAGGGAGCGGGTTTGCAGCCTGAAATTAAAACTAACAATACTGCAAAGAATCGTTTCATGACTTTTGCAACTGGTTTATCTACCAAACCATTTTCCCCGGTTTCAATCAAGCATTAACATGATTCACTGTGTTTGTTCAGTTGAACTCGCACCGTGTGTCGGTTATTGTGTCCAGCCTATGACTTTGACGGAAAAGATTCTCGCCCGCGCCGCCGGCAAGCCGCGTGTGCAGGCCGGTGACAACATCTGGGTGAACGCCGACGTGCTCATGACGCACGACGTTTGCGGGCCGGGCACCATCGGCGTGTTCAAACGCGAGTTCGGCAAGGACGCCAAGGTCTGGGACAAAAACCGGATCG
>Ga0265338_10005221_pt1 | contig 17035 bp, 9 predicted proteins | sample 42126metaG_FD_193579 | JGI IMG/M metagenome (GOLD analysis project Ga0265338, IMG submission 193579) | Rhizosphere microbial communities from Carex aquatilis grown in University of Washington, Seatle, WA, United States - 4-21-26 metaG | ecosystem: Host-associated > Plants > Roots > Rhizosphere >... | reverse complement strand
CGCTCAATGGTCTGGTAAACATCTCCATTCATCTGAACATTCAGCTTTGCCATTTGATTTATTCCCGGTCCGGCTTACAGGTGAAATCACCCGCCCTGAGCGGATCATTATTTCGAAGTGGTGCGTGCCTGCAGCCAGGCCAAGTCATTCCCAACCGCAGCGGGACCTGGATAAGCCGTGCCTCCGCCCACGATTACGGGTTTATCACGGACGTACGGGTCCGACCACACGCGAATTTCCGCATGGCCATCGGCGTAAGACAGGCAGCCACTCGCACCATGGTAGCTTGCCGGCACATCCCGCCAATTGTTGTCTAACATAAAAACCCAAAAGAACCCGTCGTTAATGGAATCGCCTTGCTCATCAATGAAAACCCACGCCAATGAAGGCCGGGGCCTGATAATCGAATTATATTTGTCGTAGAGCTTAAAGGTACTGCCGCTTCCTCGCGGACCTGAACCAGTAATAATGGCGCCCGTATTGGGATCACGTGCGTTACCGTTGAGATACTTAACATCTCCAGCGAAGCCATTCATCATTGAGTTCATGGAAATACTGCGCACGCGCAGTCCATAAGGTCCGGCCACGGTATCGCCGGGGCATCTGAATACCCTGTAATCACGTGCCAGATATATGCCTAACAGACCTTCATTATTCTTTACCAAGGCAGGGCCGTTGGTATTCATTGTAGATCCCCAACTCATTTCATTGGCTATGCCATCCCAACTCGGCGAGGTAAGAAATTGTGGAGCGTAACTATCTGCATAATTTGGAACCAGTAGTCCCTGATTATCGTCGGGGTACATAATCCATGCCAGCAACAACTGGTGCTGATTGTTCATGCACTGTGCGCGCAGGGCCCTTAGCTTGGCCTGGGCCAGCGCCGGCAGGAGTAATGCCGCCAGAATGGCAATGATGGCGATGACGACCAGCAGTTCAATCAACGTGAACCCGTCAACCTTCCACGTCACACCGGGATCGGACTGGTGCGACCTGGATATTTTCACGCTTTCCATGTTCTTTATTACTTTTGGACGCGATAGAACTGCCGGGGCACCGACTTTGACACGGTATAAGGCGAGGCCGCTCCGCCCACAGCCGAATAAGGGCCTAGAACGTTCGTTGACGACAACAGCGTGCCTACAGGCCAGCTCAGCACCAGATTCCCTGCTGAATTGGTATAGGTAATCAACTCACTGGTGGCCGCGAGGTAGATTTGATAGACGTTGTTGGATGACAGCGAGTTGGTGAAAATGGCCACGTCGCTCATGGACACGTTGGCGTTATCAAACGCGTTGCCCTGCCCCTCACCCCATGGATAACCACCACGTCCGAGCAGCATCGAATACGAATTCGAGTAGCTCGAGCCCGGATAAGCGGAATCCAGATTCGCCGGCAGCGTGGCGCTCGCCACAGTCAACGGGGCGCTATTAGTGCCCATGTACATGGTGGCATGGTTCGGTCCATTCCAGACCATGGCCACAAACGTCCAATTGGTGAGCGGCACATACAAGCCGCTGGGCCAGATATAGCCTTCCCATTGTGCGCTGGGGTTTTCCACAACTCCACCCCACCGATAACCCAGCTGGTTGTTGTTGGTCGTACCCGGTGTCGGGACATACTGGAAAAAGGTCAACCCAAAGGCATTTCCATACCCACTGGCGCCAGCACTGGTCCCGGAATAATCACGATTTACCATGAAACCGTGTTCCCCGTAAATGTTCGCATTCGGGCCCGGTGAATAGAGCCACAGCATCCACGTCATATTACTGGTATAATTACCCAAGCCAGGCATGTCCACCCGGGCCAGGAGGCCTTGTCCGCTAAGGGGCATGTTTAAACCCACGTGATTCGGCGGGAAACCCGCACTGGGAGCCGCCGGTACGTCTTGAAAGACACCACCAGCCACAGGCGGATTGGTACCAATCACAACGGTGTTGGTCGGATCCACGATCGCCCCATCATGCCCGCCGTAGTAATCGTGCAGGTTGGTGGTCCCGTAATTCTCGTCCAACCGCCAATAAGCCCAAGGATTGTTGCTGACAACCTGGGCCGCGTAGCTGCCCGGTGTCGGGACAATGACACTGAAGGCGGCAGGAATGGAACTGGCGATGAAGGGCGGGACAGAATTCGACACCGTAACAAAGTAGCTGCCCGCCATGCTCGTTTGGATGGGGCTGTTCAAAACAAAGCTGCTGGTGGGATTATTGGTGATTTGACTGGCCAGCAAGTTCGTGGCACCGCCGGCGGTGATTTGATACCATCGGTACGTAAACGGCGGCGTTCCAAGCACACTCACGTTAAAGGAAAACGAAGCCGCGCCGGGGGCCAGGTACCGGCCGTTGGGCTGTGGTTGCACGGAAACAATTGGCGCACTCGGAGCAACAATGGTCAAATAAACCGGGGAGCTGGTAACCAACAATCCGGTTCCATCCCAATTGTTGGAGAAAGCCACACTGTAATAACCGCTATTGGCAACGAGTGGATTCGGGAGAACAAAGGAATTGCTGCCGATGCCCACCGCACTGGCGCCCAGGGTGGCATTGCTGTTATACAGCCATTCGTACCATCCGTTGGTTGCCACATCAATGCTCGCAACTTCGTTAAACGTCAGAGGGGTGCCCTGGTAATAGGTATTGGTCGGGTTGCCCGGTGTTATTGTGGGCGTCTCCGCTTCCTGTCCCAGGATTTCCGCCCAGGTGTTTGCGACGCGGATGCCGTCTATCTGGCAAGGATTGGCGTGGTTGTTGCCGTACATCCAGACCAGGAGATAATTCAAGTTGGCGGTGCTGGTGAAGTGATAGATGGCGTCCCAACCCGTGACGGGGTTGGGGGTGGTGTCGACAGCGAAGGCAACCGTGTCTGACCCGGAATAGTTTTTAACATCGATTTCCGTGTTCCCACCTGAGGTCGTAACAATTCTGCCAACCATGATGCCGCCCCACATGTATTGGTTTGCGGTATTGGTTGATATGGGATATCCGCCGAGATAACCTTCGCATTGATTTGTCACCCCAAAACCGCTTCCGTCCCCGGCATATGCCTGAACGTAATAGGGTCCGCCGGAATCACCGGGATGCCCCGGGTATCCCGCCTGCCCCAAAGTGCCCGCGGTAATGTAAGGCGTATCGCCTATGTCGGCCCCGGACGGAAGCACATATCCCGTCCCCGAATAGGTATTGCGCTTTACGGTCCGGGTAACGCCAATGCCGAGAAAAGTGGAGCCGGACGCGTTGCCGTTGGCAAAACCAACACCCAGCCCCGCGTCATCCTCACCATAGCCGTTGGTGCCACTGACCGGATAATAGAAGGACCTTTTGACCCACCGGAACGCAAAATAATTCGTGCTATTGGAATTAAGATGAATCGTTGCACTGGAGGCCATCAATCTTGTCGCCCAGGTTCCGGAATCCCACCCGTTGGTATTGGGCTGGGCCAGAAATAACGAACCCAAAGTGGTCCAGGTCGAAGGTAGATCAGGATATATTTTGACGTAATCGCCATAAACATCCTGGCTGCTACTGGCCAAAAGGGCATTGGTGGCCGCCGGGTCGGCCGGGTTCACATTCCATGGCGCAGTGTTTCCCAGGAAACCATACGAGGTTGTCCCGTTAGTCTGACCTTGAAAGGGATAGCTTCCCAACGCCACCGGCGTGCCATTGGTGACATTGTCCCATAATTCCCTTACAAACAGGGTGGCGTGAGATGGCATCACGCTGGCAAGGATTAACAGGGTTGAAACCGCAATGATTCGTTTCATGGCATTCTCGCTTTGGACGTTGGATTTAACTGTAATCTTAAGAATATAGCTCGATTTTGAAAATTTACATGTCGTCAAAAATAATGACGGTGCAATTAATCATCCGCGACCGCCACCAGACGCGCGTGGCAACTTTTGAGGGCAAGCTTCTGATTAATTTTTTATGACAAATTTGGTTGTTAATTTCCACCGACAAACAAAACGGGCAAGGTGTAGGTTCACCTTGCCCATGCCCCGATTCAAGCAATCAATACCATTAACTCTGCCGACGACGGCGAACCAGCATCAGCCCGGCGAAGCCAAGACCGACCAGGGCCATGGTGGCAGGTTCAGGAACGGTTTGAACGGCTGTAACGCTGATATTGTCCACATGGTAGGGCAATGCCGGAGAATAATTCGAATTATACATAATGCTAAAGCCGAATCCGTTGAACGCACCGGCAGTGATCGTATAAGGAATCGTTGCCCGGAAAACTTCCTCCCCGTTGGGATCAGTGAATCCCAAATCCGTGGAGGAGCTTGCAAAGAATTGTGAGTAATAGCCGACCGCAGCGTATTGGAGCAGAACGCCCGGTTGAAAATAGCTGCCGCCTTCGTTGTCCGGCAGCGAGTAGTCCAAATAGATATTGCCCGTAGCCGCAACGGCACTGCCAGCCTGGCCGGGATCTATGGCTGACAGAAACGCCGAGTTGCCACCTTCACTGGCAGAAGCGGCTACGCTATTGAAGTTACCAGTAGCAGAAACCCACTGAATTGAGAGGGAACCAGAAGTGCCGCTGCCACCAGCGGCAGTGGTGTTGCCAAGGCCATTGATGAGGCTCGCGTCCGTACTAAATGTGCTGTCAGCCGTTACCGTGGTACCGCCGCTTGGACCCCATTGCGAAAAGTCATCGAACGTGGTGAACAGCGAGGTTTGAGCATTGGCGGATTGAAACGCGAACGCCAGCATTCCGATTGCTAAAAATACTAGTTTTTTCATACACATTAGAACTTACGGTTTTGTTGATTCAGGCTGATTGCTTTCTTAACCCCAGCTTACGGCGGGTTGCACTTTTCGTCATGTCGTTAAAAGTAACGACAAGCGCTAAAAACCACGTTTTTCAGTGATAATTCGCGCCGTAGCGGCATCGGTGGCACCGGGAACATGGGTAAATTTGGCCACAGCCTGAGAACGGGAACGAACATGCAGTTTTTCGTAAATGCGCCGGATATAGGTGTTCACCGTCGGGCCGCTGATTTGAAGCGATTCAGCGATTTCTTTGTAAAGATAACCCCGGGCCAGCAATTCCAGGACTTCCCGTTCGCGGGGAGAAAGTTCCACCGCTTCGGAAGACTGGAGGGCCGGTCTTAGAAATGATTGCACGACTTTGCGCGCGATGTTGCTGCTCATGGGCGAACCGCCGGCGTGAACGTCCTGGAGCGCCGCCAGCAACTCCCCGCGCGATACTCGCTTCAACAAATAGCCGCTGGCGCCGACCGCCAGGGCGTTGAAGATATGTTCGGCGTCTTCGTAAACGGTCAGCATGACAAATTGTGTCCCCGGCAACAACGGTTTGAGCCGACGAACGCATTCAATCCCGCTCATGCCCGGCAGGTTGATGTCCATCAAAACCACCGCCGGCTTTTCGGCGGGCAAAGCGGCGAGCGCGGCTTCACCGCTGCCGTACCTGCTGGTGCAACGAAAGCCCGGCGTCCGATGAAGCCAATCGGCGAGCAGGCCCCGCGCCGGGGCGTCGTCTTCCACAATGGAAACCATGATGCTCACTTCATCTGTCTTGTTTTGCTCTTCTACCATAACCGTAACTTTCGCCGGCCGCAACCCGCCGCTGCCGGGTTCCTTATATTAACGAAACACCGCTTCCCCATCCGATCCGTGTCGGGCTGAAACTGGTGTTTTCTCTTTCCTGGAAACATAGAGTTATTACTGGTTTGGAGATGGCGGGATCCAACTTACACTCCAGGTATCCACATTGAACAGGTCGCCGAGTTTGGAGAATTTCACGTGACCATCCGCAAAGGCGACGTTGATTCCGTTGGGGATGTCATTCAGTGGCGACGTTAATGGCGGAGAATACGCCACATGCGCACCATGTCGTGCCAGAAGGACTACATTAAAATCCTGTGCCCAGTGATAGGTGCCTAAAGTTGACGTGACACAAGCCCACGCGTCCGGCCACAGACCATCAGTGAAAAATGGGGTGGATGAGGGATGTTGGATGCCTGACGGCTTTGCGAAGGGCAGGCCATACCTTCCATTCTGGCCGGCGCGAGGCCCTCCAGACGATACTCCAGGAAAGCCGAATCCAGCATCCTTGAGACTTGCCGGATCATACATCCAGCCGTTGAGGGTATAACTCCCCTCGTTGGTGAGAACATCCGGCGGACCGGCGGCAACCCAACAATGGCTTGCATCTCCAGCCTTTATGTAATTACCGGTGGGAAAAGGCTGACTTGCCGCCGGACAAAGCCGAACCGAGTCGTCGTGGGCAATATTTTCAACCAGCGTTGATATCCAGTTGTTTTGATAAGTGGCACCATACGTAATCATGGAATTATTGTCATTCAGATACATGTTCCCGGCCAAATCGAGCTGGTGGAGGTTGGACAGGCAGGTCGTCTGCCATGCCCGCAATTTCGCGGCGGCCAGCGCCGGCAGGAGCATGGCGGCCAAAACGGCAATGATGGCAATGACCACCAAAAGCTCAATCAGCGTGAAAGCCGGGTAATGCCCTGATTTGGTTGTAGGGCACGACGTAAGGAGTGCTGGCCCAAACGACTCGTCACCTCGTCGCCTACAAATCAGGACACTGCCGAAAGCCGTACGGCTTAAGCGGTCATTCTTTAATCCGCTTTGTGTCATGGTCTGCATATATGTGCTCACCGTGTTTTGTTAATCCGGCTGGTCATTCAATTAATCATGGCAATGGCGGACCGACTTCTACACGATAGAATTGCACGGGCAACAAAGCGGCGTTGGTGTCGACCCACTCAAACGGCATGGGCGGCGAATTGGTCGTGAACAACGTGTTCCAGTCAATCAGGTTGGTCGAACCCAGCACTGCGTAATCGGGACCGGATTGTCCGCCGACCTGCAAGGTGAATTGCCCGTTGTTCCACGCTGACGGCGAGATCACCGGCAGTGTAAGCGGGTTCACCGTCACAGTGAAACTTTGGGTCGCACTCAGGTTGGGGTTTCCATTATCAGTGACCTCCAACGTGATCGAGTTGGTTGTACCCGCCTGGCCAACCAATGGTCGCCACGAAAAGGCGCCCGTGTTCGTATTTACCGTCGCCGTGGCCGTTGCACTCAACAGGTTGAAGGTCAAGGTCTGCGGCGGTTGATTCGTATCGGTGGCACTAGCGGTGAAAGCGACGGTCTGCCCCACGTTCACCGTCCGGTTGGCAATTGGCGCCAGGGTCGGCGGTGTGTTGCCGCCCGGGGGTGGGAGCGCCGCACCTCCCGTCAACGCACGCACGCCGTCCGGGTCACTGACCGCACCCGTGTTCCAGTCGAACAATTGCGCCGCCCCCGGGGTGTCCCAATAGAAGGGTTTGAGTCCGTGACTGTTGGCGGAATCGACGACGTACTTGTCAAAGTAGGTCCTCGAAGCTAGATGCAAGTTTACGTTCGCACCCGTAAGATCCGGGTATGCAGCTGTGGTGCGCTTTACAGTCCCGAACTCGCCAAGCATCACGGGGATTCCTCGGCTTACGAACTTGTTGGTCATCTTCTGGAATTCCGCGTCCACATAGGCTTCCTCGCCCCAGGTAGGGTTGCGAGAGGGCAGGGTGGCGGAATGATAACCCTGTCCCCAGAAGTAGAACATATTGCCATAGCTCTGATCGCTTGTCATCCCGCAGAAGTTCCACGGGGAATAATAGTGTACTTCGACCATCAGGCGCCCGGGCGTTGGGTCCGTGGGCAAGGTATTCATCAAGTTATAGGTTGTGTCGATGTCGGTGTTTGGTCCCTGGACCACCAGCCAGCGATTGGTGTTGTTGCCGCCCGTGCTGCGAACCGCGCTGATGAAAGTGTTGTAGTAAGTCGTCAACGTGGACATCTGTGCAGCAGTGCTGACGTTTGGTTCATTTGCCCCCGCAAACAGCAAGTGGTTATCGTAACTGGCAAAGGCGGTCGCGATCTGTGTCCAGTAGGAGTTCATTTTCGCGTTGATCGTTGGATTCACGGATGTCCCAATATTATTTTCCAGCCAGCCATCATCCCAGTGGTCGTTGACAATGACGTACAGGTGGTCGGTGATACACCAGTCAACCACCTGTTTGACCTGCGCCATATAGGCGGGATCAATTTGGTACGTGGACTGGTTGGCGTGACTGTCCCACGCGCATGGGATACGAATGGTGTTGAATCCGGCGTTTGTGACTGCGTTGATCAGCGCCTGGGTTGGCGGCGGGCCCCAGCAGCCTACGCCACAGGGCGGCTCCATTGTATTTCCGAGATTCCACCCATGCGACGGCGTTGGCAACTGCGCTAACGCGCACAACGGAAGCATCAGTAGACACACGATCGCACTAACTGAAGCATTCAATTTGTTTAACTGACCGTTCATTTTTCTCCTTTCAACTCCGACGCTCGCTTTTCCTTCCAAAAGCAGCAGTTGAGAAACGGCCGTTTTGCATCGATGACATCCTATATTCATACATCAATATCCATCGCTTTGAATGTCATCAATAATCACGACACACGCGTGGCCACGGTGTAATTGACAGCCTCCTAGGCCGCAAAAATTTTCAGCGGCACGGTGAAGATCACCTTGGTGCCCTGCCCCGGCGCCGACTGGATGTCGCAACGACCGTGAATTTCCGCCAATCGCCGCGTCATGTTTTCCAGTCCATTTCCCGAGGAAAGCCGGGCAGCCACCTCCGGTGGATTTTTTTTGCTCGTTCCGGGCGTAAAACCGCGGCCATTATCCTCAACAATCAATTCAAAAGATGTTCTCCCGGCGGCAAGCCGGATGTACGTTTCCGAGGCGGCAGAATGTTTAACGACGTTGTGCAGGGCCTCTTTAAAGGCGAGAAACAAATTGTGACGCACATCGGCAGTCAACCGCCACCCGGGAAATTCGATGGGCATGTCCAGCCGGCAGCGGATCCCGGCAGCCGCCAGCAGGTCCTGGGCGAATTTCTCCAAATAACTCGCCAGGCCCTCCAAAGTATCGTGCCGGGGATTAACCGCCCAGACGACTTCGTCCATGGCCCGCGTCAATTCGCGCGCGGTGTCGTAAATCTGATCCAGGCCGGCGGCCGCGCGCTCCGGATGATCCAATTCGCCGCGAGCGGATTCGCTCAGCATGCTGATCCGGGTCAGATGCGCGCCCAGGTCGTCATGAATGTCCTGCGCAATTCGCGCGCGTTCGTGCTCAACCGCGCGCTGCCATTCGAGGCGTTCGAGTTTCCGCCGCATCCGGCGGCGGGTGTCAAACCAGACCAGCCCGCCACTGGCGGCAATAACCAGGGTCCAGGCCGATATGCGGAACCACAAAGTTTGCCAGAAATACGGCAACACGCTGAACGGGATGCTCGCGCCGGTCTCATTCCAAACACCGTCGTTGTTGCAGGCGATGACCTGAAAGAAGTAATTGCCCGGCGGTATATAATTGTAATTGGCCGTGCGCTTGGTCCCCGCGTTTTCCCATTCGGTTTCAAATCCGTTCAGGCGACATTTGAACTGCACTTTTTCCGGGTCAACAAAACTCAATCCCGTGTATTGAAACTCAAACCGATGCCGCCCGGGAGAAACTTTGATCGGCGCCCGGGCGGTTTCATTGGTCACCGGCTGGTCATCCACCTGCATGACTTCAATCTCAACCGGCGGCGGCAAGGAATTGGTTTCCACGTCCAGTGGATTTACCGCGACCAACCCCTTGCTGGTGGGAAACCACAAACGGCCATCCGCCGTTTTGCATCCCGCCGGCTGCAGCCCTTCCGAACATTCGATGGTCGGCATGCCATCATTGATGCCGTAAGTCTGGCAATGCACCTCATTGGTCTTCCCGTCCGCGCAACGATTCAATTCCGCCTCGCTCACGCGAATGATGCCGTTATGCGAACTCATCCAAAAAAATCCGCGGCCGTCCTCTTCGATGTCGCCAATGACACTGTTGGGCAGCCCCTGCTTGCGATTGATCACACTGAAACGCCCGTTTTTAATCCGATCCAATCCGCCGCCAAACGTCCCGATCCAAAGCGCGCCGTCTTTGTCAAAGTGCAGACATTCAATAAAATCACTGGACAGCCCATCGGCGGTCTGGAATCGGTTGATGAGATTATCTTTCAGGCAGGCGAGGCCTCCCCCCGCCATGCCAAACCAGACCGCACCTTGATTGTCTTCCACCACCGCGCGGACATCGCGCAGTGCCTGCCCCTGGCTCTCCGTGAACCAATTTGTCTGGTCCGCTTGATAACGCAACAGCCCCACGGCGGTGCCGATCCACAGGCCACCGTCGCGGGCACTTAACAGTGCGGGCATTGGCATCGTGATATTCGCCATGCCCGGCGCAAATTCAAAGCGATCGCCATTCTGCACGAACAGCCCCCCGCCCCAGGTGCCTGCCCATAAGCGGCCGTGTGCGTCTTCCGCCAGTGACCAGACGTAGGAATTGCGAATTCCTTGACCAGCGCCATAGTTGTTCCAGCTGTCGTTTTGAAAACGGTACAAACCTGCGCCCTCGGTTCCGATCCACAATGCGCCATCCTGACCGGGGCATACGGATAACACCGAGCGACCCTGCCATTGGTCAGGTGGCGAAACCGTTTCAATGTTGTTCGGACGTAGAATCACCAGCCCGCCGCCGCCGGTGCCAACCCAAAGGTTTCCCTCCCGGTCTTCACACAGGGAAATCACCCAGTCGGATGGGAAACCGCTGGTATGATCGAAATGCAACGGCTTCCCGGTTTGACCGGGAAAAATCAGATAAAGGCCACGATCCGCAGTGCCCACGACCAAAACGCCCTTTTTGGTTTCAATCCACCGTGTGACGGGACTCCCGCCCCAAGGGGTGTTTCCAAGGTCCCCGACCCATTTGCCGTCCTTCCATTTTCTGACGCGCTCGTCTCCAGCCACCGACAGCCCTCCGTCACGACTGGCGCCGATGCCCAGAACATAAGTATTGGTTGCCGCTTCGTTGAACTGAAGCGGATGCAATCGGCCATGTTCCAGCGCCGATACCCGCCCGTCCCGCGCAACCAAAATCCTTCCGTTGGCAGAGCGCGCCATGTCCACCAGCTTGGCCGCCGTGCCAGCCTCGGGCGTCAAAACGAGTCCGTCCCGCAAACGCGCGAGTTGGCCACCTTCATTCAGCAACCAGATATCCCCGGATTCATCGGCACCGATGTCGTAAATCTTGCCGCCGTTCCAAGCTGGATGAAACTCCAGCGCCTTGAACCGTCCGTTCAGATATTGGGTGACCTGACCGCTTTCATCTCCAATCCAGAGTGTGCCATCGCTGGCCTCAAACAAACTGGTCACACGGCTGCTGTGCATTTCCGGGGTGTTGTTATCGTCAAAAACGGTAAAATGCACACCGTCAAATCGCGCCAGTCCGCTGTAGGTTCCCACCCATAAATACCCGTCATGGGTCTGTACGACCGCCGTCACCTTGTTTTGGGGCAGACCTTCCTCCGCCTGCCAACTGCGGACGAAATAATTGGGCGATGCGGAAACCAGCAGGGAAAAATCTCCTCCCCCCAACAACCAGACGACCGCCAGAATGATCCGGCCGGGGAAATAGACCAAAGTTCTCCGGCACGACATAAGTAAATTGTGTCCGCCGGGCCGGATTGTGCACAAGGACAATTTGTTTGGGCAAATGCGCAAAAGTCAGGTATCGGAACACCCGTCCAGTAGGGAAATTGTCAAAAAATGGCAAGCCTTTTGCCTCGTTGATTTTGACGACAAGACAGTTATGCAGAAAAAAACGATATTAATCAAAAACCAATAATTTCTCCAAAACTACGACACGCAATATTCAAGTTGTTTGTCCAGCCGAGCGGTGGGGTCTTGCCCATGAACGGGTTTGCTACTGCATCGGGTCGTTTGATCAATCAAATTAAATATCCAACGTAAAAACGTTTAATCCATGAAAAATAAACGAAACACAATGGTGATGCTGGCCTGCCTCTGCGCGGGTTTTGGGTTCAGTGGACCCGATGAATTGTCTGCCGCCAACCCACCGCGGTTGCTTAATGACCCGGTTGACATCAGTAGCGACTTCCACAATTTCGCCAACCTTTACTATCTGGCCGACAAACTCGCCAGGTTTGACCCGGCCTCGGGCAAGGGAGAAATCACCTGCCAACGCGCCGGGTATTTTACGCGTCAGGCTTTTGACAACATGCTGGCAATCATCAAGCCGGTGGACCCGAACGAGTTTCCAGAGAACGAATATGCGGCCAATCCCACGCTGCCGTTTTCCATCGAATTCGTTTCACCGAGAACGGTGCGCATTCGCATCCAGACCGGACCGGAAGTGGCGCCGCGGCAACCGGAGTTGATGCTGGCCGGACCGGTACCGCAGGATCATTCCTGGAAATATGAAAAAGTTGAGGGGGGTCACCATTATACCAGCCGGTTTGGTTCCGTCACGATTCTGGAAAATCCCTGGCGCATCGAATTTCGCGACGCGCAGGGCCGGCTCCTGACGGAAACGGATCATGCGTCGGACAACAACACCACGTTCACGCCCGTCATGCCCTTTTCCTTTGTGCGGCGGGCGGCGGATTATTCACGCAGCGTGGACGCCGCGTTCACGCTTGCCCCCGGCGAGAAGATTTTTGGTTGCGGCGAATCGTTCACCGGCTTGAACAAACGCGGCCAAAAGGTCGTGCTGTGGGCCGACGACGCGAATGGCATTCAAAATCAGGGAATGTACAAACCCATTCCGTTTTTCATGAGCAGTCGTGGGTACGGCATGTTCCTACACGCCAGCACACCAATCACCTGTGATTTCGGACACGATTTCAGCGGCGTGAATTCCATGATGATTGGCGACGACGAACTCGACCTCTTTGTTTTTCTGGGTTCGCCGAAGGAAATTCTTGATGAATACACCCGGCTCACCGGCAAATCACCCATGCCGCCGCTGTGGTCATTTGGCTTGTGGATGAGCCGCTGCACTTACAACGCGGAAAAGCAGGTCCGCGATATCGCGACGAAGCTGCGTGAAAATAAAATACCGTGCGATGTGATCCATCTCGACACCGGTTGGTTTGAAACCGATTGGCGCTGTGATTATCAATTCTCCACCTCGCGTTTTACCGATCCGCAGAAAATGATTTCAGACTTAAAGGGCGAAGGCTTTCATATTTCGCTCTGGCAACTGCCCTATTTTGTGCCCAGGAACACATTGTTTCCCGAACTGGTTGAAAAGGGCCTCGTCGTCCGCGACGCCAAGGGTAACCTGCCCTACGAAGACGCCGTGCTGGATTTCTCAAATCCCCAAACCGTCGAATGGTATCAAAGCAAACTGGCAAACCTTTTGCAGATGGGCGTCGGCGCCATCAAGGTGGATTTTGGCGAGGCGGCCCCGGAGGATGGCCTTTACGCTGATGGCCGCACCGGCTTTTACGAGCACAACTTGTATCCCCTCCGCTATAACAAGGCCGTCGCGGATATCACCCTGAAGACCACGGGTGAACACATCATCTGGGCACGCAGTGCCTGGGCGGGCAGCCAGCGCTACCCGTTGCACTGGGGAGGTGACGCCGAAAGCACCGATGATGGCATGGCCGCCGAACTGCGCGGTGGCTTGTCATTCGGTCTTTCCGGATTTTCCTTCTGGAGCCACGACGTGGGCGGCTTCACAGCCAATTCTATCGAGAACATGGACAAGAACCTTTTCGCGCGCTGGCTCGCCTTCGGCATGCTGAGTTCCCACAGCCGCTGCCACGGCATTGCGCCCAAGGAACCGTGGAACTACGGCCACGCCTTTATGGATGAATTCCGCCAGATTGACGGTTTAAAATACGAACTCATGCCCTACGTCTATGCTCAGGCGAAGGATTGTTCCGAACACGGCCTGCCAATGGTGCGGGCATTGTTCATTGAGTATCCGGACGATCCCGGCTCCTGGTTGGTGGACGATGAATACCTGTTCGGTTCCAGCATCCTGGTCGCCCCGTTGCTGCACGAGAACGCAACGGGACGAGACGTTTATCTCCCGCCGGGGACATGGATTGATTACCAGACGGGCAAATCCTACGACGGCGGCTGGCACCAAATCGAGGCGGGACCACTTCCAGTTGTAATGCTGGTCCGCGATGGCACGGTCATTCCCAAAATCGCTCTCGCTCAATCCACGATGCAGATGGATTGGTCGAAACTCGAACTGGTTGTGTTTGCTAAAGGTGCGGAAACCGCCAAAGGTTTGATTTGCCTCCCGTCGGATAATGCATTACACGAACTGACACTTACGAAGAAAGGGAATGTTTTCAAGCCGGTGGGTGATCCGCTGGCAGGCAAAGTAACTTGGAAAATCGCTCAGGCGGAAAACGCCGAGTAATCCGGCTGAAGGGTTTGATGCGTATTGGAAAGAAAATCGTAGCCGGCGGCGTGGCGTTGATGCTGTTGTCCGGTCACACAACAACCGGGGCGCAGCCACTGTCTTCTCAATCATACATCTGGCGCAATGTCGTCATTGGTGGCGGTGGATTCGTGACCGGCATCACCTTTCATCCCCGCGAGAAAGGTCTGATATATGCCCGCACGGACGTCGGTGGAGCCTACCGGTGGGATGATACAGCGCAGCGGTGGATTCCGATTACCGATTGGATTGGTGCGGCAGACGTAAATCTCTCCGGCATTGAAAGTCTGGCGGTGGATCCCGCCGACCCAAACCGCGTTTACCTGGCCGCGGGCACCTATACCCGTGGCGCAGCGGCGATTCTATGCTCAGATGACCAGGGACGTACCTTCCAGCGAATCGACGTGCCCTTCAAAATGGGTGCTAATGAGACCGGTCGCTTTAATGGCGAACGCCTGGTCGTGGATCCCAATCAGGGCGAAATCCTCTTTTTCGGTTCGCGGCGGGATGGCTTGTGGAAGAGCACCGACCGGGGAGTGACCTGGCAAAAGGTGAAGAGTTTCCCAGATATCAAGCCAGTGCCCGAATCGGCCGATGGACCACGGCGCCGCTCCAGGTTCCGGCAGGAACCGGTTGGTGTTGTATGCGTAGTGTTTGATGCATTGAGCGGGCACCCCGGCAGTCCCACGCCAGTGGTTTACGCGGCCGTATCCACCACCGAAACCAATTTATACCGCAGCACCGATGGAGGAATCAGCTGGCAGGCAGTGGCGAACCAGCCGGTGGGATTGTGCCCAAATCATCTTGCCCGTTCGCCGGATGGATTGCTTTATCTCAGCTACGGCAAGGAACCCGGCCCCAACACCATGACCGACGGCGCCGTTTGGAAATTCGACCCGAAAGACGGTGTCTGGACCGATATTTCCCCCGTCAAACCGGCAACTACTGATCAAACCTTTGGTTATGGGGCCGTCACCGTTGATGCGGAACACCCGTCCACGATCATGACCACAACGTTCTGCCACTGGAAACCGCACGATGAAATTTTCCGCAGCACCAATGGCGGTACAACCTGGACGCAACTCTGGAATGACGACACGGAATGGGATCGCTCCAGCGTACCTTATACCAGGTCCCGCAATCCCCATTGGATGGGTGACATTGAAATTAATCCGTTCAACCCGAACCAGGTGCTGTTCACCACTGGCTATGGCATCTGGAGTTGTGTCAATGCCACTGCCGCCGGTTCAGGCCAGCCAATAGACTGGGTGTTCCTTGACAATGGACTTGAGGAAACCGTGCCGCTGACGCTGATCAGCCCGCCGGAAGGCGCTCATCTTTTAAGCGGGGTCGGTGACATTGATGGCTTCCGGCACGATGATCTCACGGTCTCACCTCCCGAAACGTTCGGCGGACCGCATTTCGGCAATACTGAAGATCTGGCGTTTGCCTGGGAAAGACCACAGGTCATCGCCCGCACCGGCACCGTCAGGGGACGCCCCGCCGAAGTGAGCGCCGCTTATTCGCTCGACGGTGGCAAAATGTGGACGGCCTTTGCCACCGGGCCAACCGATACTGCGAATGCAGGCACCATTGCCGTGTCTGCCGATGGCCGGACTTTCGTGTGGACTCCCCGGCGCAGCGCATCGTACTTCACTGTCGATTACGGAACCCACTGGACCAGGTGCTCGGGACTTTCGCCGGGCCTTCAAGCGGTTGCTGACACGGTAAATCCAACCTGGTTTTATGCTTATGACCCCCACACCGGCAGACTTTTGATCAGTACCAACAATGCCGCCGGTTTCTCAGCCACCCCGGTGACCTTCCCGGCAGCGGAAGATTTTGGCGCGGGCTTCGGCGGTGAGGGCGGGGCGGGAGCCGAGCTTCATGCCACTCCGGGTTATGAACGCGATCTCTGGCTGGCTTTCCGCACCAACGGCCTCTATCATTCAGTCAGCGGAGGCGTAAACTTCATAAAAGTGGAAGGTGTTCAGGAAGCGGATTCGGTGGGCTTCGGGAAAACAGCACCGGGAAAGAATTATCCCGCCCTCTATCTGGCCGGCAAAGTGGACCAACGCCAGGCCCTCTTCCGCTCCGACGACACCGGACAAACCTGGGTGCGCATCAACGATGACCAGCACCAATTCGGCTGGATCAACCATGTCACCGCCGATCCGCGTACCTATGGGCGGATTTACTTCGGGACGGGCGGGCGCGGCATTATTTACGGAGACCCGGTTTCGGGCACGAAATGACTTTGCTTCCGCCGGTCAGTTTCCAATACCGCCGGGCTGAATGGCGGCGCCCCTTGACCTTCATCAAGATATTGGATGGTTTGGATGAGATCGCAACGCCGTTTCTAGCTTTCCAAGTGTTTGCCCTTTCCCGGTTTTTGGTCGATTTCCGGTTCACAATTGATTTTGACTAACTGACTTGAATCGATGTAGCTTTTAACACTCTCGTAAAGAGCGCGAGTTGGTATTTTGCCGCGTTAAATTTCAGAACCATGCATAATTTAGATAGCGAGGTAACGATGATAAAATATTTCATAGGGAAAACTGTTCAACCCGGAAGTCGTCTCGCCTTCGGGCTGGCAAAGTTTGCGTTGGGAATAGCAGCGCTGGCAGCGGTCGCAGGTTGTCAAACCGAACCTTCCCCGTTCACAACGGTGACGACAAGAACTACAAACTCCGTGCGACCGGTCATTCCAGAGGCCATGATTGCCTAACCTCCA
>Ga0265338_10005219_pt1 | contig 17038 bp, 13 predicted proteins | sample 42126metaG_FD_193579 | JGI IMG/M metagenome (GOLD analysis project Ga0265338, IMG submission 193579) | Rhizosphere microbial communities from Carex aquatilis grown in University of Washington, Seatle, WA, United States - 4-21-26 metaG | ecosystem: Host-associated > Plants > Roots > Rhizosphere... | reverse complement strand
ATCCCGCCGGGAATGGAAAGACATCAAGATTTGGCGGGGTCAGGCGACCCCGCCCTACAATATGGCAGATTCGCGGCTTCGCGCCTTCGCGTGAACCGGATTGCGGTTCGGCAGGCGCCTCGCCCTCCACGGTTGGACCATCCGAAACCTGGAGGGCGGACCGCCGTGTCCGCCGCATCCGGCGTTGTAGGGCGGGATCACCCGATCCCGCCGGGAACGGAAAGACATCAAGATTTGGCGGGGTCAGGCGACCCCGCCCTACAATATGGCAGATTCGCGGCTTCGCGCCTTCGCGTGAACCGGATTGCGGTTCGGCAGGCGCCTCGCCCTCCATTGGGTCACAATCCATGGCTACCGTCTTCACGAAACCTCCCTAGATTACGGTCAGCGCCTCCCCATTGATGTTCACGGTCGGGCCAGTCAGGGCGACGGTCGCGCCCTTGCCGTTGGCGATGGTGATGCCGACATCGTTGATCGCGATTAACGCCCCGGACGAAGCCTTGAGCAGGATGCCGCCGGCCGGACCGGACACATCGCTGATCACGATCGTATTTTGCCGGGCGGTCTGAAGCACGATGCTCGGGCTGGCGGGATTGCCCGCCAGCGCCAGCGCGGGAACGTCCGCCGACGTACCCGGGAAGCAGCCGGTCCAGATCGGACGGCCGGGATCGCCCTGTTCGAATTCGACCCAGACGTTCGCGCCGATCAGCGGCAGCGCCCAGACGCCCATTTGTGTCCCGGTGACCGGGAAGCACGGCAGCGCCCAGGAGGAGGGGACGAGGCCGGGCACATCCGGCACCTGGACAATCAGCCGGCCCAGCTGCATCGGGTCGACGTTGTTGACCACCGTGCCGCGGAACTTGCCGAAGTGTTTTTTCGAGGTCGCCATGTCGCGGACAACAATACCGCGGAAACAACACCATTGCGAACCAGCCGACCGGTGCCGGGTCGATGGGCAATCGCATTTGCCAAGCGTGCTGCTGGCGGCGGCCGCGCTTGCCCGCCTCATCCTCTCCAGCAAGGCGCGCCGCCCCCTTTTCTGCCCCCGCAGCGAGGCCCGGCGGGCATCCCCTGCGCGAAATGGGGCTTGACAAGAACTAGTTTGTGACGCAAACCAGTCTGCATCGTTGGAGAATCACCATGCAAATCACAACAGACGATCTCACTCGAATCGGGGACCTGACCCGGCGCTACGCGAAGTACTCCCGCAGCCAGGCCGGTCTCAGCGCCGCCTGGGGCGGCCTTTGCCTCACCTTGCTCGCGGGCCTCACCCTGGGCCACGACCTGGCGAGGTATGCGGCCGATCACCATCACGGAGGAACCGCCGGGTTCTGGCGTTTTCTTCTGGGGCTGGGCGAGTCCAACGTGGCGCAGCGTCCGTTGCTGTCGTCCGCCGCGCTCGCGCTGCCGATCTTCTGGCTGGCCGGGCGCGCCTGGGTGCAGAGACACGTCTATGAGCTGCACGGCGTCGTTACCGAAACGGGGCCGGAAATCGATGTCGGTTCCCGCCGGGCCTTCCGGGTCCTGGAGATCGGAATGGCCGGTCTGGTCATGCTCGGCGGCGGGATCCATCTGGCCTTCGCGGCTTCTGCGGCGGGCCAGGCGCCGGGCGTGCTGCTGGCGGTCGTCGTCGCCCTGCTCCCTCCGATTCTTGGACCGCGGATGATCAGCCTGCCCGATCGGCAAGCCCTCATCCTGCTCTGCCTCGGAAGCGCGACCGTGCTGTCCGGCGGCCCGGCGGAATCCCAGTTGGTCATTATGCTCGCCTATGCGGTCCTGGGGAGCGCGCTGATCGTGTCCGGCATTCGGGCGCACGCCCGGTTCCGCAACGTCAAACGCGAACTCGAGGCGCTCCCCGCCGACACCATCAGCGCTCCGTCCGGAGTCGGTGAGCCGATGCCGGAGGACCGGTCCTTTGCTCCCAGAATCTCGCCCCGCGACGGCACCGACCTCGCCATCGGCCTGTTGATGGCCGCGATTCAGATTGCATTGTTGTTCATGCTGCCGTCGCTGGCCGTCTTCATGCTGACCCAATCCGGGACACTCGGAGAATACACGTTCCTGGGCGAGTTGATCGTTTTCGTCTCATTTACAGTCGAGAAGGTCACGATCGGAAGGGACGGCATGCGGTTTCATCGCATCTTCGGTTCCCCGCGGTTTCTGGCGTGGGAACAGATCGCCGCCGTGGAAGCGGTGGGTCGAAGGGAGTTGATTCTTCACGGATGGCTTTGGCCGCTGTTCCCCCCGCGGGAGATGACCGCCTGCTTCAGCTCGGTCGGTCACTATCGGATCTCCTGGGACGGCGGATACTGCTATTTTCCGCCGCATGACCCCCGGCAGTTCGAGGAGTGCGTTGCCCAGGGTCTGGGCCATCGGGATGGCGGGCGGGCATCGCCGGACGCAAGGCAAAGCCCCGCGCAGCCATGAATCGCAACGAGGACGCCATTCCGCCGCTTCTCGATCTGGATCGCGTGGTTCACGAACCGGCGCGACTGGCCATTCTCACGGCCCTGTTTGCGGCCGATTCAGTTGAGTTCCTCTTCCTCCAGAAAGTGACCACGTTGAGCAAGGGCAATCTATCCAGTCACACGCAGAAGCTCGAGGCGGCGGGGTATTTGAAGACGAAGAAGACCTTCCGGGGTCGTATGCCCGTCACGAGTTTCCACATTACTGAAAAGGGTCGGGTCGCTCTGGAGACCTATCAGAAGCAAATGCAGAGATTCACCGAAAGGAAGTTGGGAGCCGGCGAGTGAGACCCGGACGGGGCCGCGGGGACCCGCGGCCATTCAGCGGGCTGCGAGAATCGGGGATGGGTCTGATCCGACGAGTGACCCGTCAGATTTCCCCGGAAGGCACGGCCGCGCCCAGGAGGAGGGGGCGAGGCCGGGAACATCCGGCACCTGGACGATCAGCCGGCCCAGCTGCATCGGGTCGACGTTGTTGACCACCGTGCCGCGGAATTTGCCGAAGTGTTTCTTCGAGGTCGCCATGACGGGACCGACGATACTCCGAAAGCGAGTCAGTCGCCAGCGAGCATCTTTTCGTCACTGAGCACACGGAGACTCGGAGAGAGGCCACGGAGCCAGCGCGCGAGATCGTTCAGACTGCCGACGGCCGGAGCGCGACCTTCCGTGTCCTGCGGTGATCCCGTCCCCGCCAGCACGGCGCGCCAAGCTAAAGAGCCAAAACCTAGCCTCTTTTCGGTCTCTTGATTTTCGGGACGATCGTCGCGACGACGTGATCTCCAGGTTTCTTATGGACCCCCTCCAGCTCCGCATGGACATTGTCATCCGGAAAATGGTCCGGGCGAGCGCAACGCCGGCGGCGCATCTTGGCGGCTAGGAGTTCTGCGGCTTTTCGCCCCTTGTTGCCCGCAGACGTTTCTGGAAAGTCGGATGCACCCTCAGACCCTTCTCCTTTGGCGGAGGCAGGTGCTCGGCCGAATAGCCCTTTCTCTCGAGTGTCTGTGTCGGCCGCCCGTCCTTCCGCGGACGACCGCCGCGCAGACCGCCGAGCTTCGCCTTCGGCGGCTTGGAGGTCCGCTGATAGCTACCCAGAATGGCGGCCACCGATGACCTGAATTTCGGATCATTGGCTCCGGGCATGCCTCCAAGAAGACGGGTGCGAAGATCGTTCGTTTTTCTCAGCGCCGGCAGCATTCGATTCTCGATCGTGAGATCCGTTCGAATCCGCTCCAAGCGGACGCTCAGGGGCTCAAAGCTGTCCAGCTTCTGTCCGGAATGGGATTCGCTCAGGTGATCAAGTGCCCGAAATCGCTCGATGATTTCACTCAAGATCTTGGTCGCCTCCTCACGATATTGCATACCTACGTTAAGGTATTCACGCTGCAGCTAGTGGCAATTCCATATCCGAAAAAACTGGCATAACCATCAGTTAAATTGGCCTTTACGAAACAGGCCAAAAAACAGCCCGACTTTTTCTTGCATATGAACCTGGACAAGCCAGGGATATGCACCTGGTATGTACAGTAAAACGCCAGGCAACTCCAGGTACCTGGTTTTAACAGGAGAATTTGTGAACATACTTCCATTACTCTTCAACTCAAGAGCGCGCGCATGTGTCATCTGCCTTCTCTTCGGCCGACACCAGCGATCGATGTATCTAAATGAAATGGTGCATGTTACGGGAATGGCTTCGCGTTCCATCGAGATCGAACTCAGAAACCTGTCGAGGCTCGGTCTGCTTGGCTCATCCCGCGATCGCAGCCGCATCTATTACACTGCAGACCGCTCAAACCCAGCCTATCCGGGCTTGGCTACACTTGTCGCCGCCACAGCCGGTCTCGTCGGCCTTCTGCAGGAGTCTCTCGCCCTGAGCGACATCGAGTTTGTGTTCATTCCGAGTCAGGACCCGGTCCTGCTTACCGATCATTCCCGCGAGCTGCCGCTGGTCATCGTGCTCCAGCGAAATTCTAGGAATCTTGACGAAACGCTACGCGAGGCGTCGAACCAGGTCGGGCGGACCCTGAGTCCGCGAATCATCACGCTCGACGACGCCAAGTCGGGTCTCTTTGCGCACGATCCGGGGGTCAGCGCCCTTTTCAATGCCGAAAAATCCTTCGTCATCGGTCGTGGGGAGCGAATGATGGAGCGATTGTTTGTTCACGCCGCACTCGAGCCGGCTCCGGTGGGGCCATCGCCATCATGAATATCCAGATTACCGGCGTCAGCGGCTACCATCTCATCCTGTTCTTTCTGGCCATTGCGATATTCGTGAGGGTCATCCAGTCTCGTGAATCCGTCGTTCGCGCCACCCGCACCCATGCCCGAAAGACCCTTGCCAGTCTCCTCAACCGCTGGCTCTGAACATGGCTGATGTTTTCGATCGGGCAACCCGGAGCCGTGTCATGGCCGCCATCCATGGCCGGAACACCTCTCCTGAGCTAGTCGTACGCCGTTTTCTTTACTCTCGAGGTCTACGGTACCGAATCCACTGCGCGAATCTGCCTGGCCGGCCCGATGTTGTCATTCGACGCTTGCAGGCGGTCGTATTCATTCATGGCTGCTTTTGGCACCAACATGTGGGCTGCCGGTACGCAGTAATGCCGAAGACAAATCGACCATTCTGGATCAGAAAGCTCGGGGCAAATCAGCTCCGCGACCGGCGCGCCACCGCCAGGCTTCGCCGGACCGGCTGGCATGTGTTCACAATCTGGGAGTGCGAGATCGGAAAGCGAGAGCTCGTACGCCTGTATCGGCGCATCGCCTCACTCTCAGGTCGTCGCCATCAGCTTCGAGCCTCCTAACGGCGGTGTGCGCGGGACGTCTATGGCATTCGCAGCGACCGCACCTGTGAGAATCGTATGCACGAGGCACGCAATCTGTTTCGCCAGAAAAGGAGGAACTGCGTTACCGACCTGCTTGTACTGGTCCGTAACTGCGCCCTCGAAAAAGTAGTTGTCAGGAAAGGTCTGAAGCCGTGCTGCCTCGCGCACGCTTAGGCTCCGGCACTGTCTAGGCTCGTAGTGGATGTAGTAGTGCCCGTCCTTGGAAATGTGCGACATGATCGTCGAGGATGGTTTGGAACGGACCTGGACTCGAAAGCGGTCCTCAAATGGGAGATCGCTGGCATCGCCGCTCACATTGTCGTGATCCGGCCTCAGATAACATGGCACGCTGGACAGCTTGGGTGAATAGCCATAGAAGGCCGCGAATTCGGACCAGAAGAAATAGCGCCTCAAATCTGCTCGCATGTGGGAGCGGCTGTTATGGTTGAGGATATACTCGCAATCCGGATCCACGTACCAGTTGAAGAGCCCGGTGGGCCCGGGAGCTGTGCGGTGCATGACGCGATCGCCCACGGGATAGTTGGGATGGACCGTATTTAGGCGATCGCGGAGCGCCTCACGGAAGCTCTGCTCCAAACCTGCATATTGGTAGCGCTGGAGCTCTTGGATCGCGCTTTGCCAGTTGTACCCGCAATCCTGTTCCCTCGAAAGGCGGCTGCGGATGCGCGGAAGGTCATGAATCACATCCTTCACTACAAGTTCTCCGCCCTCCTCCCTCGTCAGCGAAGTCGGTTTCAGCGCCAAGTCCTTTCGGAGTCCGAGAATGAACACCCGTGATCGTGCCTGTGGGACGCCGAATTGGTTCGCCGCCACAACAAATCTGGAAGGGTCGTCGCTCCTTGGCTCTAAGGTGGCCTCCGGAGCCACGGGGTGCAGCTCATAACCAGCTCCGCGGAGATCGCCACAAATGAGCTCGAACATCCGCTTACCCCTGTGCTTAGCCGACAATAGACCGGGAACGTTCTCCATGAGAAATACAGCCGGTCTGAACCTCTCGACGGTCGCCAAATAGTGCTGGTAGAGGAGATGCTTGTCGTCGGCCTCGAACTCAATGTCGTTGGTCCGTCGTGCACGGCCGACGAGCGAATACGCTTGGCACGGCGGCCCGCCGATCAGCACGCACTCGTCTGCTTTGGCTTTTCTCAGCGCATTGTCTATTCTCTGCTCAATGTGAAGATCGACCGTTTCGGCTCCCCCAAGCTTCGCCTTCAACGCCTCCTCCTGCGCCTCGTCTCCAGCCGCACGATGGAGTGCGAACAGGTCATCGTGCGAGATCTTACCGGCAATGTAGCGATAGTAGTCCCGTGTCTCGCCGGCGTCCTGAAGTCGGCGAAAAAGCGCTCTCAGCTCAAGGGTGCGGTGCGCAGATTCCTCGCATTCAACGGAAAGGACCGTCCTAAAGACGCGATTCCCATGAGCATCGCGCACGTGACTGAAGCCCTCATTTAGCCCGCCTGGGCCGGCAAAGAGATCGATGACAGATAGCGCCACGTGAAAAGTGTCCTAGGTCCCACGTGCGAGTGTTGACCGTTCCTCGCGCGGTCTTGGAGGAAACGGAAAGATTGCGGCACTGCGAGAGCGATGCTGTCTTGAGCCCGAGACCAAAACGCCCCAAATCGCCGGTAGTACGTTCCTCAAGAGGATTGCGACTTCCGGGACGCATCGCGTTCCTAAGACCGTCCTCTGTCATTCCGCCGCCGTCATCGAGAATGGAGACATAGGACTGGGGCCCGGCCCAGTGAAAGTGAATTTGTATATTCTGCGCCTTGGCTGCGATGCTGTTGTCCAATATGTCCGCCAACGCAGTCGGCAGCGTATATCCAACGGAACGCAAGGATTCGATCAGCGCGGCCGGTTCGGGCGGTACAAGATCATACAGTGGAGGCGACAATCTTGGCATATGTGATTCCCCCAGGGTAGTCCGCGAGCCGTGTGGAACTGGGCCGGAGCGTCTCATGAAGCCGACCGCTTGAGCTCGACGCAAAGCATTTTCCAGATTGCGGGAGTCGTGGATCGGTGCGAAAGGCGCTGGGAACCACGGATTCGAAGCGGCCAAATTGCGCAAGGGGGCGGGGGAGGTATCGTTGCGGATCTGTGCCCTAAAGCCGCTCAAGGTCCGAGCCCGCCGGAACGAACGGCTGGCGAAGACTTTTACCAAAGAATAGCAGGCCAGACCGACCTGCGCGGCCATGTTGGAGGTGTCGTGAACTAGTGCATACGCAACCCCTTCGTTGATTCCGGGCCAGCGAGTCGGCCGAGATGCGGGTGTGGCGCGGCCGTTGGTTGACCTAAAGCTCCGGGAGGAGTCGTATACCGGGTGTGGCTCGCTCTGACGGCTGTGTCCGCCAGCGGTGGATACTCCGTGTACCGCGAACAGACAGCCTGGCCACCGTCGCCTGTCCCGCCGCAGCCACCCCGTTCTGTCATGGATTCCAAGCAGCTTGCCCTTCTCGCCCCGAAGAACTGCCCCTTTGAACTGCCCGCCGAATCGATCCGCGTGCTGGGCATCGACCTGGGCACGACCAATTCGACCGTGGCCGAGGTGGTCTGGGACGCCGCCAAGCGGGACGTCTCCGTCCGCTGCCTGGAGGTGGAACAGGACACGCTGTTCGGACTCTACACCCACGTCTTGGTGCCGTCCGCCGTCGCGATCCACGACGGCAAGGTGATTGTCGGCGAGGGCGCCAAGCGCCTGCTCGCGCGCGCAGCCGAGCTCGGACTCGAGCGGGAGAAGACCCTGTTCCTCGAATGCAAGAACGACATGGGGGTGCAGCGCACCTACCACCGGGCGCCGGCAGGCTTCCGCTCGGCCCCGGAGATCGGCGGCAAGGTGCTCTCGTTCCTGCGGGTCGCCGCGATTTCCCAGAATGCCACCCCGCCCAAGCGGATGGTCGTCACGGTCCCGGCCTCCTTCCAGGCCGCGCAGCGACTCGACACCGCCAAGGCCGCGGCGCTCGCGGGCATCACGATTTCCGGCGGCGACCTGCTCGACGAGCCCGTCGCCGCGTTTCTCGATTACCTGATGACCCACCCCGACGAATTCTCCGGGGGCCTGACCGCGCCCAGGAAACTGGTCGTCTTCGATTTTGGCGGCGGCACGTGCGACGTGGCGGTCTTCCTGCTCAAGAGGAGTCCTGCCGGGAATCTGGAGATCTCCCCGCTCGCGGTGTCGCGCTATCACCGCCTCGGCGGCGGGGACATCGACCGCGCCATCCTCTACGAGGCCCTGCTGCCCCAGTTGCTGGAGCAGAACAACCTCAAGCCGTTCGACCTGACGTTCGAGGACAAGAAAACGTTCATCGAGGCGGCGTACCTGGGTGTGGCCGAGGCGCTGAAAACGGGCCTGTGCTCGGAGATCAGCCGCCTGGCGGATTTCGGGAAGTACGACGAGGCCGACAAGGCGAAGGTCACCAAGGTCCAGCCGGGTCTCCATACCTGCCGGCTGGGGGAGCGGACCCTGAACCTGCAGTCCCCGTCACTGTCCGCGACGCAGTTCGAGACGATCCTGCAGCCGTTTCTCGACCAGAGCCTGCTGTTCGCGCGGGAAACCGAGTACCGGCTCACCTGTTCCGTCTTCGCGCCGCTGCGCGACGCGCTGGACAACTGCGCGCTCGATGCGGGCGACATCGACCTCTGCCTGATGGTCGGAGGCAGCAGCCTCATCCCGCAGGTGGCCAGGGCGGTCGGCGGCTATTTCAAGAACGCCCGGATGGTGACCTACGACGACCGGGAGTCGGTCCAGCTGGCCGTGGCCCGCGGCGCCGCCTGGCACTCGCTCTCCCTCGCGCTGTTCGGCCGGGGGCTATTCGACGTGGTCATCCAGGACCGGATCTCGATCTCCACCAAGACGGGCTCGCTCGAGCTGATTCCCAAGGGCGCGGCCCTGCCATATCCGGCGGACGATGGATGGGCCGAGACGTTGGCCCTGGCCGTGCCGGATTCGTCGTTCCCGGAGCCGGTCAAGCTGCTGGTCAAGATTCTCGCCGGCGCGAGCGGGCAGGAGCGCACGCTGTACGAATCCGACTGGCGGATTTCCGCGCCCGTCGCCGAGGGTGACCGGCTGCGCCTGCAATACCGGATCAACGAGAACCAGGTGTTCGAATTTCGTCTCACCGTCGCCGACGATCCCAAGGGAACGCCGTTTGAGCAAAGCATCCAGAACCCGCTCTCCAACGTGGTCAATCCGCATGCCACGCGGCTGAAGATCCAGCAGGCCGAGGAGGAGCTGCGCACGGGCAAGATCCCTGCTCCTCAGCGGCCGGGCAAGATCGTCGCAATCGCCCGGGATTACGTCGAACTGGACCAGACGGAGAAGGCGATCTCCTACCTGGAACGGGCGCTGCGGATGAAGAACCAGCCCGACCCGGATATACTCAACCTGATGGCGATCTATTTTGGCGGGCTGGGCAACACCGACAAGGAGGAGAGGCTCTTCCTCGAATGCGCGCGCCTGACCCGCGGGAATGCTCCGCTGTTCAATCTGGCCCTTTCCCAGAACAAGCAGCACCGGCTGCCAGCGGCGGCCCAGACGATCGAGTCATGTCTGGAGCGCCACCGGGACGGCCCCACGCTCGCGCTCAAGGCGATGATCGCTGATTCGATGAAACACGCCGGCGAGCGGGACGCCGCGCTGCGGGAGGCGATGGGCCTTTTTGGCGGGACACGCAGCATGTCCGATTGGGAACTTGGCTGGCTCGCAACCGCCGCCGGCATGGTAGGCGACAAGGTCCGTCTTGAGGAGGCCAGCGCCGAGCAGAAGCGCCGGAAGGCTTTCACCGGACAAGTGACTCCCACGGTTGGCCAGCTTCCGATGATTTCCGCCGAAGACGGCCGCAAATGAGCTGGCTGGTCCCGCGGAACGTGCTCACGCCCGACCAGATTCGGGCGATCGAGATCGATCCGGGCGAGCACTGCGCGATCCTGGGCGGCCCGGGGTCCGGCAAGACCCAGGTGCTCCTCCACCGCGCGCGGAACCTGGCCGACCGCTTTCACGTGGACGGCGGACGATACCGCATCTTCGTCTACACGAACGCGCTGAAGGACTACATCCGGTCCGCGCTCTCGCTGCTGAATCTGCCCGACGACGCCGTCCTGACGTTCGACCACTGGTGCCGGCTCTACTACGAGGAGCACGTCAACCCGCGCCTGCCCTGGAACGCGGCCACCCGGCAGCCCGATTTCGCGGCGATCCGCCGGGCCGTCATGGGGCGGTTTCCCAAGGGCTATGCGGGCGCGCCGCTCTACGACTTCGTCCTGGTCGACGAGGGCCAGGATCTGGAGGGGGAGGTGTTCGACTTCCTGGCGCGCATTGCCCGGCATGTGACCGTCTGCATCGACAACAAGCAGCAGATCTATGACCAGGGCGCCTCGGAGGCGGAGATCCTTTCCCGGCTTGGCCTGCGGCGGCGCAACATCAACCTGATCGAGGCATTCCGCGTCTGCCCCTACCTGGTCGAGGTGGCCGCGCCGCTGGTGCCCGACGCTGCCGAGCGCGAGGCCTTCCGGCAGCAGCGGCGCACCGTCCAGACCGAGCGGCAGACTCCCCTGGTGTACGTGGCCCGAAACTTCGAGGATGAGAAGCGGATGCTGCACCAGGTCGTGCGCGAGCGGCAGCTGATGAACGACCGGATCGCCATCCTGCTGCCGCAGAACCGCCAGGTGTTCGGCTTCGCGGAAGGGCTGACCGCGGCCGGCATCGAGGTGGAGGTGCCCGCGTCCCACGGCTCGCAGGGCAAGCTGCCCGCCTATGACTTCAATTCGAGCCGACCCAAGCTGATGTCCTTCCATGGGGCCAAGGGATTGACCTTCGATTCCGTGCTGATGCCGCGCCTCGTCACCAACTCGTTCTGGCGAATCAAGCCGGAGCGGATCGAGCGCCTGGTCTTCGTGGCCCTGACCCGCGCCACCAAATGGGCGTATTTCAGCACCAACACAGACGGCCGGCTCGCGCTGTTCGACAAGCTCCTGCCCCTCGAGAAGACCCGCCAGCTGACGGTTCGCCGTGGCGATCAGGCGTCCTCCGCGGGACAGGCTCCGCCAGTCATCCACCCGCCCGGTGGCGACTGGCCGCCGGCCAAGCCGGAGGATCTGGATTTTCTCTGACCGGCCGCGGTGTGAGCAGTTGTAGGAGCCTGCTGGCAGGCGAAATCCCCGTAGCCGAGAGCGTTGGTAGGGCGGGACCGCTGGGCCCGCCGCGTCCAAAGTTGGAGGGCGAGCCGCGGCGAACACGGCGGTCCGCCCTCCAGGTATCGGACGGTCCAGCCGTGGAGGGCGAGGCGCCCGCCGAGCCGCGGTAGCCCCGGCCCTGCAGATTCGAGGCAGCCAATTTGCGCAAGCGGGCGGGGGAGGTATCGTTGGGGCCCGGCTGAGACTTGGGACGATCCCTGGCGGCCGGAGCTCCAGCGCCAACTGACCCCACCGGATGAACTTCCTGCGCCGACTCGCGCATGCGTTGTCCCTGCCCGTCATCTGGGTGCTCAAGCCGCTCAAGATCTGGGCTTGGCGGATGCGTCCGGGCTGGTTCAAGCGGCTCATCTTCGAGTTCACCTCGTTCGTCGACTGGATGCTCGTCTTCGCCAACGTCCAGAACTCCGCGATGCAGCTGCACCACCGCGTCTACCGCGGCAACTTCATCTTCGGCAAGGCGCTCATGATCACCGAGCACGCGCGCGCCGCGCGCGAGATCGCCCTCCCGACGCTGCGCGGCAACCGCTTCATGGGCGTCGACCTCGTCAGCAACGACCCCGGCGCGTTCGTCACCAATGCCGGTCCCATCACCACTTCCGACCCGGTCCGCCGCCTCGCCCGCGAATACATCGACACCGCCGTCATGACCCCGCGCGTCCGCGCGCTCGACCTCCCGGCGCTGCGCCGGGACTGCGCCGCCGAGCTGGCCGAATGGACCGCCGACCCCGACATGGCCACGATGTGGAGCATCCGCGGCGCCGTCACCCGGCTCATGCTGCGCATCCTCGCCGAGCAGGGCCTGCCCAAGGCCCGGGCCGACGCCATCACCTTCGCCTACACGCGCCGGTTCGTGGAGTTCTCCCTCTTCGGACGCTACTGCCCGTTCCTGCTCGGGCTGCTCGGCACGCGCGAGGGCGTGCGGCGCGACGCCTACCTGCCGCTCCGCCGCCTGGGCGTCGACAACATGATCATCGACATGACTCTGTTCGCCGCGATGTTCAGCCTCGGCACGATCGTCATCAAGGCCGTCGGGTTCGCGGACGAGTTCGATGTCGATTACCGCAGCCTGAATCCCGGGGAGCGCATGGTCTTCGTGATCGAGGCGCTGCGGTACTGGCCGACCGTCACCTCGGTGCACCGGATCGTCGAGGACGACGAGACCGCGGTCGTCGCCGGCCGGACCCTGCCGTTGCGTCCGGGCGACGAGGTGGCCTATCCGTTCGTCTGCATCAACCGGGACCCGGAGCAGTTCTCGGCTCCCGACATCTTCCGCCTCAACCGGCCGCGCGAGGAACTGGAACGCGTGCTGAGCTGGTCGACCGGACCGCACGTCTGCCCGGCCAAGGACCTTTCCATCCTCGTCACCGTGCTGATGCTCGATGCGCTGGCCGCGCGTTTCGACCTGCGCAAACTGCGCATCTTCAACCTGGAATTCTGACCGCCCGGGGGCGGTCGCATTCTGACTTCCCCTGCCGACCGCTCCCCCGGGACCCCGCACCATGCCAACCACGGCGCCGCTCGAAACCTGGAGCGAACGCCTGCGCGCCCGCTGGCGGCGTCCGCGGAGCTGCACCGCGCTGCTGCCTGTGACCGGCACGACGCCCGGCGAATTCCGCGCGCGCCTGGCCGCGCCGGCGGCGGCGTTGCCGGCGGCGCTCGCGCGCGTCGCCGACCTGCATTCCTTCCGCCTCGCGATCCTTCCGCCCGACCCGCGCAACGGCGGCGTCCTCCGCCTGCTGTTCAACACGGTGCACGACAGCCCGCCCGCCGAGCACCTGGCGCGCCTGTTCGAGTCCGCGGGCGCGGAGCTGGGCGAGGTGTTCGCCGCGGCCGGACTGCCGCGCGAACCGGCGGCGATGATCGACGCGATCGCGCAGCACCGCGCGTCCGAAAACACGCTTTATCTCGGCGCGATCGGCAAGACCGTCCCGGAGATTCTCGGCGAGGCGCGCCTGCGTGAGGAGCTCGGCCGGCGCGTCGACGCGCGCCTGGCCCGCGATCCCTGGCCGGCCGGCACCCCCGCCGAGACGATCCGGCGGGAGCTGCGCGACGAACTGCGGGCGAGTCCCGGCGCGGACGTCGATCGTAGCGCCGGCCTCCGGCCGGCAAACTCCGAACGGGCCGGCGAGACGCCGGCGCTACGGGAGGGAGGCGACGCTCCCGTCGCCGATTGCTCAGCCCGCTTGCACGGTGGCATGGGTCTCCCGACCCATGTCGCCGGACATCACGGGTCGGGAGACCCGTGCCACATTCGGACCGGACCGCCGCCGCCGGCGGATCCACCCGGGGCGGGCCTGCTGAAGCTGATCGACCTTTTTCTCACGATGCTTTTTCCCGCCATGGGCGTGCTCGCGCGCGACATGGCCGACGCGATCGCGCGCATCGGCGACCGGCTGGAGCGCGCCGTGACCTGGATCGGGTGGGGACTGTGGTGGCTCTACGGCGGGGTGCCGACCGGACTCGCGCTGGCCGGAGTCCGGGTCGTCGAGGCGTTCGAGCGGGACATCGTCGCGCCGGCGCCCGACCCGGCGGCGGTCGCCCGGTTCGAGGCGGCGGAGGACCTCCACCTCAAGAACAGCGTGACGCTCTATCTCCCGGTGAAGCCGTGGTGGACGCGCCGGTTTCTCCTGTGGGTCGTCCTCTGGGGCTCGGAGCGCGGCACGCGTCATTTCTGGACGGCCGGCGCCTTGGCGGACATCGACACGATCCACTACGCCCGCATCCTCCAGGTCGACGGCGGCCGGTCGATGCTGTTCCTCAGCGACTACGACGGGAGCCTCAACCGGTACCTCGACGACTTCGTCGGCGTCGGCAGCCGGGCGGTGATCCCGATCTCGTCCAACCTCGCCGGCTGCCCGCCCACGCGCTGGCTGTTCGCGCAGGCCGATCCCGCCACCTTCGACGGCCGCTGGCGCGGAATGATCCGCCGCTACCAGCTCGAGGAGGTGCTCTGGTACAGCGCCTATCCGGATCTCGCGGTGCGCGAGATCCTCGCCAACGCCCGCATCCGCGCCGGCCTCGTCGCCGACGAAATGACCGAGGACGACGCCCGCGACTGGCTGCGGCTGCTCTGATTTGCCATGGTACGAATCCCCACCTCCGACATCCAGGCGCTGGTCTTCAGCGGACACACCAAGCTGCCCCTGACGACCGCGCTGTGGCTGCGGGTGGCGCAGCCGGCGGAGGCGCGGCGCGCGCTCGGGTTGCTCGCGCGCGACCACGTGGCATACGGAATCGGCGGCGGCAGCCGGACCCGGGCCGTGCAGGTGTTGCTGTCCGCGTCCGGCCTCCGCGCGCTGGGCGCGGGAGCGGACGGAATGCCGGACACCGGCGCGTTCGGGCAGGGGATGGTGACGCCGCAGCGCAGCCGCGCCCTGGGCGACTTCGGGGCGAGCGATCCGGCGCATTGGGGCTGGAGCGATCAGAGCGCCCACGCGCTCGTGCTGCTTTACGCCGCCGCGTCGGAAACGCTGCAGGCGCTGCGCGCGGCGGTGGACGCGCTGCTGGCGCCCGGCTGGGCGCCGGCGGCGGAGCTGGGCCTGCGCGTGCCGGCCGACGGACGCGAGCCGTTCGGATTCAGCGACGGCCTCGTGCGCCTGCGGATCGATCTCGGCGACGGCAAGCCGGCCGAGCCCGGGGTGGACATGCTGGCGCCGGGCGAGGTTCTGCCGGGCTATCCCGACGCCAACGGCGTGGTCACGGCCGCGCCCGCGCTTGTGCGCGATGGTGCGTTCGTGGCGGTCCGGCAACTGGAGCAGAACGTCGCGGAATTCTGGAAGTTCTGGCGCAGCCAGTCGGCGGGCGACGAGGAGGCGGTCTGGCTGGCGTCGAAGGCGGTCGGCCGTTGGCCGAACGGGATGCCGGTGGGCGGTTCGGCCCCGCAGGCGCCGCCGGAGCGTCATCCGACGGTGGTGTCGGGCAGTCTGACGTTCGCGGCCGATGTTCGCGGCGAGGGTTGTCCGGCGGGCGCGCATATCCGGCGGGCGAATCCGCGCGACGGACTGACGGATGATCCCGCGGAATCGCTCGCGATCGTGGCGCCGCGCCGGCTGCTGCGGCGCGGGCGACGCTATGGCGGGCCGCCGGAGGCGGACCTCTATCCGGCGGCGGCGCGCCCGGCAGAGGCGAAGGCCGGCGCAGGCGGCGGGGCGCAGGGGCTGCTATTCATCGCGCTGTGCGCGGACCTGGCGCGGCAGTTCGAGTTCGTGCAGCAGACCTGGCTGAACAATCCGAAGTTTCGCGGGCTGAACAACGAGGTGGACCCGGTGGCGGCAGGGGACGGACTGCCGGACGACAGCCGACGGTTTTCAATCCCAAGGGATCCACTGAGGAGGAGAGTGTGCGGACTGCAGAAGTGGGTGACCGTCTGCGGGGGAGGGTACTTCCTGCTGCCGGGGAGAAGGGCGCTGGAGGCGCTGGCGAGGAAGTAACAAGTTCCAAGTTCCAGGTCCCAAGTTCCAAGGCCCAAATCCCAAGTTCCAAACTCCAAAGGCAAGCCAAAGGTCCAAGTTCCAAATCTCAAGTTCCAAGGAACAGGCAACAATGGTCCAGGGGTCGGCGGCAAAGTTCCAAAATCCAAATCCCCAAGGCCAAACTCCGAGAGGCAAATCCCAAATCCCAAGTTCCAAATTCCATGGAGCAGCAGCAAACCACCACGTCCAAGTTCCGACGGCCTAGGTCCAAGCTCCAAGTTGCAGAGGGCGAGTTTCAGGTGACATGTACACAGGGTCAGGCCCTATGCACGCCCATCACCGATCCGGGTTGACCGGCTTCCGCGTCTTTCGCGGTGCTCTGGTCATGATCCTGACCGCCGCCCGCGTTCTGGCGGCCGGAACGCCGGGCGCCGCCGAGGGCGGCGATCCGCTCGCCACGCTCCGCCCCGGCCATCCGCGCCTGCTGGCCACGGCGGCCGACTTCGCGGCGCTGCCGACCCGCGCCGCCCAGGATCCCCTGCTCGCCGCGACGCTCGCCCATGTGCGCCAGCAGGCCGAGCTGTTCCTCACCGAGTCCGTGGTCAAGCGCCGGCTCGTTGGACCGCGCCTCCTCGGTCAGCCGCCCCGGGCGATTGACCACGTCCTCACATGCGCCCTGGCGTTTCGCATCACGGGCGACCGCCGCTACCGCGACCGCGCGGTGAAGGAGATGGCCGCCGTGGCCGCGTTCACCGACTGGAACCCAAACGATTTCCTCAACGTCGCCGAGCTGGCCACCGCCCTGGCCCTGGGCTACGACTGGCTCTACCCGGACCTCACCGATCACGAGCGCGGCACGATCCGGCGCGCGCTGCTCGAGAAGGCCCTCGTGTTCGCTCCCGCCGCCTACGCCAGGGGCGGGCCCACCAGCAAGCGCCTGTGGTTCGTCACGGAGAGGAACAACTGGAATCAGGTCTGCAACGGCGGGCTGCTTGCCGCCGCGCTGGCCCTCGCCGACGAGGAGCCGGGGCTAGCACGCACGGTCATCGCGGGCGTCCGCCAGTCGCTCCCGGTTGAGGTGGCGGCCTACGAACCGGACGGCGCCTACCCCGAGTGGCCGAGCTACTGGAGC
>Ga0265338_10005217_pt1 | contig 17038 bp, 14 predicted proteins | sample 42126metaG_FD_193579 | JGI IMG/M metagenome (GOLD analysis project Ga0265338, IMG submission 193579) | Rhizosphere microbial communities from Carex aquatilis grown in University of Washington, Seatle, WA, United States - 4-21-26 metaG | ecosystem: Host-associated > Plants > Roots > Rhizosphere... | reverse complement strand
AGCTTTCGGACCGAATCTTTCGATTGCATCGCAAGAGCCTGTAAGCAACCCTTCCGCGTTGTATGATTATGTAACGTTCGAAAACGGCGAAATGACGCTGTCGATAACGAATAACTTTCAGTTCACGGTGACATTCGCAAACCCGGGTGTACAGCTTATCAACGCCGATATGCTTGCAGACCCGGCCCTCAACGATTCCGTTGTGGCGACGTTTTCTTTCGCCGGAATTGCTTCGGGAGCTACCGCGACCTCAACCGTGTCCATTTCCGGTAAAACGATGAGCGCGAACCTGATCTTGAGGTTCACTGCGCAATCGAGCGACATTCAGGGAAAGACGATCAACGCAAGCGATAATCTCTCAGCCGGCATGACCATCGACGGCGGCGGTCCAGGAGTGAAGCCGTCGATCAGCAAAGCGAAAATTCAATTGAGCACGCCGTACGACGTAAAGAATTTGCCCGACTCTTCCGTCCAGATCGTGGACGACTCGACAAAGATCAAACGCGCGGAGTTCAGCGACGGCAGTTTTACCGTCAAGATCACGAATAACATTCCTACAAAAATTGCCGTCGATTTCACTTTCAAAGAATTCGTGGATAAAAACACCGGAGCTCGTTTTCAACTGCGCGATGATCTCACCGGAACGGATACCGTTCCAGCGGCGAATTCAGGGACGGGTCTCGCCGGGCAATTGCTCCAGACGGTTTCCATGCCCTCTTATGCCATTCAATCGCAGGATATAGAAACGATCGGCGGCCATGTGGACACGCTTTCTGTACCGAACGTTCATTTTTCTTTAAGGATCAGGACCCTCGCTGCAACACAAAGCCGGGTTGTTATCTCGAAAGATGACTCCGTGGTAGTCCAGATACAGCCGCAGAATAATCACCAATCTCCGCCGAGGAAGACGTACGTTCTTAGCAAGGTCATCGGCAAAGTGAAACCGACGATCGTTCCAATCAACGAAATCGTCAACTCCTCCATCGGAGACATTGGAAACGAATTCACCGCCGACAGTATCAAATTTGATTCGGTTTCGATCACCCTCAACATACTCAGCACGGGTCTGTTCCCCACTGACTTGACGATGAAGATTCTTGGGCTGGACAACAATGGGACTCAACGTGCATCGCTGACAGCGCAAGAGCCGAAGGCGGGAGGCGGGCTGACGGACACTCTTCGGATCAATCCCGGCCAGACGAAGAAGATCGTTTTCGACAAGACAACGAGCACCGGTGCCAACGGTATCGATCAATTCCTCTCTAAATTTTTCAGCGGCGGCAACTCGAGCCTTCCATCGAAACTTCAAGTCGTCGGGCAAGCGGTCGTCGACCCCGCATCCTACTATCAGTACGCGGATAGCACCGGGACGGTGAAGGCGGGAGACAGCGTGCTCACATCGGTGGACTTTTCATTCCCCGTTCACGTTGGCATTATCAATGGAATCTTCAGAGATACTGTAGTGCTTTCGGATACGTCGGGGAACAAGATAGATAAGAAGAATTTCTCGCAAATAGACAGCGGAAATGTCATCTTCACAATCTTCAACGGTTTCCCGCTTCAGATCACCGTTGGCTCGAAACTAATTCCCGGCCTGGTTTCGAACCCTTCGATTCCAAACTCGGACTCAAATGCCGTTTTGCTTTCACTTCCCAAAACCGGATTGATCACGGCGGACAGCGCCCGTTATGCGTCAAAGCCTGGCTCTCCCATCGGGATTACAGGCACGGTAATACCGTTGAGCCCGTCCGATGTGGATAAGATCAATCCCGCACGCTACGTCGCTGTCACTATACATTTGAATACGTCCGGAAGCAACCAGCCGGTTGAGTTCAAGAAAAGTTATTACATCCAATTGAAAGCGTTCCTTAACGTCCGCTACAACGTCAATGTGGATTCACTCACCCATAGCAGCCATTAACAGTGATTCAAAGGAGACAACCATGATCGGCGTTAATGAGAAACAACACTTTACAGGCGTGATAATCGCCGCAGCGTTGGGTGTGCTGATGGTGAACACATTGGAGGCGGGCAACGACCTTGTTTCGGGAAGAACGGTCGGAATGGCGAGAACATTCACCGCTTCTTCGCGCGGTCTTGATGCCCTTGGGCTCAACCCTGCGAACCTTGCGCTCGACGACCGCGGCAGCACGGTTACTTTTGAGATCCTCCCGATTGGTATTGTGGCGGGTAGTGATTTTCTGAATTATAAGATCTATCAGGATGATTTCACGGGTGTCGACAGCCTTGATGCAAACGGTAAACCGGTCCAGAAGAACGGAAAAACGATTCGTAATGCGAAAGTCCTCACCCAAGCCGACAAGGATGAAATACTGGGATTGTTCCCCGGTGGAACATCGCATACGCAATTTTCTACCAACGTCACGGAATTCGGAATGACCGTTCAAAGCGGTTTTCTCGGCGGGATAGGCTTATCTGTCAGCGACCGGGCGGCGGCGAACATTGACATCCCTGAAGGCTATCTGAAAATGCTCCTCGATGCTTTTCCTCCAGAAGGTGCAAATTACAGTCTGGACAATACATCGGTAAAGGCATCCTGGATCCGTGAGTACAATTTGTCGTACGCACGCATGCTCCCGGTTCAATTGCCGTGGGTGAGAGATATTGCAGTCGGCGTTGGAATAAAATATGTGCAAGGTTTCGCGTACTTTGGGACAGACCACTATGCCGGCAATATTCAGGTCACACCTCATGATTCCGCGGGCATCATTTTGTCAGAGCCGATTTCAGGAAACGTTAACTTTCTTCAGTACTCGTCGCAAGTGAATTTCGACAGCACATCGAATGCATCGGAGTTTCTTGGCAAGCCGGCGGGGCGGGGCATTGGCTTTGACATTGGTGTTTCCGCCGAGGTTTTTCAGGCATTGCGGGTAGGCGTGAGCATTACAGATATCGGAAGAATGACGTGGACCCAAAACACCAAAGCTATTCAGGGCAACGGCGGGTTTTCGATCTCGGACTTTAATCAGCAGGACTCTTTGAAAAATGCTTTTAAAGGTGAGAAGCACGACACTACTTCATTTAAAACGAGTCTCCCGACCGCGCTGCACATCGGCGGAGCGCTTCAAGTGGATAAAGCTCCGTTTGTATCTTACTTCCCCGGCCAACTATTAATTGCCGCCGACTTCAATGTTGGGTTTAATAACGAACCAGGTAATACCACGATACCGCGCTTTTCACTCGGCGCGGAATACCGCCCAGTCAATGCCTTTCCGATAAGGACTGGAATTTCAATCGGCGGGAGAGAACGTTTTGAATGGGCGTTTGGTTTCGGTTTCAATACGCCGGTATGGGATTTAGATCTTGGCACGCAAAGCATCGCTCTTCTCACAAATCCGAACAGCTTCCACAACGCATCGATAACGCTAGGAATGCGATTTAGGATTTAAAAGTATTTTTGCGTTTGAACCAGAAAGGCCCGCTCTGCATCGCAGGGCGGGCCTTTTTAATCCAACAGATCTCGGACACTTTTGGGATTGAACTGAAGAATAGACGAATAATGTAGTAAACGATCTACTGACGAAGTGGCCGACATCTAAAAGTTACAGTATAAACCTGCTCAAGTCTTTGTCCTTGACGATGGTATTGAGCTTTTCTTCCACCATCGTTTTTGTGATCACCAATTTCGCCGCCGAGACCTTTTCCGGAGCTTCGAAGAGAATCTCTTCAAGGAGAGATGTCATAATTGTATGGAGACGCCGTGCGCCGATGTTCTCCACTTCTTCGTTCACCTGAGTCGCAATACGTGCTATGGCGCGGATCGCTTCCTCGTCGAATTCGATCTCGATCCCGTCCGTCTTCAACAGGGCGGTGTATTGTTTGATGAGCGCGTTCTGCGGCAGCGTGAGGATCTTGACGAAATCGTCCTCGGTCAGGCTTTTTAATTCAACGCGGATCGGGAACCTGCCCTGGAGTTCGGGAATGAGGTCGGAAGGTTTTGAAACGTGAAAGGCTCCGGAGGCGATGAACAGCACATGGTCTGTCCTCACCATGCCGTATTTGGTCGCGACCGTTGAGCCTTCAACGATCGGGAGCAGGTCGCGCTGGACGCCTTCACGGGAAACGTCGGGGCCGCCCGACCCTCCACGGTTTCCCGCGATCTTATCCACTTCATCTAAAAAGACTATCCCGGAGTTTTCAACCCTGTGGATCGCATCCTTTACGGCGGCATCCTGGTCGATCAATTTCTGAGCTTCCTCCTGGACGAGTATTTTTTTTGCGTCCGCGATCGTGAGCTTCCTTTTTTTCATTTTCTTCGGCATCAGATTACCGAACACATCCTGCAGGTTGACGCCGATCTCTTCCAGATTCATCGGGCCGAGGATCTGCATCGCGGGGAACTGATCGCTCGGTACGTCAAGCTCTATGATCCTGTCGTCGAGCTGTCCGGCTTTGATCTTCTCCCTGAACCGTTCGCGTGTTTTTTCGTTCAATTCTTCGTCGGACGGCGTCTCAGCTGCGGCATTGACATCAGTCTTTGATTTGCGGACGGAAGGGATCAGGATGTCGAGGATCCGCTCTTCGGCGAGGCGTTCTGCTTTCTCCTGAACCTCGCCAGTTCTCTCAGATTTCACCATGACCACAGCCAGCTCGGTCAAATCCCTGATCATGGAATCGACGTCGCGCCCGACGTACCCGACCTCGGTGAATTTTGACGCTTCAACTTTTATAAACGGGGCGTTCGACAATTTCGCCAGCCTTCTTGCGATCTCGGTTTTCCCCACACCGGTAGGCCCGATCAATATAATATTATTGGGCATAATCTCTTCGCGGAGATTTTCCGGAACCTGGAGGCGGCGCCAGCGGTTCCGCAGCGCGATCGCTACGGATTTTTTCGCTTCATGCTGACCGATGACGTATTTGTCCAATTCACGGACGATCTGAGTGGGCGTCAGTTCGTCCGAGCCTTTTGGATGGTCGATTCCTCTTCCCGCAGGCTGTATTTTCTCGGATGTGCTGAGTGTTTTCATCGTATCACAACTCTTCGATTGAGATGTTCTGGTTGGTATAGATACAGATTTCCGATGCAGTTTTCATCGATTGCGTCACGATTTCTTTTGCTGAAAGTTTTGTATATGCAACAAGCATCCGCGCCGCTGCAAGGGCATACGGCCCTCCGGATCCAATGGCGACAATGCCGTCGTCGGGGGTGATGACGTCTCCCGTTCCCGAGATGATGAACGCATGATCCTTGTCGAGTACTCCGATCATCGCTTCGAGCCTGCGAAGGTATTTGTCGGTCCTCCAGTCTTTCGCGAGTTCAACGGCGGACCGTTCAAGGTTTCCCTGGTGTTTCTGAAGCTTCTCTTCGAACCGTTCCATAAGGGTAAACGCATCTGCGGAAGCTCCGGCAAAACCGACGAGGACAGAGTTGTTGTACAGGCGCTGCACTTTTTTTGCGGTATGCTTGACAACGGTGGCTCCGAGGGTCACTTGGCCGTCGCTGCCGAGGGCGACTTTTCCGTCGCGTGCGAGGCCGATGATTGTGGTAGAGCGAATGGTGTTTTCCATAATGCGTAAGATTGATAAATGGTTAAGAAATTTTCCGCCGAAGCCGCGCAACGGGAATCATCATCGATTCCCGGTATTTTGCGACCGTCCGGCGAGCAATGTTGAAACCCCGTTCGTTAAGGATCTCCGCGATACGGTCGTCGCTCAGCGGCTTGTGCGGATCCTCAGTCTCGAGGATCTCTTTGATGCGGAGCTTGACTTCCTTGTTCGAAACGTCTTCTCCGCTTTGAGTGCTGATGCCTTCGCTGAAGAAGTAGCGGAGTTCATGGACGCCGAAATCCGTCTGCACGTATTTTCCGTTGACGACGCGGCTGATCGTAGAGATATCCATCTTGATCACGGCGGCGATGTCCTTGTAGATCATCGGCTTCAGCCCGTCTCCAAACTCGAAGAACTGCCGCTGCTTGTCGACGATGGTCCGCATCACCCGCAGCATCGTGTCGCGCCGCTGATAAATTGAAGCGATGAACCATTTTGCAGCTTCGAACTTCTGGCGGATGAACGTCTTCGTTTCGGCGTTGACTCCGTTCTTTTTCTTCCGCGACATCATTTCTTTGTAATCTTTGTTGATGCGCAGCGGAGGAACGTTCTTGTCGTTCAGCTGGATGACGAATTCGCCGTCCTCGAAGTGAACGAGAAAGTCGACGGTGACGTAATTTTCCTGAGCCGAAATTTCTCCTTCGCCCGGCTTCGGGTTGAGATGAGAAATCACATCGAGAACTTCCTTGACTTCCGGCAGGGATATCCCGAGGAGCTTTGAAAGCTGCTCGAAATGTTTTTTGGTGAATTCATCAAAATATGTTTCGAGGATAACGCGTGCGAGTTTCTTTAGTCTCGGTTCAAATTCCCGCCCTTCGAGCTGCAGCAGCAAGCACTCCTGGAGATTCCTTGACCCGATGCCCACCGGCTCAAGCCGCTGGACCCGCTTCAAAACAAGCTCGGCCTGAGGGACCGTTAATTGGAGGCCCCGGGAAAGATTGAGATCCTGGACGATCAAGCTTAAGTCCCGGCGCAGATAACCATCCTCATCAATGTTGCCAAGGATCTCATCTGCGACCAGCATACCAGTCTCGGTCAGGTCGACAAGTTCGAGCTGCGTCCTGAGCTTCTGCAGCAGCGGCTCGGGAGCAGACATCGGGATCTCATCTCGATCTTCATCATCTTGCTGATTGTTCGTTTTCGGTGCATACGAATTCTCATCGTTCACAAAATCTTCGAATGTGAACTCCTCGTCCTTCTCTTTCTTTGCCTCAGCTTCGGCGTCCGTCGCCTCTTCGACCTCCGGCGCTTCGTTCTCTGCGTCCTCTTGCGCGAGCTCGATCTCGTCCTCGACGCCCTCTTCAAGGAGGGGATTTTGTTCCAGCTCGGTCTTGATTCGTTGTTCGAGTGCAATGGTAGGAAGCTGCAGGAGCTTGAGGTACTGGATCTGTTGAGGCGTGAGTTTTTGAAGCAGCCGTTGCTGCTGTGAGATTTGAAGCATAAATCCTAAACGCCTCTTTGAGTGTTACATGAACGCTCTTCACATTCGGTTTCAAACCGCTTGAACCATGTCTCCCCGTACGCGCGGACCAATACGTCCTTTAGAAATTTAAAGAGCGGTATTCTCTCGACGCTCCCTTTTTTGAAAGCCGGCTCGCATTCGTGTAAGTACTCAAACTTCAACTGTTCCGGATTGCCGTAAGTAGCACGCAGCGGGAAGAGATGGCAGGAGAGAGGTTTCCGCCACTGAATTTCCTTGTTGTGATACCCTTGCTCGAACGAACATTTCGCGACTCCGCTTTCGTAAAAGACGAAAACACATGCCCTCTCGTCTTTACACTGGGTCGCGTAATATCCGGGCGCACCTTCGACAAGGCCGTTACGCTCGATCCATTCGATGTGGTCATCAGGAAGATATTTCTTGATCACAGGATACGCATCATAAATCTCGTCCACTTCTTCGTCGGTCACCGGAGCGCCGCGCCCGCCGCTCAGGGTGCAACATGCCCCTTTGCATTGACCAAGGTCGCATGCAAAATGGACGTCGGCAATCCTGCCGTCTACGACAATTTCATCGATGGTGAACATAAGGCGTAGAGTCAAGATATGCATTTTTGGGGAGAAACAAAAGGTTTTTTGGCGTGATTATTGTGTTGTGATAGCCGATACCCGGCTGATAGTTGCGGCAACTACATGCGTTGAAACATTTTTCCTGCGAGCTGGCGAACAAGACCCTTAAATTCAAGGCTCAACAAATTGACTAATGTATCCGGGATCGAAAGACCCGACCGCTCCGAAAGCCAGTCGATATGCGCCGGCTCCGATGTCAAAAGGTCGAAGATCATTTGTTCAAAGATCGAGAGCGCAGCAGGTGGCTGCGGCTGCACAAATTTCAGGATGGGGCGGAGAGAAGTCTTTAATTCGGCGATAATGTCGTCGACAGACTGCACAAGTTTTGCGTGTCCGTCTCGTATGAGCCTGTTGGTTCCCAAGCTGTATTTTTCCGTGATGTTGCCGGGGATGCAGAAGAGCTCGCGATTCTGGTCTAGTGTCGCAGATGCAGTGATCATCGCGCCGCCGTTCTCAGCAGTTTCGATGATAAGCGTCCCGAGCGACATTCCGCTGATGATCCTGTTCCGCCGCGGGAAATTACCCGGATCTGGTTTTGTTCCCATGTAAAACTCAGACACGACGGCGCCGCTTTCTTCAATTCGCTGTGCAAGGGTCTTGTTTTCTGAAGGGTAAATAATATCGATGCTTGAGCCGATCACTGCGATCGTCCTTCCACCGCTTCTGAGGGATGAGGAGTGCGCGACAGTGTCGATGCCCCTTGCAAGACCGCTGACGACGCATATTCCCTGTTCCGAAAGTTCTTTTGCGAAACGATCGGCCACGGATTTTCCATACACAGAAGGGCGGCGAGTACCGACGACAGCTACAGCATACTTGTCATTGTTCTCAATCGTCCCGAGGACAAAAAGCAGCGGCGGAGGGTCATAAATTTTCCGAAGATATTCTGGGTACTCGTCGTGCCAGAGCGTGACAATGCGCCCGTTCACTTTGTTGACGAGGGAAAGCTGCTCATCTGCGAACTTTTCCCCGCCGGTAAAGTGAGCGATGGTAGAGGCGAGTCTCTTGTCGATCCCTTCGGCTCGGATCAGCTCCCGGGGGGAAGCGTCGAGCACCGAGGTTGGCGACCCGAAATGAGTGACAAGAGCCCGCAGCCGATTCGCTCCGACTCCCGGAATGGCAGAGAGCCGCAGCAAATCGGAAATATTAATCCCGCCTTGTGGCGTTGAAGTTTGCATGGTTGAAGATAAGAGTATGGCGAGGTCCCCTGAGACCTTTACGGCTGCGTGACATCCAACCCGTCAACGACAGCCACGATGACGGTGTGAACCGGAACGTCCTTTCTTTTCAGCGCCTGCTGAGCGCCTGCACCTTCCTGAATAATCAAGACCGTGTCGCCTACACCTGCATCGACGGTGTCAATCGCAAGAACATCCTTTCCGATCAAGCTTCCGGTCAAGTCGATCGGCTGAACGATAAGCAGCTTGTATTCCTTCAGCGTTTGATTCTTTTGTGTCGACACTATCGTTCCAATGACCTTACAGAGCGTCAAGATGACCTTCTTCCATTCAATGTTATCTCCAGCATACACCCGTAGCACAGATCCAGGTGATGCTGCCAAAGGCTAACTGCTTATTTCCTTCTTGAATCTATCAACGAGGGCGGCCGCCGCTTCGTGCGATTGTGCTTCAGCGATGACGCGGATGATCGGTTCGGTATTTGATTTTCTTAAATGAACCCAGGACGAGGCGAAGTCTATCTTAAGGCCGTCATCCATGTTCGTTCTTTCTGATCTAGAATATTTATCATGCAGCGATCGGAGAATATTGTCGGGCTGCAGCGAGCCCAGCTGGATCTTGTCCTTCACGATCGTGTATTGGGGGAGGCTGGATTTAAGTTCGGAAGTTTTTCCGCCAAAGTCCACAAGGAACTGCAGAAAAAGTCCAATACCGACAATGGCGTCACGGCCAAAATGCACTTGGGGCAGGATCACTCCGCCGCTCCCTTCTCCGCCGATGACGGAATTGAGCGCCTTCATCTTCGATGCGACATTGATCTCGCCGACAGGCGTACGGACAACCTTTGCGCCATACTCCGCCGCGATGTCGTCGACAGCCCTGGTCGTGGAGAGGTTGACAACAACGATGTGGTTTCTTCTTCCGAGTTTGTTTTCAGCGTTGAGGACGAATTTCACGGCCGAAGCAATTGTATATTCTTCGACAAAAGGCTTTCCGTTCTCGTCGATGAAGACGAGCCGGTCGACATCCGGATCAACGGCTATGCCGACGTCGGCCTTTTCGGCGACGACCCGTGTGGAAAGTTCGCCCAGGTTTTCGGGGATCGGCTCCGGCGTATGCGAAAAGACACCGCTGACGTCGCAGTTCATTTCAACGACGGTGCATCCGAATTCCCGAAGGAGCTTCGGGACAATGACGCCCCCCGCGGCATTGACACAATCCACGACGACTTTCAGTTTTCTTTTTCGGATTTGATCCGGGTGAACGTATGGAAGAGAAAGAACGGACGCGATGTGGCTATCGATCTGCGACGAATCGGCTGAATATTTTCCCTGGTCGTTCCACTGTGAGAACTTAAAATTGCCGCGCTCTGCGGTCCCCCAGAATTTCTTATTTTCATCGCTGTTGAGGAACATGCCGCTGGGAGCCAGGAATTTCATACCATTCCACTGGATCGGGTTATGGCTTGCAGTGACGGCGATGCCGCCCGCCGCATTCATCTTCTCGACTGCGAGGGCGACGGTCGGCGTCGGACAAATTCCGATCGCCACGACATTGCATCCCATCTGGAGAAGGGTAGAACTGACGATGTGTGTGATACTCGACCCTGTGACCCGCCCGTCCCGGCCGATGACAATAGTCCCTCTGTTGCAGTATTCGGCAAACGCCGCCGCGTATTTTGCGACAACATCGGGAGAGAGATCCTCACCGACGATGCCGCGGATGCCCGAAATGCTCACCATTAGCGACATGCTGGAATTTCCTTCAAAAAAATCTAAAAGAAAATAAGAAAGAGATTTAACGGAAGCAAGAAGGATGATGCATTTGTCAGATTTCCGAAACCTCGTAGGCTCAACTGTCTACATATGTCATCACATCGGGAATACTCTCGAAAGGTGTGCGTCATCTGTTTTACGGGGAAATTGTTTGTTCGGTCAGTTTGTTGTACTTTGTAGTAGAATTGAACTAATTCTCTTTTCCACTAATGAATCAAGAGAGCTACGAAGATGAAAACCCAGGAATTGAAGATCGAAGGAATGTCGTGCGGTCATTGTGTTATGAGCGTGAAGAAGGAGTTAGGAAAGCTCGATAGTGTAGTCGTGGAGGACGTTCAGATTGGCAAAGCGAAAATTCATTTCGACGAATCGAAAATAACTGCCAAATTGCTCGCTGATACGATCGACGGAGCCGGATATAAACTTGTTGGTGTAAACTGATATTGCCAAGTTGATGCATGATAACGGAAAGCACAAGATGAGCGATATCCATCCACACATATTGAATCTTCCCGTCGAAGGAATGACCTGTGCAAGCTGCGTACTGCGCGTCGAAAAGGCTTTGAAAAAAGTTGACGGCGTGCTGGAAGCGAACGTCAATCTCGCTACTGAAAAAGTCTCGGTGTCGTTTGACGATAAGAAGACGGATATCGAGGCTCTTTCTACAGCAGTTGCCGAAGCCGGCTACAAGCTCCTCCTTCCCGCAGGCGGTCCTGAAACATCGCGGGCGTCGGACAATTTGGAAGCCTCCGATGATTCGCATCAGCACGAAGCGTATGTGCAATTGAAGAAAGAACTTGTCTTTAGCGCGGTGCTTGCGGTTCCGATAATGATCGTCAGCATGGCGAGCATGACGCAGTGGTTCATGCAGTGGTCGCCGTTGACGATGGAGGATGTCAACAAGCTGCTGTTTGTCGCCGCGACTCCGGTCATGTTTGTTTCCGGAAAGAGATTTTTCGCAGCCGCCTGGCGGGTGGGGAGACATTTCTCCGCAGATATGAATACACTCGTTGCGGTCGGAACGGGAGTGGCATATCTCTACAGCGCCGCCGCCGTATTGTTTCCACGACTTTTAGGAGTTCCTGCGGGGGTGCGCTCGGTGTATTTTGATACTGCGACAACGATCATTACGCTCATTCTGATGGGGAGGCTTCTTGAAGCCCGGGCAAAGAGCCGTGCGTCCGGCGCGATCAAGAAACTCATGGGCCTTCAACCGGCGACGGCACGTGTGATTCGCAACGGCATTGAATTGGAAACGGCGATCGGGTCGATCGTCACTGGCGACATTCTCCGGGTCCGCCCCGGCGAGCGGATCGCCGTTGACGGGACGATCACGAGCGGGTTCACGTCCATTGATGAATCGATGGTGACCGGTGAGAGCCTTCCCGTCGAAAAAAGCACGGGAAATTCCGTCGTAGGAGGCACGATCAACAAGAACGGAAGTATTGATTTCCGGGCGACGGCGATAGGCAAAGACACGCTTCTTGCACGGATTGTTAAACTCGTCGAAAATGCTCAAGGCTCAAAAGCACCGATCCAAAAACTGGCGGACAAAATAGCATCGGTATTCGTCCCTGTTGTCATCGGTATTGCCGCGCTCACGTTCGTCCTTTGGTATTTTATCGGTGCTATCGGATTTACTCCTTCCATGATCAATTTTATTGCTGTTCTGATCATTGCCTGTCCTTGTGCGCTGGGACTCGCAACGCCGACGGCGATCATGGTCGGAACGGGACACGGGGCTGCGATGGGCATCCTTATCAAGAATGCCGAGAGCCTCGAACACGCTCTGAGAATTCAAACTCTTATCATCGATAAAACGGGCACGATCACCGAGGGGAAGCCGTCGGTAACAGACGTATTCGTTTTCAACGGGTTCGACAAAACAGAGATGCTCCGGCTTGCAACTTCGCTTGAAAAAAGATCGGAACATCCTCTCGGCCTCTCGGTTGTCAATTATGCAGTGAATCAAAAAATAACGGCGAGTGAATCTATTGAATCGTTTCGTAATTTCGAGGGAAGAGGCGTGACAGCTCTTGTTGAAGGAAAGGCCGCTGCAGTCGGTAATCTTGCTCTTATGGAATATATGTCTATTCCTGTGGCCGACGCCGCGTTGTCGATCCAAAAGCTTTTCGTTGAAGGGAAAAGTGCAATGTACGTTGCCTGCGATGGAAAACTGGCCGGCGTGATCGGTGTTGCCGATACAATCAAAGCAAACGCCAAAGACACAGTGGCGCGTCTCAAATCCATGGGGATCGATACGATCATGATTACCGGCGACAACGAACAAGTCGCTGCGGCTATTTCAAAAGAGGCAGGTATCGACCGCGTCATCGCCGGTGTCTTGCCGCAGGATAAGGCCGCGCACGTAAAGGCGGCCCAGGCTGCGGGAAAAATTGTCGCGATGGTCGGAGACGGAGTGAACGACGCGCCCGCATTGGCACAAGCGGATGTCGGCATTGCAATGGGAAACGGAACGGATATCGCAATGGAATCAGCCGACATCACGCTGATGAAGTCCGACTTGAACGGAATTGTTGAAGCGATCCTCTTATCCCGGAGGACGGTTCGCATTATAAGACAAAATCTATTTTGGGCTTTTGTCTATAATGTGATTGGTATTCCCCTGGCAGCGCTTGGAATGCTGAACCCCGTAATAGCCGCAGGGGCCATGGCATTCAGTTCGGTAAGCGTCGTGAGCAATTCGCTGAGACTGAAGAGCAATTAGAAATTAATAATTAATAATGAAGAATTACTGCTAAAGCATCTTTCGCACACCTCAGACAAGTCTATAGAATTCAATATTGTTAAATTTACATTCTGTGTCCTTCCCCCATTGTCAACATCCACGGCAGAGGCAGGCCGAGTCCCCGCATGAGCATCATAGCTCCCATCAACACTATGGTGACGGCTGCTAACTTGTCCCCCCATAATCGCATTCGTAATTTGAAAAACGTAGAAACAAATCCAACAATGATAAGTGATGGAACAATACCAAGTCCGAACAGCGCCATCGTCATGGCTCCAGTCACCGCGTTTCCGGAAGCCGCAGCCATGATAAATGCAGAGTAAAGTAATCCACACGGCAGGAGCGGGGTCAAAAATCCGATATAGAACTTGCTTTCAATGGAAGGAGAAGAAAGGAGTGCTCCGTATGTTTTGGAATAAAGATTTACAAGGAACGATTTTGCACCTGCGCCAAGAGGAAGTTTGTGATCAAATCCCATACCGGGAAATATTCGCATCATCCATATTCCGGAGATAATAAGCAATACTCCCGCCGCTGTCGAGAACCACGCGCCAATGGACCTCAGTCCGGAAAACCCGCCTCCCAAGGCACCCAAAACCGCACCAACGAAAACATACGACAATACCCGTCCAAAATTATACGCGAGATGTTTCAGGAGAGGATTCCACTTCCCAGCAATGCCGCCGGATCGAAAATGCTCCTGCGTGGAATATGCGGCGACGATCGCACCGCACATGCCAACGCAATGCATACTGCCAAAAAATCCGGCGAGGAAGACGAGTGTAAGGTCCATGATTTTCTTGATGATGTTCCGAACAAAGTACGTAATCCCTTTCCCCATATCCAGAGAAAAATATCCCGGGAGCATATTGAAATAGTAAAAACATTATACTATCTTGGGCAATCAAGTCTATGATTCAGTAGGGAATCGATCGAAGGGCTGACGTAAGAAACAAGAATCTAATTATGAGTTTGCCGGTTGCCGTTATCATTATCATCTCCTTTGTTGTCGTCGCCGGTGCGTTGACGCTTGCCGGCTTTGTCTGGGCCGTCCAGTCGAAGCAGTTTTCTATCAGGCAGCTGAACGAGGGGGCGAAACAAATTTTTGATGACGATGAACCTATCGGCGTGCCGCAGGACATGATATTCAAAAAACCTTCCAATGGCAGTCCAAACCATCACTAAAGAACCGTTCGTATCTTTTGCCTCCGATGCTGCCGAGGACGTTTCTGAAAAACAAGTTCGTGTTCAGATCGACGAATCCGTCACAAGCCCCGTTGTGTTGTATTTTGCCACCGGAATAGGCTGGCTCCTGTTCGGTTCGCTCGCCGGACTCGCCGCTGCAATAAAATTCAATCTCCCCGAGTGGCTCGGAGGCACCCCCTTCCTCACCTTCGGACGGATCCGCCCGGTCCATCTCAACACCGTGATGTACGGCTGGGCATCGCTCGCCGGTGCGGGTATGATCGTGTGGCTCACAGGGAGACTTTGCCGCGTCGCGGTACAGAAAACCTGGGCGCTCTACGTCTCTGCCATTCTCTGGAACCTCGGAGTCCTGTTCGGAGTCGTGTCGTTATTTTTCGGCTACAACCAGGGGATGGAGTGGCTTGAATTCCCGCGGCCAGCTGGCGGGTTGATCGCACTTGGATTTTTGTTCTTTGCGTATTCCATCATCTCGACCTTTCGGAAGCGGCAAGTCGAACATTTGTATGTCAGCTTATGGTACATCCTCGCTTCAATGCTGTGGTTCCCGATATTGTACACCGTCGCAAACCTCGGCATCTATGACGGTGTGACCGAAGCCGCGATGAATTGGTGGTTTGCGCACAACGCCCTTGCGGTCTGGTTCACTCCGGTCGGTCTTGCCGGCGCATACTACTTTATTCCCAAAGTCATCGGGCGTCCCATCTATAGCTACTATCTCGGTCTTCTCGGTTTTTGGGCGTTCGCTCTATTCTATAATTGGAACGGCATCCATCATCTTGTCGGCGGACCGCTGCCCACGTGGCTTGTGACGGTATCGATCGTTGCGAGCGTGATGATGTTTGTCCCGGTCATGGCCGTTGCGGTGAACCATCACCTCACGACGCTGGGACATTTCAGGATGTTGAAATACAGTCCGACATTGCGTTTCGTTGTTTTTGGTTCAATGAGCTATACGGCGGTGAGTTTGCAGGGCTCCATTGAATCGCTCAGGTCTTTCAGCGAGGTCGCACACTTCACGCACTATACGATCGGCCATGCGCATCTCGGCGTGTACGGCTTTCTCTCGATGATTTTGTTCGGGGCCGTCTATTATATTATGCCGCGCATTGCAAAGTGGGAATGGCCGTATCCAAAACTCATCAAGCTTCATTTCTGGATGAGTGCGGGCGGGATTGCATTGTATGTCATCGCAATGTGCATCGGCGGCTGGATACAGGGAACGATGATGAATGACCCGTCGCTTCCGTTCATCGCTTCAGTGAACGCGACGAAATCGTACCTGTGGGCAAGGTCGGTCGGCGGAACAATGATGCTCATCGGTCATCTTGTGTTTGCCTATCAGTTCGTTCTCATCATCTATCGTTCGGGACCGGCACGATACGTACCGGCATGGTTCGAAGTTCGGCCGACCGCGGCATTAACCGGGGAGACCAAATCGGCATGATGTTCTTCCGCTCATTCATTTTCTTTCTTGGCGTTCTCGCCACGCTCTTGATCGGCTGGGCAGGATTGGTCGGTATTCCCAATATGATGATCTCAGAAGTGCAGCCGCCGAAGGGATTGGAACGCTACACGTACGAGCAGTCGTTCGGACGCTCGATCTATATTCGAGAAGGATGTTTGTACTGCCACAGCCAGCAAGTTCGCCCGGTTGGTTATGGTGCAGACCAGGCACGCTTCTGGGGACGTCCGTCGGTTCCCGCGGATTACATTTACGACAAACCACATTTATTGGGGACGATGCGCACCGGTCCGGATTTATTCAATATTGGAGCGCGGCAGCCGAGCGAGGAGTGGCATTTGCTTCATTTGTACAACCCGCGAATAGTTTCTCCCGGTTCAGTGATGCCTCCGTTTCCATGGCTGTTTGAAGAAAAAATAACTGCCGGTCCCGAAGATAAAGTTGTCGCGCTTCCCGATTCCATCGCGCCAAAGGGCAAGGTTATTGTTGCGACTGCTGAAGGCCGTGCATTGATCGCCTACCTTATCGGCATGAATCATACATACCCCGTGAGCCAAGCTTCGGCGAGTAATGACACAACGAAGAAAAAATAGTAAACCTGTCTCGGCGAGACGGTCCGCCAAGAAAGAAAAATCTCCTGCAGAAATCGTTCGGAAAGAGAAAACTGTCGAACCGAAAGTCGACGTCAGTTTTTCGGATGAGATCGGAGCGTTTGCCGATTCCGACGCGTTGGATGTCAACAAGATCCATTTACGGATAGTCTCACGCGAACAAGGTGAGCCGGAGGAAGGTTTTGAACCGACGCCAACATGGGTATGGGGAATATCCGTGCTCTTGCTCTTTGCGATGGGATTTTATCTCGGGAAGTACGGCGGCACATTCGGGACGATTGCCCATGAAGTCGAACAGCCGCAGACTGGCGCAGGAAGCGAAGTGAAACAAGAGGTTAAAGGGGATATGATCTACGCCGGAGTGTGCCAGGCGTGCCATCAGTCAGACGGCAAAGGAGTGGGGGGGAAATATCCGC
>Ga0265338_10005215_pt1 | contig 17043 bp, 21 predicted proteins | sample 42126metaG_FD_193579 | JGI IMG/M metagenome (GOLD analysis project Ga0265338, IMG submission 193579) | Rhizosphere microbial communities from Carex aquatilis grown in University of Washington, Seatle, WA, United States - 4-21-26 metaG | ecosystem: Host-associated > Plants > Roots > Rhizosphere... | reverse complement strand
ACCCGCTTGATTGATCCGCACAGTGTCCTGTCCCCTCAACCCGTGTGGCGTCTGTGTCTCTCTCGGGACGCAAATGCCGTTCTCACACCGACTGGCCTGCATCTGCTTGCTGGGTGGGCGTGCCACGCGTACCACCCCCCGAGTATCAACCGTACCCGCGCGCTGAGAAGCGATGTTCATGTATACAGGTTTCTTCTTTACATGCCCGATTTTTCAAGACCGACCAAGGTCAACGACAGTGCAGTCGCCGTCCCCAGTGTGCGCCGAGAAGATGAAACCATACGGAACAACAATGGCCCCGTCAAGCGCGAGCGCCATCACCGGACGGCCGCCCGGCGCAATGGCGCAGAGCATCAGAGTGGGCGCGCGTCCAGTTCTACGCAGGACATCTTTTTCTGCTTCGGCCAGCAGCTGTTTGCCCGTCAAATGCTTCAGGCGCAGCAGCACCAGGTTGCTCGAGACCAGTGAGATTTGGCCTCGCCTCGTCGGGCCGAGCACCTCCAGGGTGGAACCACCCACGCCGGCAGGCGGCGGAGCCGCGGCCGCCTGCTTGGAGTCCTCGAGGAGCACGCGCATGCCCGCCGTGGCGAGCGCACGGATGTTGCCGTCGGGGTCGGACCAGTGCTCCAGCACCTCTGCCCGCGCGCGTGCTGCGGGTCTGCAGCTGAAGACGGCCTCGTGGGTGCAGGGTCCGGTGCCGCGGTAGGGCCGCAACGAGAAAGCCTCGGCGTCCAGGACGGGCTTCTTGGCGTAGATGTGAGTGTTGAGACCGAGCCGGCGCAGCTCAGTCTCGAGGTCCGCCAGGGTCTTGCCCGGAGGACAAGCCTCGAGCCAGCCCATGCAAGAGCCTATCATCAGCTGGAGGTCCAGCATTTCGTCCGCCAGCTGCATGTTGTGGAGGGCGATTTCCAGAGCAGACAAACCCTTGGTGTCATCCGAGAAATCGACCAGCGTCGCCATCTTCCTTCGCGCCCTCTGTTGTGACTTGCCTTGTCCTGAAAAGAGCACCACCGCTCGAGAAAGAACGGATACGATCATGATTGGAAGGAGCTGGCGAACAAAATCGGCAACGACTCGGCAGCCACAACACGCGAACTCTCCTGCTCGCACTGCCACCAGCCTCGCAGGCCAAACACAACCATGCTCGAGGCGCACACCACCACCGGTCCGTTCCCGTGGGCATTTGCGGCTCAGGCCGTCCTGGGCTGCCTGGGTAAGGCTGCTGCTGCCGTCTCCTCCACGCTGGAATAATGGTCCCCCCCGTGGTGAGCAGGGGTCGTCGTCAATGGCTGGGTCCTCGGAGCCCTCCTCCGCAGGCGTGGCTCGAGCGTGAGCGGCGGCACCGCGGCGATGTTTGCATCGTTGGCGAGCTGCGATCTGGTGTCGTCTGCGCTGGCTGCGGCCACCGCGGGCACCGTCCGGACCTCCTCGTGGACGTACGGGTCGTCTGGCTGTCGCGTTTTCACGGTCGCGGCGCTCACGTCGGTGCTGGGCACGATGGTGACGCACGCCGTCGTCTCTCACTTCCGGAGGCTGGTTCTCTCGCGGGTGGCCCCGGCTGTTCCGTCCGGACCCGCCTCGGCCGCCGCCTCTCGTCGCTGCGGGTCGCCCTCGCTCGCGGCGGCGGTGTCAGCGGGTTGGGTGCTGGCCGCGGCTCTCGGCGCCGCTCTGCAGGTGGGCTCGGACGTGAAGCTGACACCATCGCGCATCCACTGCTCCAACCCGCCGAGCGCTCTGGACAACGTCACCGCTCTCGTCATGCTGGGCTGCACGCTCGTGGTCGCGTGCAACTACGGACGCATGGCGCTACAGCTCCGCGGCCACTTTGGCGCCAGGGCGGCCCAGGCAAGGCGGCCTCGCCCCACCCGCGCGGCGCCGCCGCCACCGCCGAGCCCGACGCAGCAGGCTGGGCGCTCGCGCTCGGTCAGCGTCACACCGGTCACACCGGTCCCGGCGGCGCGGCAGACGCGATCACCCACGCCGACCGCGACGACGTTCGCGACGGCACAGCAGCAGCAGCGCATCAACGCCCTGCTCCTGCTCGCGGTCGTGCTCCAGTGGGCGACCTGGGTGCCCGTGACGGTCATCTTCGCGCTCCCTCATCTGACAGCCGGGGCCGACGTGTGCGCCATGCTTTTGGTGTGCATGCACGCGCTCGCCAGCCCTTGCATTTACGCTCTGCACCCACAGCTCAGACGCTTGCTCCTCGCCGGTCCCTTGGCTTGCGACGCGCTACTGCTCTCGGGAGCAACGGGGACAACGGAAAGAAGATGACTCAACTCTGATGCACAAGCAAAAAAAAGATCGAGTAGATTTCCGCGCGTGTTGTAGCCGACTGAGTACACTCGCGTTTGTCGTTGGTTTAGTGGGATTACGAGGGCGGGCGATGGGATTACGAGGGCGGTCGCCGGGAAGAGACGCGGGGGAATCGGCAAGCCTCCGCGCGAGACGACGGGCCAGACCAAAAAAGCGCAACGCACGCGGGGGCCGGCCGGCCAAAGAAAAGGAAAAAAAAAGCGCCGGATGCCAGGCGAGAGCTGCTCCGGCAGAGAAGGAAAAGCGAAAAAAACCAACAATCTGAAAACATGGCAGGGGTGCCGGACCTGTCGGACAGGGCGACGATCGCACTGACGTTCTACAGTGCCGACCAACTACAAAGTCTCACGGTGTCCGGATTGCCGCGGTGGACGGTGGTGGCCCAGGGAACGTATCTGTCTGCCTTCAGGGCCAACGGGCCGAGATGGGTCGACGTCTTCACGGTCGACGGTGGACGAATCTCTCCGATACGAACCATGGGCACGGAGGAAGCGCTCGATGGTTTCGGTTCCGCACGGCGCGCTCCGGGCACCCGCCTGACGTACCTGGCCACAATACCCACAGGTCGCCTGGTCTCTCTTCTGCGTGTTCCAAACACGGGTCGAGCTAGCGACGAGCGACAAAATACGTGGTTCGACGTTTTCCGCACGGCGCAGCCCGCGGCTGGCGACCCGAACGCCGCCGTGCTAGAGTCTCCTCGGACAACTGGCGACGACTGGACGGATCTGCTGCTCGCCGACATTTGCGCGCGGCGGATGTGGATCGCCGTGCCCGAGGAAAAGGTGGTCGTGTCCGCACCCCGGTCTTCGCCTTCATCGTCCTCGTCCCTGGCTCAGCCGCCGCCGCCCGCCTTCTCGCCCTTCACCACCGACACGTACCTCTCTTCGGTCGCGGGGCGCTCAGCGGGTCTGCCTTCTTCTCCCGGGCCCTCCCTCTCTGAGTCTTCGCTGCCGATCAACTTGCCTCTGGCCTCCCCCTCTGCTCCTCCTTCTTTCTCGCCGTTCTTTGCGCCCGGCGCTCTCCCCTCGCCGAGTCCATCGTCCTCCTCTTCCTCTTCGACGTACTCCCCGTTTGCGGCCGCCCAACCCGCGCAACCCACGCCGATGATGCCGTCTCCGACGCCCTCGACTTCGCCAGGAACAGTGCGCCAGTCCTACTCCTCTTCGTCGTCGTCATCGTCTTCTTCCTCGTCCTCGCAGCCGCCGTCGCGTCCGTCCCAGGCTCTCCCGGCGGCTTCATCGTCGTTTGCCATGCGGGGGCCGGTTAGGCGGTCTTCGCGGCCGGCCGGGTTCCGGTCCCTCTTCTAGGCGGCCTCTGGCGACCGCTGTCCAGTCGGTCACACGGCCGCCGCCGCTGCCGGTGGAGCTGGAGCCGGGGTTCCCGCCTTCTTGCGGTGCCCGAGTGCGGTGGCGAGGGGCCAGACCATCAAGACGAGTCCGGCGAAAAGCGCCACCCAGGCCCACCAGACCTCTCCCAGACCGCCCTGCTCGCCGGCAAAGTACAGCACCGCGATGGCGTAGACCAGCGCTATGGCACCGACGACGAACATCCAGAACTGCCAGTGACCAAAGAGGCTCTTCTTCAGCCCCACGATCAGCCAGATCAGCACGACGACACCGATAAGAATGATTCCGGCAATGGCAGAGGAGGAGGCCGCCGTGGCTGTCTGATCAATGGTGGCTTTCAGCTTGGTGACCGCTGAGTTGACGGCCGTGTTGTCCTGCGTGGCCGTGATCATGGAGGTCGCGTAGGCATCTTGGTCGATGTAAGAGTAGGTCCCGTTCACGCACTTATTACCCTGGATGTTGAGAATGTTGGCAGCGGTCGCGGCCGACGACACGATCTGGGCCGTGTTGTTCCGGATCGTCGATGCGATCTCGAACGACTGCTCCGTGATGTTGATGGCCGTCGTTGAGCCGGCTATGCCGAGCGCGCCGTTCACAGCGTCCGCCATCTGCTGAGCTTGGACGTCCAACTCGGTTTGCACGTCGCTGCTCACGGCAGCCGTCTGCATGCAGCTCGTCTCGACCTGCACCGTCGCCGACTGGTTGATGTTGTTGACGTCGAAGTTGCAGTGCCCTCCCTCGCACTCCGAACAATCGATGTTTTGGGTCGTGATGATGTTCACGGCCGATCCAGGGTTCGTGCACGACTGCGACGTGTTGGTGATGATGGTTGTCATCGACTCTACTCCCTGATCCACCTTGTTCTTGGCTGTCACTTTGTTGCCCATTTTTGTTCGCGCTCACCCAGCAAGGGGTGATTTCTGGCCCCGTCGGTTGCGTCTCGTCCAAAGGTTTCGCTTTTTCCTTTGGGCCGAGTGTGTTTTTTCTTTGGTGGTGTTGTCCAGTCAACGGCCTCGGACAATAGAGTGAAAAGTCAGAGCTTTCCGCATCGTGAAGCGACGATTCGTCGATATTCTCCCGCCTTGCTAAGTCTTTCAACTGACTCGCTTTGCTCTTCCACATCGTTTCCGAAAAGGGAAGCCGCAACTCCGAAGTCTCGCGGAACTTGGTCGTTCTTATTGCGGCGGTTTACTGTACGGTAAAGCACCCAATTGTAAGAGCACTCGCACAGCGCAGACGAGACGGCCGCAGCGGCTGGCATAGCTGGACACGAGGCTCCGAACTAGACCTCTGGCTATCCTTTGCCGACCCGAGGGCCTCGAGTGCGTGTGTGGCCGGGTGGATGTGGGCGCTCAAGAGTTCGCCGAGGACCTGAGAACCAGCTCCTGGGATTCGCACGGGTATCGGGACCCGGGCCGCCTGTCGTCCGTCTCGACGAGGAGCATGGCGTCCGAGTCCCTCTCCGGCCGGGCGCGCCGCGAGCCACACGGCCACCATGCCTGGCAGCCCGTCGGTGATGGCCACCTGCGACAGGGGCGAATACCCTCTTGCGCTCGGCGGGTAGTGGCTTTTTTCGGTCGGCGGCGCGGCCTCGGCGCGACCGTGCAAGGCGGTGGCCTTCGGCTGGGAGCGGCTGCTCGTTTCGGGAGGGGGCGCCGACCTCGAGCCCAAGGCGCTGCCCCGAGGTTAGCAGAGACAACGGCGGTGCGGGTCTAAGCGCCAGGAAAAGGAAAAGGTGGACAGGGTCGTTGGTCAAGCCGAAATGACGCAAGTCCACGGCTTTGTCCCGCAGACAGAGTTGTTTTGCACGTACACCACACCGTGCACCGAAGAGGGCATATGCAGCAGCAATGACTTTTTGTACAAAGAAATGACCTGCTCGGACTCTTCAGATTTGTGGAAGAAACGGGACCAGTACGCGTGCTCACGCATCGACCCAACGTTGTGCCCGGCGTTCAGTAACCAGGAGCCGATCAACGGGGGACGCCTGCCTCCAGGACGGCCGGGACTGAAGGGTGCAGACGGGACCCGGGAGCGCGGCGATATCCAACTGTAGCCGCAGGTGTACGAAGACGAGGATTGCCGTCTCTCGGTCGGATGCCCGTACATCCAATGCACGTACGACACCACGGACATCGTCACGCTCGACGACTTGAACCCGTGGAAGAAGAATTTCCCGCCAACTGTTGCCGCTAACAAGCCGGCTTGGGACACGATCCTGGCGGCGTGGTGTCCCGGCCAGGCCGCGACGTTCAACGACGACTGTCTGGCGGCCTGCGATCCGACAGAGGGGCCCCGGCCAGTCTGGTGCGCGGGCGACAGCGCCGACACCGAGATGACAACCGAGGGGACCTGCCCGGCCGACACGTCTGCCGTCAGCCACGGCAAGCAAGGCACCTGCGGCGAGACGTGCCGCATCACGTGCGACACGGGCTACCAGGTGTCTGGCACGGACAGGGCTTGCCAGAGCGGCGCACTGAGCGGCACGCGGCAGACCTGCAAGGCCTCTGGCTCCGTCATCCCACCACCCACTCCCCCTCCTCCTGCTCCACCCGCCGAGTCGACACAGCAATGGGTCATCCTCGCGGCGGGCATATTTGCCGCGCTCCTGCTGGCAGTGATCGCCGCGTGGTGGTGGTCATCGCGTCGCCACAAGAGGGCGAGTTTCATTCCTGCTGCCTAGACGGCGCCTGCAGCGGCAGTCCGGTGGAACTTGTGGTGTATTTCGGTTCCGCTCGAGCGGCACAGAGGGCAACACCGACAATGGAATTTCTGCAGGCACGTTGCTCCGAACGGAGAGCAACCGTGCTGAGCCATGCAGTAGTAACAAGTGCGCGGGCGGGCGAGGACAGAAAAATGTGGCGACTGTTTGGTTTTTTGCTGGGCGCAAGGGTGTTGGTAGACTCCGTACGGCATAGCAGACAAAAAAAGCAACGCCACTCGCGATAATTCCGATGAGTGAGATCCACGGATTCGTGCCTCAGACCGACGCGTTCTGCACGTACCAGGCGCCATGCGCGAATTCGGGACGCTGCAGCACGAATGACTTCCTCTACGGCACGTTTCCATGTGAAGCGGAAAACAAAGCCTGGATCCAGAGACAAAAATGCTCACGAATAGACCCCAGCTTGTGCCCGGCGTTCAGTGAACAAGAGCCCATCAGCGGGGACGCTTGCATCGAAAGCGGACCTGACGGTCGCGTCAAAGAAGGTCCAGCGCGCGCCTTGAAATCGAACCTTGATCCTCAGCCCAACCTCGATGGCGACTGTCGGATCGAGGGCGGCTGTCCGTACATTGATTGCACGTACTCTACAACAGATATCATCACGCTTCATGATCTCGCGCTGTGGAAAAAGACGTTTCCGCCATCCCTGGCCGCCAACAAGCCGGCGTGGGACGCAATCCTGGCGGCGTGGTGTCCCGGCCAGGCCGCGACGTTCAATGACGACTGCCTAGCCGCCTGCGATCCGACCGAGGGTCCCCGACCTGTCTGGTGCGCAGGCGAGAGCGCGGACACCGAGACGACGACCGAGGGTACCTGCCCGGCCGACACGTCTGCCGTCAGCCACGGCAAGCAGGGCACCTGCGGCGAGGCCGTGCAGGACGGCGAGACGTGCCGCATCACGTGCGACACGGGCTACCAGGTGTCTGGCGCGGACAGGACGTGCGAGAGCGGCGCGCTGACCGGCACGCGGCAGACCTGCAAGGCCTCTGGTTCTGTCACTCCACCACCCGCTCCTCCTCCTGCTCCGCCAGCGGCCGGGTCGACAGAGAAATGGGTCATCACCGCCCTGGTCATCTTGGCCGCGGTCCTGCTGGCATTGTTGGCCGCGCGGTGGTTGTTGCCATCGCTTCGCCGCAAGAGGGTGAGTGCGAATCCTGCCGTCTCACCGGCGCCCGCAGCCGCGATCGGCAGCCCGACCCCGGCGAACTTGTGATGTTTCGATCCGCTGAAGGAGCGCGCAGAGCACCCAACCATCCGCCGACCCCGAGTACGGATATCTCCCTGCCGAGCACACGCCATTCGTGGACTTTGGTTTTGTCTTTGTGTGTTGCTGAGAGATGCGCCGGTCGCATCGCAAGAAAATCGTGGTTTTCCACTTGCACGGCGCGCGTTCTCAACCGAGGAGAGATGCACGCTCCGGTGGTAACACGGGCGCTATTGGATGAGGCTGCCGCGCAGACGCTGACAAAAGGAAATGCCTACAATGAAGGTTCGCTGGAATGGAACATTTGCTCCGAGATCGCGCGCGACCTTGCTTTGGTGGGCGACCCCCCTGGTCCGAGCACTCGCGTGTTTCCGCCACCAGTTTTCCAGGAGATCTGCAACGCCATTCTCTCCTGGCCGACGGTGTGGTGCATCGCACATCGGTTTCGCGAACAGCGTTTCGATGCGGCAGCGATCAAGTGGCACACATCCGCGAGGGGTGGATATCGCGACGCTTTCTGGCTCATGGCGTGTGAGCGAGGCTGCGTCGGCGGCCTGGACGAAACCGCCACTCTGCGTCTGTTTTGCGGGGATCAACAGCTTCCCCTCCACCGGGCCATCGTCAACTCGTGGAGCCCGCTGGCGTGTCGCTGCTCACCATCCTCGCCCCTACACTCCTGTCCGCTGCTCGGCTTCTATGCCTCTGACGTGCGGGGTGAGGCGGTGCTGGGTCGAGCCCGCACCGTCGCGGCATCGGCGGCGTCGATTGTCGGCGCGTGCTCTGGTCTCGTTGGCGACGTTGCTCTGGTGTGCGTCTCGTACGCGTGTTGTCCTGGATTTGCCCCGCTTTGTCGCGGGCCGCACAAAGAAAACTGAAACAAGCCACAAACACGGAAAGCGAAAAGAAACACGCCCTCTGCTGCGTGCGTTAAAGCTGCCGGCTGGGCGCCAAATTTGCCCTTTTCCGCGTCCCTTGCCCCTTCAGGCTGGACTGAACCCTTCCTCCAGTCAACCGGCACCGCAGAGTGTCCGTCTACCTCGGAGTCCCTCTCTGAGTATAGATCGTCCAATTGTGATTTCTCCGAGATGCCGGGTTGGACGAGAGCTTCCGTGGGCCAGATGAACGGCCCGGTCCTCACTGCGAAACTCCTAGAAAAGGCGGTTCAAGACGTCCAGTCGGTCTGCTCCCGGTTCGAGGACGACGACGCCAAGGGCGCGTGCGCAGAGATCGTGACCGCTCTGCACTCCTCGACTGCGGGGGCTGCTGCCTGTGACCCTCGGCTTTTGTCAGAGACGAACGTGACGCGGGTGCTCAACGCACTGGAGTGCTGGCAGAGCGCTTGGTGCATCATGCTGCGGCTCCCCGCCCAACGTTTTGATGCAGATCTCGTAAGGTGGGCCACCCACGTCAGACTCTCCGTGTATCGCGACGCTTGTGTCCGACTGGCTTGCGAGCGAGGATGTTGGGTGAACATTGACACGGAGAGCTTCTTCCGCAGTGGGGAACTCCCGCTTTATCGCTACCTCTTGGACGCTTGGACCCCGCTGAGATGCCGCTGCGGCTTGCCCGGTTTTGCTTGTCCGTTGCTTTGCTTGCGTGCCTACGACGTGCGGTATGAAGCGGTGCTCGCCCGCGCGCGCGACGTCGCTTCCGGGGCTTCCGTGATGCTCGTTGCTTGCACCGGTCTTGTCCGGGAGATTGCTGCTGTGTGCATCTCGTACGCGTGCTGCCCGGGCTTTTCTCCCATTTGTCGCCCATTGTGAAAAAGCCCGTGTTTTCGTGCACTAGGCATCGCGTCCGCGCTTTCGTGATTCGCCCATCCAGCAGGCCATTGTGGTTTCTGTCTTTCCGGACTGTAATGAGGCGCGCTGCCTACGCCGCCGCTGTTCCTGTCGGCCGCAACAGCCGGATTCGACGAGTACACTGGCTTTTTACTTCTATGCCTCGGTAGATGTGGACGCGTGACACATAGCCCCGTCGGAACGGATATTCACTGGTCGGTGACTCAAAAGCTTTAAACACTTCGAACCAAAGCAAAGGGACCTCCCCATAGCCCATGCATCCCGCAGCGCTCAACCAATGGATGTGGACGACGGGCGCGCGCATGGCCGCGACCGAAGCCCAGGTCCACCGGCAGTACCTCGCACTCGCAGATGCCCAGGCGCGCATCGCAGCCATGCAGAAGCAAGAGGTCTGCGTCCGACGGCGGCTGGCATCCCTCGAAGGAAAGTGCGCGGCGGTGAACGCGCAGCTCGAGCGGGCACGCGGGCAGAGGCCTTCGTCGCCCACCCGCGGACGTCGCGGTCGCTCGGCTGACCGGAGGTCAAGATCGCGTTCGCGCTCGGCCAGCCGTCCCCGCCGCCGAGGGCGCTCCAGGTCGCGCGACAGTGACAAGGACCGGAGCGAGAGTCGCGATCGCCACTCGCGGTCGCGCAGGTCGTCGTGCTCGAGGGAGCGACCAAAAAGCCGATCAGGAAGTCGCTGAGCGGCCAAGGCGCCCCTTCGATAACCTGGAAGATTTTTTCTCAGCAGTAATTCGACCACACGAATGGTTTTTGTTTTGCCACTGTCCGCTCTTGTTACTCGTAGTACATGTACTCTGCCCTCGTCCTGGCCACGTTGCGCGCGGGGCCTTTCCCGGGTAAACCGTACCCCTCTCCCCTCCCCCAAACTCAGCGATGACCTCTGCACCTCCTGTGGTCAAGAGCAGTCCGCCCCGTGGCTGGCGACAAAGGGATCCACAATCGTGATGATGCACTTTCACAGCGCGGACGGTCGCTGCTTTGGCTCCACAAGTCGCCCTTTCGTGACCGTTTCTGGTGCACGATTCTGACTCGCACCGTGCTTGGCGGACGCGCGAACAACGCCCGTCCATGGCGGATTACCGAACCGGCGCCGGTGCGCCGAGCCCGTGGGACCGCCAGAGGTCGCTTCTCGTCGTCTCCCCTGTCGAAGCTATCCTTCCGCCGGTCCTGGCGGATGTCGTGTTGGAGTTTTTTGGGAGACCCGGCCTCGCCCTGTGCGTGCGGTTGGTGCCCGACAAGGACAAGGCGTGGAGCAACGTTGCAGACGTCCACACGGATACGTTTTTGCAGTTCTTTGACAGAGACCCATTGGTCACGCGAGATTGCCACGCTTTCATTGACAAGTCCTGGTTGGTGACGCTGGCCGTCTGTGACGCAGTCGAGCCGCGGTGCATCGCCCTCAATCGACCCTTGCGCGATGCGCTGTCGCTGGCACCGGGGTACGTGTGCCTAGTGACGCCCAACTCTCCAGGAATGCTTGCTGCCCCCGACGTACGTCGTGTGGAGCTCAAGCTGTGCCCGGCGAACGAACACCGTCGGGTCGGTGTTGTGGATCCCGAGAGCCTGCGCTCGGCGCTCCGTTCCTTTGTGGGCACAGCGGTCTTCCATGGCTGCCGGTTGGTCGCGCGCAGAGAGGGACTCCTCAGTTGCCTTGCCGAGGTCACTGTGGTGGAGATTGACGCCGAACAGTGGCGACGGGTCGGCGGCGTGCTGCGGTGCGACACGGTCTTCAGTGTGTTGGTGACTGGCTTCCACGTGGGCCCGCTGGTCTTCCGGGTCTAGCAGAGGCCCCCCGTCTTTGGTTTCGAGAGTCTGCGGTATTCCCCGTGTGTTTGGAGCACCTAGGCATCGAGCAAACTCTTCAGTGCAAATAAAAAGCTCGACAGCAAACTACATGTAGGTCGTTCACCAAACAAAGCCGCGCGTCTCGGAAGGGAGGCCGCCCAGAAGGGACGACGACTGCCGCCAGCGGCAACGAATGCAGCTGCAGGCGGGCGCGGCCGCAGGAGCACCTCCAGAGGTCGCCGCTGACTGCAGCAGCCGCTCCAAGTGGCCGACGGCGTGGGGGACTTGCGCGTAGCCCGGAATGACGACGTGGGCCCCGGCGCGCAGCAGCCTGTCAGCGACCTGCCGGCGGTCCGCCGGTGCGGTGCTGCCGGGCGGAAGCAACGGGCTGGTGTCGGTGACCGCGACGCACCAGACGCCCGGCGGGCGAGCCTCGCGGACCCCGACGTCGGTGCTCTCCACGGCCACGGTCGCCCACCCGGGCACCGCGACCGGACCCCTGCAGTCGTGCCCCGACGACGGACGCCGCCTTTCGAGCTTCCACAGGTGGCGGCCTGCGCCGGACATGCAGCCGGCCAGCGCGGAAGACCCGGCGGCGGCGACCACGAGCCCGTGCGAGACGTAGCCAAGGGTTCGCGCATGGACAAAGAGGCGCCGGGCCGTGCCGGGGTGTCCGACCGCGCTGGCGGTCCAGACGAAACACATGTCCTCGCGGAGGGCGCGGCCGGCCTCGACCACACCGGGCAGCAGGCGCAAGTCCGAAGAGCCCGCGGCCGCCGCCGAGTCGACGAGGCCAGGCAGTATCCGGCGGTGGAGCCCCTGGTACGCGTGCACCAGCGCGGCCTCGTCGCCACCCGCCGCCACCGCGGCCCGCAGGTCGGCCAACCCGGCCCGCGCCTGCCACGACGTCTCCCAGCTCCCGGAACCGAGAGCGCGCTGCACGGCGGTGCGCAAGACCGAGGCGCGGTCGTCCAGCACGACTCCCACGTCGGCGTTGCAGATCAGCTCGATCCGCAGACCTCCAGAGACCGACAGCGGCTTTTCGTTGGGCCAGAACAGAGAGCGAGGCGCGGCGCCGGCCCGCCGCCGGAGTCCGCGCAACAGCATGATACCTGCGCGTGACGTTTCTTCTTCTGCCCCGCACCCCGCGACTCGCGTGAATGCGGCGGGAGGGCACTCGTTTGTGTTCGGTTTCGGCGTCTGCGGCTGTTGAGAGCAAAACATGGTCGAGCTCCCGTCGCGCGCGGCCTTGTTGCGACTGCAGCCATTTGCTGTCTGGATGGTGAGGCGCCGTTTGGTCTGGTGGTCAGGGGACGCAGGGACTCTAGTGTGATCCGTCATAAAGCACAAGCAGAGTTTTGTTTGTTTTTTGCCTTTTAGGTTCGTAAAAAGAGAGGGTCGAGGTCGCAGTTCGACGATCCATCGAGCCGTGCCCTATTCATCGCGTCCCCGCTTTTTTTTCAGAGCAAGGATGAGGCGAGCGGGATCAATCCGGTGCCGGAGATGTGGCGCATTGGATGCTTCGGATAGGCCAACTCATGCGCCACCGGTCTGTCGTCCTGCTCGCCACCGTCGCACCGAGGCTCTCGTACATGTCGCGCAGCGCCGTCTCGGACTTGCAGACGCTGAAGTCGACGGCATCAAACTGCGGCCTGCCCGCGGTACAGGACTCGTCGTCCATGGAGCCGACGGCCAACCGTAGCATGCGACGCGCCAATCCTTGCCGTCTCCACGGCGCAGCGACTCCGAGATTGTACGCAAACACAGACGTCGCGAGCCCGTCTCGCAGTCCCGCCAGAGCAAGCGTGCCCACGATGGTCGGTGGGTTATTGACCTGTGGGTCGCCGGTAGAAGGGCACGGCGCATCGCGCACCACGGTCGCCACGACCCAAGACGCAGACGGAAAACAGCCAACCAGGGCAGACCGCTTTCCGTCGAGTGTGCACTCGGGCTCCTCCTCTGTCTTGTGGGGCCAGATTTCCCCGACGAACCGTGCGATGCAGGGTAATCAAATCGTCCGGCACTGTGGCGTAGCGGGTTACCTCGAGGCGAGCGTGCAGCATGTTCTGCAGTTGTTGCTTCACGATGCGAGTGCGGAACAGCCATGCCCCCTTTGTCGTTTCTCAGAAGTCAGAAATCAATGCGCCAGGGCCGCTCCCCGACTCCGCGTGGGAACCTGACGCTCGAGAGTCTGCACCCGTGCCAGCTCGGACGCTTCCCAGATCCGCGGCTTGTTCCACCCGGCCGACCACTCGATCCATCGGAGCCCGCCCCTCCCCCTCGGCGCCTGGCAGATGGAGTGCGCCGAGCCGTCATACGCAATCCGACCGTGGATCGTATCCACCGATGGATCGTGAATCCTCTTTCTAGCTGAGCCAAAACAACAAAACTATAGCAAACAAGCAAAAAGCAAATGGGCAACAGACAACCTCACAGCCGGACGGAGCAGTGGACGCCGGAACAGCTGGGCGCGCTGATGGAGAGCGTCGGAGCAAAGATCTTGCTGTGCGAAGACCCCACGTTCGCTGTGCGGGCCCGCGCCGACGAGAAGCAGGATCCAAGCCAAGGTGACGGTGACGACTGGCTGTCCGGCTGGGACTCTACGCAGCGGGCGTTCGGACCTCTGAGCGCTGACCTGTACCTGCGGCTGGGCCGCGCGCACCTGCGCCTCGTCTGCCCCGGGGGCTCTCGCCGCCCGTCGGTGTGCACCGTCGCGCGGCCCTTTCTCAACCACGTCGGCATGTTCGCCGACCCGACGACGCAACGGGTGTCGGCCCGGTCCATCGCCGAGAACTGGTCCGCTCTTCAGCCCGGGTGGCACCTGCCGTCGGTCGAGACCAAGACTGGAATCACCGCGAGGGGTCTCCTGGCGCTCGTCCCGCGTCCACAGGAGGAACCCCTGGTGGTTGGCGACAAGCCCACGCCGCCGCCCGAGCAGCAGCCGTCGTACACGATCGCCGAGGCGATGCTGGCGCTCAAGCACCCCGCAGACACGGGCATCGTCCTCGACGACGGCGGCATCAACGTCGACGCCGCCTTGGACATGCTGCTCGCGTACGGCGAGTCGGACGCCAACCACGGTCTGGTCGTCCCCATCGACCACTGGATGCTCGCCCGAGTGCGCCGCGCGGGACTCGTTCGCCCCTCCGCCCAGCTTTGACACGCTGCTGAGCCTGTCGGGCGGCTTTCCGACGCTCTCGCAGGCCGAGGCCAAGGATGCGAGGGCCACGCTCTGGCGCTCTGGGCTCGTGCAGGTCCGGATCCGCACAGGAACGGGCTCGGAAGCCGACGAACGAGAGCGGGAGGCCGTCACGCTGGACCGCTTGCTGGACTTCTACATGCGGTGTGGTGCCGTGGGCAAGATGGTGCTCGGCGAGAACGCCGCCGACGCTGCTGGCGGCTGCTGTCGCCGTGCCTCGGTGCAACAGCACAATAGCGCCTGACGCTCGGGAGCACACATCAAATCGCGCGCGCTCTGTTTTTCGTCGGAACGAACGCGGACTTGCCACGCACCCGGCGCGCGTCGACAGGAGCAGAAAACAGAGCAAAAGAGACCCAGCCGTACATGAGGGGGCGGGGGCTAGAAGTGAAAAGCCCCCCGCATTTGCCCGCGGTACACTTTTTTCCGCGGGTCCCGTCGTTGCGAGGTCCGACGCGCCTGGAAGAAGCAATAAGCAATCCGCTAGTGGTTCCTGCTTTTACACCTGGGTACGAGGTTTCGCCGAAGACGGATTGTTGTGACGTGTGTGATCCGTCCCGCCACACCCACCACCACCACGCGTCGCGACGCGTCGTGGCGCTTTCGTCAGTCAGAAGACAGAGTTGAAAAACAACTTGCCTTCGCATCATTGAACATCAGCGAACAAACAAAAGAAACCACGGTGATGGGGACGCGCATGCAAGGAATATGGTCCACAGGCGCCGATGCCATTCCAAGCTCCCTCCTCAGATACCCATCGCCGTCCGACTGGCACCGCGTTGCGTTGCGGCCGACGGCCTCGTTCAGCTATGGTGGCGTCACGCATCGGGCGTACCTGGCCGAGGATGGTAAGGGTGTCGTGGATGATGGCTTTGCCCCCGAGGCGGTCTTTGCGAGTCCGGCACAGTGGGTCCGGGCGATTAAGCTCAGGCACGAGACCAACGGGGGAACCCGGAAGCAGATGTGCTGTGACAGCGAGGTACGGTACCCTGCGAACAGCGACAGCGGGTCCCCGTATCGCGATCCGCGTCCTTCATCACCCACCGAGCGCGAGACCGAGACGACGCCCGACGGCGGGCACGACAAACAGCAGGACGATCTCGTGTTTGCTGTGCCGAGGACCCGCCGCGACCGCGCTCGGCGCGCACAAAGTCCTTTGCGCGACCTAGGGATGGACTGGCGGGACTACCACCCGGAGTCCTTATTTGGGTTGGACGACGAGGAAGACGAGTGTGGAACAGGCGAGTGCAGACTGATCTGGGCGCCAGCGCAAGACGATGGTGACGACGCCTTTGCCGATGTATATTTGTATTAAAGGACAGGCGACACAACGCAATGGGTGCTTCTCAATTCTGTTCGGACGCGACTTGATACTCCGACCAACAGGGCATCAAAATCGGCAAACGGTGCCAACTTGTTGTTTTCGTGATGTCGTCGTCTGGGTTCTCCTGTGCTTGCGCCAGTCGTGAACGAGATGTTGTACCAGGGCGTGGCTGCTCGGGAGGGTACCGGTTCGCCATCGCTCCCGGCGGCGCAGGCGCAATTCCGACCCCGCCGTGGTGTTACGGCGAAGTTGGTCTTGTTGGTGGCTGGGCTGACCTTGTACGCTCTTGTTGGCGCTTCGCTTCACCTGCGACAGACGCGTATGATGTACGCGTGGCGGGGTTTGCACTCCTCGTGCCGCTCGGTTGTCGTGACCGGATGGGTCATGGTCGGCACCGGGACGGCCTTGGGATCCTGGTTCTGCGCCGCGCTGCTCCACCACTTCTCGTACTGCTACACTGTCTCCGTCTTGCTGTTCGCCTGTGGCGCCGAGCGCTGTAACTGCTTGGTGCGCGAACTCGGGAGTCAAGCAACTCCCCTGCGTGGATGGCCCCTGTTCCGCGTGGTCGTGGCCACGGCGACCTTCCCCCTCGTTTCGGCCTTGTTTGTCGCGGTCGCGTTTCCCTGTGTCTACTTCCTCTGCGCTTGTGTCGGCTTCGTCGCTTTCGGTGGCAGTAGCTTTATATGGGTGTTTTGGTTCGGCTGCGGGCGCTCTGCCGCTGGAGTGTGGGCCGATGTCTGGCGCCTCGGGTGGGGCATGGTCGAAGCGTCGTTCTTCTTGCGCTGGGGAGACCCGTTGTTTGTCGGCAGAGAGTTGGATCTCGGCGCCGACGGCCCCGACGAATGGGCCGACCAAGCGGTCCTGCTGACACGCATCCATCTCTTGACCACCGCTGTTCTGTCTGGTTGGTGCTGGGCAACGGTGGTGCCCCGGCTGCCAAACGATCTTGTGCGTCGCGCTCGCCTGTCTCTCCGCGAGCGCTTCGACACTGTCCGCTCTCTTCCAGCCGGGGATCAGCTCGCGATAACCTTGTGCTCGGCCTTTGGACCGGCAGGCGGCGTCGGCGCCGACGTGGTGCCCATCGTGCTGCAATTTCTGTCGTCCAGCGACGATGTGCCGCCTTTCAAGGGTTCTGTTACCAGTACCTATGTCAGGCGCTTGGCTTCGTCTGTTTGTTTGCTGTGCGGTGCTTTGCAGGGCCGTCGAGTCGCTGACGGCCAGAGGTGCACGAGCATTTGTACTCATCCGGAAGCCTTTGTCTGAACATGTACACACTCGTGGGCCCTAGCATCACCCTCCTTCGAAGACGGGGTGTCTTGGCGAACATCAAGAGAAACGC
>Ga0265338_10005214_pt1 | contig 17043 bp, 18 predicted proteins | sample 42126metaG_FD_193579 | JGI IMG/M metagenome (GOLD analysis project Ga0265338, IMG submission 193579) | Rhizosphere microbial communities from Carex aquatilis grown in University of Washington, Seatle, WA, United States - 4-21-26 metaG | ecosystem: Host-associated > Plants > Roots > Rhizosphere... | reverse complement strand
CCACCGCGACACGCCGACACGGTCCGTGACAATCCATAACCAACCGTAATAAACTAAGAGTCAACCAAGTGGGGAACTTCGATGAGCGCCCCTGGGGACATTCGGTGAGCGGCATCAGGCGGCGTCCAGACGTAGGGGGCGGTAGAGGCAACCGGGCTGAAGCCGAGCCGCTGCAAGATCAGCTGGCTGGCAGGCAGCGCGTCGACCTGAAGATAGCGGTAGCCGCGGGCGGCGGCCAGGCCCGCCCGGTACGCGACTGGTCTGCTACCAGGAAGGACTCAAACGCTGGCCTTTCAATCCCCGTAGCCGTTTACCGGTACCGTGCCCCCGGTATGTAACCCCGGTATAGCCGCGGTCCCCCGAGTAAACCGGGAAAAAGCGGACAGCGGCCCTTCAATGGCGAGGAACGAGGACAGCGCGCCGGGAGAAAAAATGGAGTTCAGGTGCAGATCCAGAAGCCCAAACCCGCGCCGCGCCCGGTCCCGGCCGACGCGCAGACCGTTAACCCGGAGCTAGCCCGGAAGTGGTTCTCATGAGGAAACTCCACCTAGAACCAGCAGGCGCGCGGGGTGCTGCCTGCCTCGCTGGAATGTTCCTGAAGATATGTGTCGTCGTCGGGTTGGTGTTCATCCCGCTTCCGATGCTATTCAAAAACATCGCGAACGCGGCCCCGGTCCGGCCCGCTTCTGTGATTACCGGGAACCAGTGGCTTTGCGACCACGCCAACCCGGTCCCGTTTATGTTGCACGCCGGTAACGCCCACGTCGTGTCGCGCCCGGGAACCGTCAAGTTCACCGCCGACCACGAGGGAGCGCATTTCAACGGAGTCTATGACGGGGTCGGCTACCAGAGTTCGCTTAACAGCGGATGGTACTGTAACCATCGCCGGACCTTCCGCCCGCCGGTGCTTGGCCGTATCGGTAACCCGATCGTGTCCTCGCATTACGTGACTAGCTCCAACTTCCGTGGTGATACCGGGTTCGATATCTGGCTAGAGCCGAACTCCAGCTACAACACCTACACTGCGATGACTACCGGCGGCCGGGGAACGGAAGCGATGATCTGGTTCAGCCGTCCTGATTGGCGCTCGTGGGCGCATGGCAAGCCAGTCGTCATCGCCGGTCATAGGTGGTACGTAGCCGCGTCGCACGTCGGCCATAACGGAGGATGGATGCGCGTGTTCTTCGTCCCGGTCGGAAGTCATAACGGGAACGTCAGCGTCTCCCATATGCGCCTAGACCCGTACTTCACCTATCTGGTAAGGCACGGTCTCGCTAGCCAGTCGGACGTACTAGAGGCGCTGGACAACGGCGCGGAGCTATCGGCGGGCAGCATGAGCCTGGCCGGATACTCGCTGACCGGCCTGAACGGAACGTGATGGAAGCTAGACAACTCCGATCCTCCCAGTTCGGAAGCTGCCCTCACGCTAGCCCGCGCGAAAGCCCCCTGCTTGACCGGTGGATTCAGGCTGAGGCCTGTACTGCGCCTGCTTTCTGCAGCGTCTCGTAGACTGCTCCGGCCAGGGCGACTAGGGCATCCTTATCGGGGTCGGTCGCGCTGTTGGCCGCCACCGCGATGATCAGGCCGGAGCGGGGGAAGTACAGGTGCAGGACCCGGTTGCCGTAGGTCTCGCCCTCGTAATCCCAGAGGGCGCCAACCTGGCTGGCGGTCTGCTGGACGCCGAGCCCGTAGCCGGCCGGGTCGGCCGGGCTGGTGCGGGCGATGGGCTGGCCGGTCGCCTCGGACACCAGGGATTCGAGTTCGTGCTGCTGGCGGGGCGGCAGGAGCCGGCGGGTGTAGAGGGCGCGGTCCCACTTGGCCATGTCGGCCAGCGAGCTGACGATGCCGCCGGCGCCCTGGGCCCAGGTCAGGGCGAGCGGTGGCACGGCGTGGCCGAGCAGTGACCGCGGGACGCCGGCGTCGTAGAGGTACCCGGCGGGCATCCGGGCCGCGTCGGACGGCGGGCAGGTGGAGGGGGCCAGGCAGGTGGTGTGCAGCCGCAGCGGGCCGATGATCCGGCGGGTGAGCTGGCTGGCGTAGCTGTGATGGGTGACCTTCTCGATGATCAGCTGGGCCAGCAGGTAATCGGTGTTGGTGTAGTGGTACCCGGCTGGCCCCAGCGGCAGGCCGGTGACGTAGGAGATCAGCCGGGCGGTGGTGAAGGAGGCGGCAGGGTTCGCCTCGAGCGCGTCGGCGAAGGCGGGCTGGCCGGTGTAGCTGGGGATGCGGCTGGTCATGTCGAGCAGCTGGCGGATGGTGACGTGGCGCCAGGCCGGGTACTGGGGCAGCCACCTCCCGATCGGGTCGTCGACGGACAGCTTGCCCTCGGCTTCGAGCTGGAGCAGGATCAGCGCGGTGAAGGCCTTGGTGTTGCTGCCGACCTGCCACAAGTCGCTGGCGGGTACGGGCGGGCCCCCGTTATAGCGGGTGGTCCCGTCGGCCAGGCTGATGGCCGGCCTGCCGTCGCGGAAGGTGATCTCCAGTGACACCGCCGAGATGTGCTCGGCCGTGCGCCGGGCCGCCAGGTAATCGCTGAGGTCGCCGCGCAGTGCCGCCGGCAGCGTGGCGCCTGCCTGGCGCGGCCGGGCGGCCGAGGCGCTGGCCGGGCCGGCCGACCACAGCGCGCCCGCGCTGAGCAGGGCGCAGGCGGCCGCGGCAGCGGCCAGCCGGCTGCGGGTACTGCGCGCGGCGGGCGGGACGGCAGGTCTCATACCAGCTCCTCGGGTCTTCTGATGAAGGCGGCGGGCCCGGAAGTCCAGCCATTTCTGCAACCTACTCTGGCGGCAAGTAACCGGTAACGGAATTCCCTAACAATTGCCGGCAGCTTGCATTGCGAGTAAAGGAATTCAAGAAATTTGTGATTGCTTTGCCAGATTTATCATGACTTTTATCGCCGGAAACGGGATCGGCCGATTCTTAGTGCTGTGACCTGAACAAGTCCGGGGTGATGAGCTGGCCGCATGGTTGTGAAAATCAGGGGCCCCCATGCCCGTGATTGTAACAACCACGGTCCTCGGAGGCCTACCGTAGTCGTGAGCGGCGCGCCTCTTGCGCGCCGGCCTTGCGTATCGCCGTCCGTTCTTCCGTGCTCAGCGGGGCGCGCGGAGGCCGCGCCCAGGCGGCCGCCGTATCGCCCGCAGCCACCCGCCGCCAGGCGGATAGGCTGCTGTCTCGTGCAGCCGACCCGCCTCGACACCGCCCGGATCCAGGCGGCCCGCCGGGTCATCGACCCGGTGTTCCTCGACACCCCGCTGTACCGCTGCGAGGCCCTGGAGCCCGTCCTCGACTGCACGGTGAGCATCAAGCTGGAAACGGCGAACCCGGTCCGCAGCTTTAAAGGCCGCGGCACCGAGGTCATCGCCAGCCAGCTGGCCGCGGACGGGCCCCGGTCGGTGGTCTGCGCCAGCGCGGGCAACCTCGGCCAGGCCCTCGCCTGGTCCGGGCGCGGCCGGGGGCTCGACGTCACGGTGGTGGCATCGCGCTTCGCGCCCGCGGCCAAGCTCGACCGCATCCGCGCCCTCGGCGCCCGGCTCGAGCTGGTGGACGGCGACTTCGAGATCGCCCGCGACCGGGCGGCGGCGATCGCCGCCAGCGACGGCATCCGGCTGGTCGAGGACAGCCTGGACATCGAGACCTGCGAGGGCGCGGCGACCATCGGACTTGAGCTGGCAGATGCGCTGACCGGTGAGCCGGCCGGTGAGCCGGCCGGTGAGCTGGCCAGCGACGCCGCCTCGTTCGACGCCGTGCTGATTGCCCTCGGCGGCGGGGCGCTGGCCACCGGCATCGGCCACGTGCTGAAGGAGCGGGCGCCCGGGGTCGAGGTCATCTGCGTCCAGCCGCTCGGCGCGCCCGCGATGACGTACTCGTGGCGCCAGCGGCGGGTGGTCACCACCGACTCCACCAGCACCATCGCCGACGGCGTGGCCGGCCGGCGGCCGATCGCGGCCGTCCTTGACGACCTGCTGCTTGTCGCCGACGACGCCGTGCTGGTGCGGGAGGAGTCGATCGTGGCGGGCCTGCGGATGCTACTCGACCGGGCCGGCCTGGTGGCTGAGCCGTCGGGCGCGCTCGGCATCGCGGCCGTGCTCGAAGACCCCGGCCGCTTCGCCGGGCGGCACGTCGCCACCATCGTCTGCGGCAGCAACGTCGACCTGGACGCCTACCGAGGCTGGGTCGGCGCGGCCGGCCAATAATCACGCCGCCCTGACCTGCGGTGCCGGCCCGCGCCCGAGGTTGACGGCGGCCGGCCGCCGTGTTCTACTCGGACAGTTACGGGCGGCAGTGGAGGAAGCCGGTGCGAATCCGGCGCGGTCCCGCCACTGTCACCGGGGAGCGACCCCCGTCAGGCCCCGTCGCGAGTCACGTCTGCGCGTTCAGCGCCGGCCAGCGCGGGGGAGGCTGAGCCACCGCCGCGGCGGGAAGGCCGGGGGGAGCGCTGATCCGGGAGCCAGGAAACTCCGGCCGTCCTTTCCGTCAGCACCGGGGCGCGGATACCCCGGAGGAAGAGCGGTCAGACCATGCACCAGCCCGGATGCCCGCGTGCCGGTGACCGCGGGCCCGCGCTGGGCGGGGGCACGGTGCCCAGGCTCGGGCTGCTGCCCGCCGCCGTCCGCTGCCAGCCCGCCAAGGTGCCGCGGCGGGCTGGCACAAGGCGCTCGGCGGCGCCGGGGCGTACGCGGTACGGCCGCGGCGACCCGTTCCCCGGGCTTGGCCCGGACTGGCTGCCCGCCGCCGTCCGCGACCAGGCGCCGTCCGACGCGTTCGCCAGCTCCCTTCGAGTGGTACTGAGTGAGGCACCATGACGACAGCCGATGACCCAGCGGCCTTCTACCGGCTGGCCGCGGCCCGCCGGGACATCAGGAACGGCTTCCTGCCCGACCCGGTGGACGACGGCGCGCTGACACGGGTCCTGGCAGCGGCCCACCAGGCGCCGAGCGTCGGGCTCAGCCAGCCGTGGGACTTCCTGGTGGTGCGCGACCCTGGCACCCGCGAGCAGGTCCGCCGGCTAGCGCAGGCGCAGCGCGACGCCTTCGCCGCCAGCCTGCCGGCCGCGCGGGCGCTGGCGTTCGGCCGCCTCAAGGTCGAGGCGATCCTGGAGAGCCCGCTCAACATCGTGGTCACCTGCGACCCGACCCGGGGCGGCCGGCACGTACTCGGACGGCACGCGCAGCCGCAGATGGCGGAGTACTCGGCGGTCTGCGCGGCCCAGAACCTGTGGCTGGCGGCGCGGGCCGAAGGGCTCGGCGTCGGCTGGGTGAGCTTCTTCGACGAGCGCGAGCTGGCAGCCGAGCTTGGCCTCCCCCCGCACCTGCGGGTGGTGGCCTACCTGTGCCTCGGCCACGTGGCCGAGTTCCCGCCCGCCCCCGAGCTGGTGCTGTCCGGCTGGGCCCGGCAGCGGCCGCTCGCCTGGGCGGTGCACACCGGCAGCTGGGGGAACCGCGGCCTGCCCGGCGGTGAGCCGGCCAGCCTGCTGGCTGACACCATCGCGGCGGTCCGCCCGCCGGACGCGGCGGCGGCTGATGCCGCCAGGGACCGCCAGGCGCAGCTGACCAAGCCGCCCGGCTCGCTCGGCTTCCTCGAAGACCTGTCGGTGCGGCTGGCCGCCATCGCCGGCCAGTGCCCGGCCCCGCTGCCGGAGCCCGCCGCCGTCGCGGTGTTCGCCGGCGACCACGGCGTGCACGCCCAGGGGGTGACGCCGTGGCCGCAGGAGGTCACCGCCCAGATGGTAGCCAACTTCCTCGCCTCCACCGCGGTCGTGAACGTGATCGCCGCCCAGGCCGGGGCGGAGGTCTGCGTGGTCGACGTGGGCGTCGCGGCCGACCTGCCCGCCGCCCCCGGGCTGCTGTCGCGCAAGGTCCGCCGCGGCACCGCCGACATGACCCAGGACCAGGCGATGACCCCGGCGCAGGCCCGGCAGGCGGTCGAGGTCGGCATCGAGACCGCCAGGGACCTGGTCACCGCGGGCAACCGCTGCCTGCTCACCGGGGACATGGGCATCGCCAACACCACCGCCTCGGCCGCCCTTATCGCCGTCTTCACCGGTACCGACCCGGTGGAGGTGACCGGCCGCGGCACCGGCGTCGACGACCGGACCTGGGCGCACAAGGTGGACGTGGTGCGCCGGGCGGTTGACCGGCACCGGCCTGACCCCGGCGACCCGATGGCGGTGCTCGCCGCGGTGGGCGGCCTGGAGCACGCCGCCCTCACCGGGTACCTGCTCGGGGCGGCCGCGCTGCGCGTCCCGGTGCTGCTCGACGGGGTGATCGCGGGCGCGGCGGCGCTGGCGGCGGCCGCCCTCTGCCCCGACGCGGTGCACTACATGGTGGCCGGGCACCGCTCCACCGAGCCCGGCGCGAGCCGCGCCCTGGCCGCGCTCGGCCTGCGGCCGGTGCTCGACCTCGACCTGCGCCTGGGGGAGGGGTCAGGCGCGGTGCTGGCGCTGCCGGTGGTGCAGGCGGCCGCGCGGGTGCTGCGCGACGTCGCCACCTTCGACAGCGCTGGCGTATCCGGCGCCAAGGAGTGACGCCGGTGACTGCGGCGCCCGGCCGTTACGCGCTGAGCCTGCGACTGGACGGCCGCCTCGCGGTCGTGGTGGGCGGCGGCACCCCCGCCGCCGACGCCGCCGCCGAGGGCGAGGCGGCGGCGCTGCGGGCGGCGGGCGCGACGGTGCGCGTCGCGGCCGGCCCGTACCAGGCCACCGAACTGCACGGCGCGTGGCTGGCGGTCGCCTGCGCGGCCGATCCCGCGGTCAACGCCGCCGTCGAAGCGGACGCCGAACGGATGCGGCTCTGGTGCGTCACCCCCGATGCCCGCCCCGGCCGGGATGCTGCGGCCGATGCGCCCACGGGCGGGTCCCCGGCCGGCCGGGTGCTGGTGCTCGGCGGCGCACGGTCGGGCAAGTCGACCACGGCCGAACGGTTCCTGGCGGCCTGCCCCGACGTGGAGTACGTCGCCACCGGCACGCCGCCCGGGCCGGCCGACCCCGAGTGGGCGGCCCGGGTGGCGGCGCACCGGGCCCGGCGGCCGCCGGGCTGGCGCACCAGCGAGACCATTGACCTGGAGCGGGTGCTCGCCTCCGCCGACCGGTCGCCGGCCCTGGTCGACTGCCTGTCGCTGTGGCTGGCCCGGGTGATGGACGAGTGCGGCGCCTGGGACGACGCCCCCCATGACGGCGGTGACGGCGGCGGCTCCGGCGCGGCGGTGGCCGCCCGGACAGACCGGCTGCTGGCGGCCTGGCGTACCACCGCCCGGCCGGTGGTGGCGGTCAGCAACGAGGTCGGCCTCGGCGTGGTGCCCGCCACCGCCTCCGGCCGGCTCTACCGTGACGCCCTCGGCCGCCTCAACGCGCTGGTGGCGGCGGACAGCGACCAGGTCTGGTTCTGCACCGCGGGCCTCCCGCGGCGGCTGAAGTGATGGGGCGGCTGCGTTGACCGACCAGGGACGACCGGACCCCGGCCGCCAGCGCCGCCCGCGGTGGGCGGCGGCCCGGCTCGCGGTCAGCATGTTCACCATCATCCCGGTGCCGGGGCCGGGGCCGGCCGACCCCGAGCCAGTGGACGCGGAGCCAGTGGACGCGGAGCTGGCCAGCCGGGCCGTGCGCTGGCTGCCCGTGGTCGGGGTGCTGCTAGCCGCCCCCGCCGCCGCTGCCCTGCTGCTGGTGACCGGCGGGCTTGGCGGTGTCCACGGCAGCGCCGGCGGTGCGGCCGACGGCGGGGTGCTGCGCCGGCTGCTCGGCGCGGTGCTGGCGGTCGCGGTGCTCGGCCTGCTCACCGGCGGCCTGCACCTGGACGGCCTGGCCGACACGGTCGACGGGCTCGCCTCCCGGCGCCCCCGGGACGAGGCACTGGAGATCATGCGCGGCGGCGACACCGGCCCGCTCGGCGTCGCCGCGCTCGTCTTCACCGTGCTGCTGCAGATCACCGCGCTCGCCGCGGCCGGGGAGCGGCTGGCGGTGACCGGGCTGCTGCTCGGCGCGGTCACCGCCCGCACCGCGGTGGTGGTGGCGACCGGCCCGGCGTTCCCGCCTGCCCGCCCGGGCGGGTTCGGCGCGCTGGTCGCCGGGCGGACGCCGGCCCGCGCCTGCCTGGCCTGGGCGGCCGGGCTGCTGGCCGGGGCCGCGGGCTTCGGGCTGCTCACCGGGGGAACCGGGCTGGCCGTCCGGCTGCTGGCGGCGGCCGCGGCCGGGCTGCTGACCGGGACGGCCGCGGCCCGGGCGGCCAGGACCCGGCTGGGCGGACTGACCGGCGACGTCTTCGGCGCGGTGGTCGAGGTCACTACCGCGGCGACGCTGGTCGCCCTGGTCGTCGGCGGCTAGCGCAATGCCGGTAGGAGGCGGCCGGCCCTAGGCCAGGGTCAGGGCGACCTCGGCGATTTCCTCGCCCCGCGCCTGCGCGAAGATCCGGCCCCGGCCGTCCCGCACGGTGATCTCCACGTTCGCTGACCCTCCCGCCGGCCCGGGCCCGGCTCGATCGACTCCGTTATCCCGCCCGGTGCCCGGCCGAGCCGACGGCAACTTATCCCCGGCTGGCCCGGGATGCCTGCTGCGGCCAGGAAAACGTGTCGTCAGGCGGGTCGAAACGCGGGTACGGTCGCCGGGTGCCTGATGCGATCTTTGCGCACCCCCGCCTTGCACCCGTCTACGATGCCTTTGACGGAGAGCGCGGCGACCTGACCGCTTACCTCGCCATCGCCGGGGAACTGGGCGCGGCCCGCGTGCTTGACATCGGCTGCGGGACAGGAAGCCTCGCGGTCCGGCTGGCTGAGAGCGGCCGCACGGTCATGGGCGTCGACCCGGCCGGGGCATCGCTTGAGGTCGCGAGGTTGAAGGACAGGACCGCGACGGTCACCTGGGTTCATGGCGATGCCGCGACGGTGCCGGCGTTCGAGGCCGACCTTGCGGTGATGACGGGCAACGTGGCGCAGGTCTTCCTCACCGAGGATGACTGGACGCGGGCCCTTCGGGCCATCCACGCCGCGCTTCGCCCGGGTGGCAGCCTGGCGTTCGAAACGAGGCGTATTGAGCGCAAGGCCTGGGAGGAGTGGGCGGCTGACACTGGTCCCGTTCTCCTCGACATCCCGGGAAGCGGGCAGGTGGAACAGCACCGTGAGGTCACCAGCGTGAGCCTTCCGCTCGTCTCCTTCCGCTACACGTACACGTTCCTGGCCGACGGAGCGGTGGTCACGTCGGATTCGACCCTGCGTTTCCGCCGCCGCGACGAGGTCGAGGCAAGCCTGCTCGCGCACGGCTACCGCGTGCTCGATGTGCGAGATGCCCCCGATCGCCCCGGCCGCGAGCTCGTGTTCATCGCCGCCCGCGACCTGAGCTGACCACGCGGCCGGTGGCTGCCCGCGCGAGAACCGACGACTAGGGAACCAGGACGGCGGCGCCGTCGAAGCGCCCGCCCTTCAGGTCGGCCAGCGCCCGGTCGGCCGCGTCGAGCGGGTAGGGGTGGGTGGTGACCGACAGCTTGTGGGCGGCGGCGAAGGCGAGGAACTCGCGGGCGTCCTGCCGGGTGTTGGCGGTGACGCTGCGCAGCTGGCGCTCCTGGAACAGGTGCCGCTGGTAGTTCAGCGGCGGTATGTCGGTCAGGTAGATGCCCGCGACGGCGAGGGTGCCGCCCCGGTCGAGCGCGGCCAGCGCCGTCGGCACCAGGTCACCGACCGGCGCGAACAAGATGGCCGCGTCCAGCGGCTCGGGCGGCGGCTCAGCCGCGCCGCCGACGAACGACGCGCCGAGCGACCGGGCCAGCCGCTGCGCGTCCTCGCCGCGCGTCATCACCGACAGGCTGGCGCCTTCCGCCAGTGCGACCTGCGCGGCCAGGTGGGCGCTGCCGCCGAAGCCGTAGATCCCGAGCCGGCCGCCCGGCGGCAGGGCGGCGCGGCGCAGCGCCCGGTAGCCGATGATGCCCGCGCACAGCAGCGGGGCCAGCTCGACATCGGAGTACCCGTCCGGGAGCCGGTGCGCGTACGCGGCCGGGACGGTCAGGTACTCGGCGTAGCCGCCGTCCGCGTCCCAGCCGGTGTAGGCCGACGCGGGACACAGGTTCTCCGCCTCGCGCAGGCAGTACCGGCAGCTCCCGTCGGTCGAGCGAAGCCAGGCGGCGCCGGCCCTCATCCCGACGGCGAAGCCGGCCGGGTCGCCCGGCCCGGTCGCCACCACCTGGCCGACCACCTCGTGCCCGGGGGTCACCCCGGGCCGGTGGACGGGCAGGTCACCTTCTGTCACGTGCAGGTCGGTGCGGCACACCCCGCAGGCGAGCACCCGCAGCAGCAGCTCGCCCGGGCCCGGCTCGGGGACCGGGGTGTCCCGGAGCGCCAGCGGCCGCCCGGCCCCGGGAGTGCCGTCCGCCTCAACCGCGACCGGCCCCGGCCGGTCGACATGCCATGCCCGCATGCTCCCACGCTACGCGGCCGCTGGCGGCTGCGTGGCCGGCCCGGCGGCGCTGAGCGCGGACCCGGTGCTGGACACCACCACCAGCACGACGGCGGCGACCGCGGCGGGCGCCGCCCGCTGCCCGAGCAGCAGCCAGCCCGCCAGCGTGGCCACGGCCGGCTCCAGGCTGAGCAGGATGCCGAAGACCCGCCGCGGCGCCCGTCGCATCGCCGCCAGCTCAAGCGTGTAAGGCACCACCGAGGCGAGCACGGCCATGCCTAGCGCGATGAGCAGCAGGTGCGGCCGGGCGGCGGCCTGCCCGGCGCCGAGCGCGCCCGCCGGGACGAGGGCGACCGCCGCCACCGTCATCCCCACCGCGAGCCCGCCCCGGCCGGGGACGGCCACGCTCACCCGGGCCCCGGCCAGGATGTACAGCGCCCAGAAGGCGGCCGAGATAAGGACGAAGGCGACGCCGACGCCGTTCAGCGCGTGCCCGCCCGCACCGCCGCGGCTGTCGGCCAGGCCGAGCGTGAGCACGCCGGTCACCGCCAGCAGCACCCAGCCGACGTCACGGGGCCGCCGCGACAGCACCGCCGACAAGGTCAGCGGGCCGAGGAACTGGATCGTCACCGCGGTGCCGAGGGGCAGCCGGGCCAGGGCGGCGTAGAAGAACCCGTTCGTCCCGGCGATGCTGATCCCGTAGAGCACGACCGCCCGCCACTGCTCCCGGCGCCACCCGCGCACCCGCGGCCGGGTCGCCGCCAGCAGCAGCACCGCTGCCAGCCCGACCCGCAGCAGGGTGGCACCGGACGAGCCGGCCACCGGGAACAGCCGCACCGCCAGGGCCGCGCCGCCCTGCAGGGACGCGCACGACCCGAGCACCAGCAGCACCGCCGTCCACGGCCGCCGCTCCGGCTGGCCGGAACCGGGGCGAGCGGGAGGGGCAGCGGCGCCGGCCGGCGCGCTCGCCGGGCTGGCGGTGGCCGGGCTGGCGGTCACGGGGCTGGCGGTCACGGGGCTGGCGGTCACCGGGCTGGTGCTCATCGGGTCGGCCTGTTCGCTCGCATGCTTCTACCGTGCCCGGCGACAACCCTTTCGTCCAGCGAATGTTTTCGGGTAATAATGGTAAGTAAATTTGATCAATTGCTCCGGGAGGCGCCCATGCTCGACGTGCACCGGCTGCGGCTGCTGTGCGAGCTCGACCGCCGCGGCACCCTGGCGGCGGTGGCGCGGGCGCTGTCGTACAGCCCGTCGGCGGTGTCGCAGCAGCTGAGCCAGCTGGAAGCGGAGACCGGGGTGACCCTGCTCGAGCCGGCCGGGCGCGGCGTGCGGCTGACCGCCCAGGCCCGGATCCTGGTCGAGCACGGCGCCGCCGTCTTGGAGCGGCTGGAAGAGGCGGAGGCGGAGCTGCGCGCCTCGCTCACCGAGGTACGCGGCACCCTGCGGGTCGCCTCGTTCCAGTCCGTGCTGCTGGCCCTGGTGCCAGCGGTGCTGACCGAGCTGGCCGAGCGGCACCCGGGGCTGCGGGTCGAGATCACCCAGCAGGAGGCCGGGCCAGCCTTTGAAGGCCTGCTCGCGCACGAGTTCGACATCGTGCTAGGCGAGGAGTACCCGGGCACCGCCCGTTCCCCGGTGGCCGGCGCCCGCACCCAGCCGCTAGCGCTCGATGAGCTGTTCCTCGTCATCCCCGGGCACGGCCCGCACGCGCGGGCCGCCGCCGAGGGACCCGCCCGGCTGGCCGACCTAGCCGGCGTCCCGTGGATCCTCGACCCGGCCGACACCGCACCCGGGCAGTGGGCGCGCGCCGCCTGCCGGGAGGCCGGCTTCGAGCCCGACGTGCGCTACGCGGGCTCGGACCTGCTGCTCCATCTGCACCTAGCCGAGACCGGGCACGCCGCCGCGATAGTGCCGGGGCTGCTGCTGGCGGCGGTCCCGCCGCCGGCCGCCCGCGTCCGCCCCATCCCCGGCCGCCCGCGCCGCAAGCTCACCACCGGCGTCCGGGCCGGCGCGGCGGGCGACCCCGCCATCCGTGCCTTCCGCGCCGCCCTCCGCCAGGCCGTCCGCGCCGCGGCGCCGCCGGTTGCACCGGAAACCGCCGGCCCCGAGGCCGCCACGACAGAAGCCACCGACCCCGGTCGGCCGCGGCTTCGCGGCTGACGCGATGAGCGCGGGCTGGCCGCGCACTTGCTGTACCTGGAGGCGACCGACTTTGGTGAGCGCGACCCGGCGGTGCCGGGCCTGCATGCCGGGCTGTGGGCGCAGTACGCGCTGGACCGGCATCGGCCTCGTCATCCGGGCGGGACTCGCGAAATGGCGACGTGCACGGCCTGCGCGCCCATGAGTCGCCGCGGCCCCGGCCGCCGACCCCGCCACCCCCAATGCCGCTAGGTTAAGGGACCTGCGGTGGCAGCGGGCTTCAGGTGCAGCCAGAGGATCCCTACTGCCGTGCAGGAATCGAAGTCTTTTCATGATCACATACATTTACTACCGTGATCACGGTAGTAATCCTTCAGCCATCGTGTTCGGGCCGGGGACTTCAGAGCCTGATCGCGTGCCGGGTCGGGCCGCCGTTCTCGGTCATCAGCAGTTGCCGGACATGTCGCCGTAGGTCGGGTGCCCGTGGATGAGCACACCGTCGCTCGCGGTGGTGAACCCCAGGTCGTTCCAGCCCGCGCCGCCGTCGAGGTAGGTGACCACCGTGCGCCAGGTCTTGCCGTCGTCCGCGGGGTAGTACAGCCAGCCAGCCCCGCTGGTGGTGGCGATGGCTAGGTGTCCGGGGTCCGAGGCGGCGATCATGCCACCGTCACCGGCGCTGGCCGGGTGGCCCGCCAGCTTCCAGGTCGCGCCGAGGTTGCCGCTGACGTAGACGGTCTTGTCCGTGTGGCCGGTGTAGCCCTGGCCGGCGCACAGCAGGGCCAGCCCGTGCGGAGCCTGCACCGTGACCGAAGTGGCCCGCGCTTGGTGCGATGTATCTACGCGCCCGCGTCCGCCGGGTCAGCGCCAGGGCCGCACCGCACCGCACCGAGTTCGTCGTGTGCCGCGACGTCGGTCACAGCCGCAGGAACATGGCGTCGAGTCCGACCAGGCCCAGTGCCTTGCCGTAGAGCTGCCGCATCTGGGCGAGGACATCAGCCTGCTGGACCCGCTCGATGATCCGCCCGTTATCGACCCTGACGTAGTCAAAGAAGCTGGCTTCGAAGGCCCTCTTGGTGGCCGGGGCGCCGTACAGCCGCCCGGTCGCGGAACCGCTGACGGTGCCGTGCGCCAGGGCGACGTCGCCGTCGGCGAGAACTTGCGCCAGCTCGACGGACAGGTCCGGCAGGCCCTTCCAGACCTGCCGGACCGATTCCTTGGCTTCCTCCCAGTCGACGAATCCGCGGGTGAACCCGACGCAGTTCTCCCGGTACCTGGCGGCGTCCACGAATCCTGCTGCGGCTTGGAGGTCCTGGCGGTTCAGCGCGTCGATGAACCCTCGGTAGACTTCGGCGGCCCCGGTGACGGGGTCGTGACCTTCGGCCATGCTGCTCCTTGTCTAGGTGCCTGCCCGGCGTCTTCAGGGCCGGAGCGCCTGGTGGCACATCCACAGCGCGATGCCAGCCGCCGCTGACCACGCGGCCACGCGGATCCAGTTGGAGCCCACCAGCCTGCGGTGAATCTGCCCGCTGAACCCGGACGCCAGGGCGGCATGCTGGCGGCCCTGCAGCGCGGCGGTGGAAATGACCACGGCCGCCAGCAGTGCCAGCTCTGCGGTCGGCCCCCACAGCGGAACCTGGCCGGGCCGGGAGGCGATCAGGCCGATGCCCCCGACGGCTGCGGCCAGGACACCGGGGACAACCACCAGGGCGAACCGCCGGCTGTGCGCGGACTCATAACTGGTGAAAGCATCCCGGCCAACCAGGGCCAGCAGCGGATAGTTGAGCAGTTGCATCGTCCACAGCACCCCTGCCATGAAGGTGCTGGCAGCGGTCTCAAGCAGAAGGAAGGCTTGCCCGGCGCCCACGGCGGATTCCTCTCGGCAGCTCGCGGGTACGACATTATCCGATGCCTGATTATCCGTCTACTGACGAGTTGCCTGAACTGCCGCCGTCGATGCGGGACCGGGTCCCGTTCCTGTTGTTCCGGGCGTCGGCGATGTCGCACGCGCTGGCCAACCAGATGCTCGCCCGGATAGGACTCGATGCCCGGCAGGCCGGGATCTTGACGATGGTGACCGAGATGGAGCCGATGACCCAGAAAGACCTCGGCGATGCGCTCGGGATCGACCGGACTACCATGGTCGCGCTGCTCGATGGCCTGGAAGAGCAGGGATACGTGCACCGGCAGCGGCACCCGGACGACCGGCGTGCCTTCCTCATACAGCCGACCGATGCCGGCCACCGTGCGAAAGCCGCGGCCGTGCGGGTGCTTGATCAGCAGCAGAGCCTCTTCCTCGGGTCACTGGCCACATCCGAGCGTGAGCAACTCGCCGCCCTGCTCAAGCGGCTCATGAACAGGACAGACACCCGCCAGCCAGGCACCTGAGCGGCATCTGGCGCGGAACAAGACCAGGTCCCGCGCGGATTGCCTTGGCCGGAGCTAAGCGGCAGTCACCCGCGCCCAGCACAGATGCCCCTACTCTGGTCCGGCCTGCGTCGATGTGGCGATCGTAGCTGCGGTGGCGCCGGCCGCGGGTAATGCCCGACAAGCTGACCGGCATTGCCGCTAACCCGCGGCGGGAGACAGCGGCAGCACCAGTTCGTAGGCGCGCAGGGTAAGGCCGGGCACCGGCGCGAAGTCGAAGGCCGGGGTCCGGGTGAACCCGGCCTTCGCGTACAGGTGCTGCGCGGCGGCCATGGCGGGCTGGGTGCACAGCCGCAGGGTGCTGATCCCCTGGCCGGCCGCGTGGTCGATGACGGCCCGCAGCAGCTGCCGGCCGACCCCCTGCCCCTGCGCCCGGGCGGCGACCGCGAACGCCCGGAGGTCAGCTTCGGCCGGGTTCCGCGCCAGCTCGCTGTCCGGGCCGTACGGCTCCAGGGTGACCGTGCCGAGCAGGCCGCCCGCCTGGCCGGCGGCGACAAGCACCGTGCAGCCGCGCGGCCCGAACCCGAACGTCCGCAGGGTCGCCGCGTACTCGCTCGACTCCGGCAGCAGCCCGATCGCCTGGTACGCCGCTACCCGCAGCTCGCCGACCAGCGGTTGCTCAGCGGGCAGAACCTCCCGAATGATCACCACCGCACGCTACCAGCGACCCGGTAGGGTCGGCCCAGAAGCGGCCTGCCTGCCCGGCGGCGCCGCCCACGACCGAGGCCGCCCGAGAGCCGACAAGGAACCCGATGAGCCCCACCGTCGCGCAGATCCGCGCCATGCCCAAGGTCCTGCTGCACGATCACCTGGACGGCGGGCTGCGCCCGCAGACCGTCATCGACCTGGCGGACGAGGCCGGCTATGACGGCCTGCCGTCGCGCGACCCGGTCGAGCTGGCCGCCGCGCTCACGGCCGGCGCCCACCGGGGGCACCTGAACCTGTACCTGGACGCGTTCCGGCACACCGTCGGCGTCATGCAGACGCGCGACGCGCTGCGCCGGGTGGCGCGGGAGGCGGCCGAAGACCTGGCCGACGACGGGGTGGTGTACGCCGAGGTCCGGTTCGCGCCCGAGCTGCATACCGACCGCGGACTGTCTCTCGACGAGGTGGTGCACGCGGTCACGGCCGGCTTCCGTGACGGCAGCGCCGACGGGCGGATCGAGGTGCGCGCGCTGCTTACCGCGATGCGCACCGCCGCCAGGTCGGCCGAGATCGCCGAGCTGGCGGTGCGGCACCGGGACAACGGGGTGGTCGGGTTCGACATCGCCGGGGCCGAGGCGGGCTCGCCGCCCAGCCGTCACCTGGACGCGTTCCAGTACGTGCACCGGGAGAACTTCCACGCCACCATCCACGCGGGCGAGGGCTTCGGGCTGCCGTCCATCTGGGAGGCGGTGCAGTACTGCGGCGCCGAGCGGCTCGGCCACGGGGTCCGGCTGGCCGATGACATCGAGGTCAAGGAGGACGGCACCGTCACCCTCGGCCGCCTCGCCTCCTACGTTCGGGACCGCCGCATCCCGCTGGAGATGTGCCCCACCTCCAACGTGCAGACCGGCGCGGCCGAGTCGATCGAGCGGCACCCCATCCGGCTGCTGCGCCAGCTCCGGTTCCGGGTCACCGTCAACACCGACAACCGGCTGATGTCGCAGGTCACCCTGAGCAGTGAGTTCGCGCAGCTGGTGCGCGAGTTCGGCTACGGCTGGCCCGACCTCGAATGGCTCACCATCAACGCGATGAAGAGCGCCTTCGCCCAGTTCGACGAGCGCATCGCGCTCATCGACCGGGTGATCAAGCCGGGCTTCGCCGCGCTTACCAGGGAAGCCGAGATCGCGGGCGAGGCCTGAGGCTGTTGAAGCTTGCCGCCTGAGGCGCCCTTCGCCGCGTGGTGACCGTAAGGATGTCTAAAGTTCCGGCAGTTGATGGCCGCTACCGGAATCCTTAGCGCAGCGCGACCGCCCCGGCGAAGAAGGGTTGTGGCAACCAGGTGGCCCTGGGCCAATGCCGCTAAGTTGAGGGACCTGTGGTGCCAGCGGGGTTCAGGTGCAGCCAGGGAAACCCTGCCGAAGAGCGGGAATCGAAAGCTTTTCATGATCACGGAAGATTACTACCGT
>Ga0265338_10005213_pt1 | contig 17044 bp, 15 predicted proteins | sample 42126metaG_FD_193579 | JGI IMG/M metagenome (GOLD analysis project Ga0265338, IMG submission 193579) | Rhizosphere microbial communities from Carex aquatilis grown in University of Washington, Seatle, WA, United States - 4-21-26 metaG | ecosystem: Host-associated > Plants > Roots > Rhizosphere... | reverse complement strand
AAATCCAGCTACGACGCCCGCGCAGGCGCCGACAAGCGGCGCAGGCCACGACCGCAGGCGGTCAAAGAGGTCGAGGCTAAGGAGCAGTGTCTTGTTGAAAAGGACGCCTGCAAATCCAGCAAGGACGCCCAGCAAGGCACAGACGGGTAGCGCGTGCAGGGTTGGCCCGGGCATCCCGTGCATTGCAAACACGGGAGTCTCCCCCGTCACGACGCGGCAGACAATGTCCGCCGTTACGGCGGCAAGGAACGAGGCAACGAACACGACGGGAGTGAAGCTGCCGTTGAGCTCCTCGAGGGCGAAGATCAATCCGGCGAGAGGGGCGTTGAACGCCGCCGCGAGGCCCGCGGCCGCTCCGGCGCTGATGAGGGCCTTTCGCTCCCCCTCCCCCCGCTTCACCCGGAACCAAGTCGAAACCATCAGGCCCGTCGCCCCTCCCATCTGCACGGTTGGCCCCTCGCGCCCCAGGGTAAGTCCGCCCCCGATGCCGACCACGCCGGCGATGAACTTGATTGGAATCACTCGCTTCCAGAGAAGCTGCTTCTCGCCGCCGACGACGGCCTTTAGGTCCGGAATCCCGCTGCCTGCCGTCTCAGGCGCAAACCGCCTCACGAGCCAGAGACCGAACCCGCTGCCAAGGGCGCCCAAGCCCACGGCCACAAGGAGCCCCTCGGCTGGAGACAAGCGCTGGATCCATTCGATCCGGCCCATCTCGCTCGCGTGCAGCGCCTCCCGGAATCCCGAGGCGATTAGCCCCGCAACAAGGCCAACGACAAGCGCCTTCGGCAAGATGTGGCGCCGCTTGACCTCAATCTCCTTGAGGCCGGAATTAGCCGTCGGATGCGGGATCATCGAGGCCAAATGTTCAATGCGCGCGGTTTGGCGTCAAATCAGGTCCGCAAAAGGTTTTCCTCCCGAAGGGTTGCGGGACCTGCAGGCCGCGGTCATTCGGACTCCGTGAATTCGCAGAGCGCGAACACGTTGACGCCGAGCTCCTGCAGGCGGCTGGCCCCGCTCAGCTCGACCAGGTTCACGAGCGCCCCTACGTCGCTCACATGACAGCCGATCTTCTTGAAGAGCTCCACGGCGGCGCAGAGCGTCCCGCCGGTCGCGATCAGGTCGTCCATGAGGAGCACGTTCGCCCCCTTTGGCGCCGCATCCGTGTGGATCTCGAGGATGCTCTGGCCGTACTCAAGCTGGTATTCCGCGTGGATCGTCTCGCCGGGGAGCTTCCCCTTCTTGCGGACCATGACCATCGGCTTCTTCAGCACGTAGGCCAGCACCCCGGCGGGGATGAATCCCCGCGCGTCGAGGCCCGCGATGAAATCGATGGGCATGCCCCGGTAATGCTCCACGAACATGTCCATCGCCGCCGCGAAGCCCTCCGGGTGCCGAAGCAACGAGCTCACGTCACGGAACCGCACCGGCGGGTGGGGCCAGTCGGGTATCGTGCGGATCAATGATTTGATGTTCATGAAATCACCCCCCTGCGCGCCGCGTCCGGACTGGAGGCCCCGGCGGCGGGTTCAAGAATATGGGGGCCTCCACATGACTCTGAAATGCGCTCCCGAGTGAACTAAAATCCTCCGGCAGAGCGCGGCATAATCTGCTCGCCGGAGGGCGAAGGTGCTTGACTCAGCCTACGTTAGACCTGCCCTAAAAACCTGCCTCATGACCCCGCTCACCCATCGAAACAACGGATATTCGATGCTCTCCGGGAACGGGCTGGAGATCGGCGCGCTGCACGAGCCCGCGGCCATCCCCGAGGGCGCGAGCGTGAAATACCTCGATGCCCTCGACGAGAAGGACGCCGCGAAGCTCTTCCGCGAGATACCCGGGGACAGGTTCGTCAAGGTGAGCTTCATAGGCGACCTGGACAACGACGGCCTGAGCCAGTTCGGCGAAGGGGCCTTTGATTTCGTGGTGATGAACCACGTGCTCGAGCACGTCGCCAACCCGGTGAAGGTGGTCCGCGAGGTGTTCAGGATCTGCAGGAAGGGCGGCATCGTCATCCTCTCGATCCCCGACAAGGAGTACACGTTCGACCGGGGACGGGGCCTCACCTCATGGGAGCACCTCTGGTCCGACTACGTGAACGACGTCAGGCGGAGCGACGACGACCATTACGAGAGTTTCCTTCGGAGCGCGGCACCGCACGTGTTTGAGGAGCCGCCCGAGAACCTGAAGATCCACATCCAGCTCTCGAGGAACCGGCGCGAGCACGCCCACGTGTGGAACTCGGACTCGTTCGACCGATTCCTTGGGGACTGCTTCCGAACGCTGGCGATCTCCGCTGACCTGCGCTTCAGGTCGCGGGCGTCCGAGAACAACATCGAGCATTTCAGCGTCTGGCAGAAGCGCTGACTGGGCTCCGGCCCGGTTGCACCCCGGTCCCTCGGAGGGGATGCGGGAGACGTCTGCAGGCCATTCGGTCGACAGGGGGCCTACCCCAAGTAGGGCAACACCCCATGGTCGGGGCGGCCCAGTACATCTACCTTCCGCGGAGACATGGTTTCCTGCCTCAGGCGCTCGCCCGCCACCCGGTTCGTGCACCTCGAGGCTGTCCAGATTGGGCGCGCCCTGGCCGCTGCAGCGGTCCTGTTCGCGGTGCTGGGGGCCACTGCCCGCGCGCAGGTTTCGCCCGTCCCGTCCGGCGTACCGGTCGATGTGTCCCGTTTCCAAGATGACGCCCCTCTTAACTGGACCACGGGAATTGGGAAGAGCTACACGGTTCCGGCCGCCGAGGTGCCGGGGTTTCTGGCCACGCTAAGTGTCTATGACAGGATCGCCATCCCGCACGACGTGTATGACTCAACGCTCCGCAGCACCTGGGAGCACGTCCACGAGCAGCATTGGGTCTTCGACACGGACCCCTTCAACATCAACCAATTTGCCCACCCCTATCAGGGATCGATGATGTTCGGCTTCGCCCGCTCTACCGGAGTCTCCTTCTGGCAGTCGCTCGCCTACAGCAACATCGGCAGCTTCATATGGAAGATGGCCGGGGAGACCGACCTGCCCTCCATCAATGACCAAATCACCACGGGGACGGCCGGGGCCGTCCTGGGCGAGACGCTGTTTCGAATGGCGGGCCTCATCCTCGAGGACGGCGGGGAGCATCCCGGATTCTGGCATGAACTCGGCGCGGCGGTGATTTCCCCCCCGACTGGCTTCACTCGCCTTGTGTTCGGCGACCGATTCAAGGCCGTGTTCCCAAGCCACGACCCGGCGACGTTCCTGCGCCTGCGCTGGGGAGTCAGCACCGACTTGGTAAAGACGAACAACCTCCTGCTGGACGAGGGCTCGGCCTACACCGACAAGAAGCAGAGCGAGGCGATCGTCGACTTCTCGTTCGCCTACGGGCTCCCCGGAAAGCCCGGATACGAGTATGAGCGGCCCTTTGACTACTTCTCGTTCGAATTCGCCGCCCAGACAAGCGCCCATGGGCACAACTTCCTCCAGGACATCATGGACCGCGGTCTGCTCTACGGGACAGACTACGAGGTCGGCGAAAACTACAGGGGCATCTGGGGCCTCTATGGTAGCTATGACTACATCGCGCCCCCGATATTTCGCATCTCCTCGACAGCCCTCTCTCTAGGCACGACCGAGCAGTGGTGGCTGTCGAAGAACGTCGCCATGCAGGGAACAGCCCTGGCCGGCGTCGGATTCGGAGCCGCGGGGACCATTCCGCACGCCGACGGGTCACGCGACTACCACTATGGCGTGACGCCCCAGGGCTTGCTCGCCCTGCGCTTCATCTTCGGCCGAAGGACAATGCTCGATGTCACGGCGCGCGACTATTACGTGAGCGGCACGGGATCCGACAACCACTCCGGCTCGGAGCAGATATTCCGCGGCGACGTCGGCCTGACGTTCCGGGTGTTCAAGGGCCAGGCGCTGGGAATCGAGTACGTCGAATCGCACCGTCACAGCCATTACGGAACCGTCCCCGATCGGTACCAGTCGGAAGGGACATTCAGCATCGTTTATAACCTCCTCGGCAGCAACCAATTCGGGGCCGTGGATTGGCGAAAGAACGCTGTGCCCGAGAAAGAGTAAACGACCCCCGGGCGCTGGCGGCCGGTCGTGTGCAGCGCAAGGGATGCGCAGAAAATTGCCTCGGTGCAGCGCCTTTGCGGAGTTAAGGTGGCGCCGATACGACCCCTTGGGGTCGGCGCACGATATCGCCGCACGCAGGATCGGAACCTCTTTCGATGAAATCCGCCCTATTGACCGCCTCCCTGGTCTCAGCTCTGGGGACCACACTTTTTGCAGCGGATCTGCCGCCCCCGGCACGATTCACAACGCAATTCGTGACCGTGGACAAAGATGTCAGGGTGGAGGTGGTAGACTGGGGTGGCACGGGGCGGCCGCTAATCCTGTTGGCTGCGCTCGGCGCCGACGCGCACATCTACGACCAATTCGCGCCGAAGCTCACGGGCACTAACCACGTCTATGGAATCACCCGCCGTGGCTTCGGCGCATCCAGCGTCCCCGCCTCCGGGTATTCGGCCGATCGCCTCGGGGACGACGTGCTTGCGGTCATGGATTTTCTGAAGCTCGACCGGCCCGTTCTCGTGGGCCACTCGATGGCCGGCGAGGAGCTTAGCTCGGTCGGCTCGCGCCATCCCGAGAGGGTCGCGGGCTTGGTGTACCTCGAGGCGGCCTATCCCTACGCCTATTACGACAGCGCCGTGGGCGACCTGGTGATCGACTCGCTAGATCTGAGGGCAGGCCTTGAGGGCCTTCTTCCGGGCAAGGGCCGGCCCGACCAGAAGCATCTGACCGAGGAGCTCCAGTTGTCGGTCAGGCAGTTCGAGAAGGACCTCAGGGCGCGGCAGGAGGAGCTCAAGGACTATGTCGACCCTCCCAGGCCGCCCCCGAATGCACCGCCGCCCGATGTGCCGATTGCCATCCAGGGAATCATGGCGGGACAGCGGAAATACACCGATATCCGCGTGCCGACCCTCGCGATCTATGCGTTTCCCCATGACTACAGGGACGCGTTCAAGGACAACCCGGCGGGCCTGGCAAAGGCCGAGGCCGACGACATTGCCTATGTCGCCCCGCAGGCAAGCGCCTTTGAGCACGGTGTGCCCTCGGCGCACGTCGTCAGGATAGCGCACGCAAGCCACGTCATCTTCATGTCCAACGAGGCCGACGTCCTGCGCGAGGTGAATTCGTTCCTGGCCGGCATTCGCTAAGTGCCCAAGGAGAGCCGCCGCGCCGCGCGCAGGCGACTCAACCGCCCGCAATCGCCCCGACGATCATGAAGGGCTCCCGACCCTCCGCGACCGCCTGCGGCAGCGGATTCTCGTCGGGTTCATGCGAGACATCCTGGCCGCATGCGAAGAACCTCACGAATGCCCGGCGCTTTCCCGTGCCCTGGTCGCGTATTGTTCCCCGGAGCACGGGATAGGCCTTCTCGATGGCGTCCAGGACCGAGCGCTGGGTCGGTGGGCCCGCGACTTCGAGGGCAACGGTGCCGCTTACCCCCGCAAGGTTCTTAAGGTGGAACGGAAGGATGACCTTGATCATCGAAGCGTCTGCACCTCGACCGAGAGCACGGCGGGGAGGTCCCGCACGATCGGCTCCCATGTGTCGCCGCTGTCGGGGGAGGCGTAGACCTGCCCGCCCGTCGTGCCGAAGTACACCCCGCATGAGTCGAGCGAATCGACGGCCATCGAGTCCCGCAGGACGTTCACGTAGCAGTCCTTCTGCGGGAGGCCCTTCGTCAGGGCCTCCCATTCCCCTCCGCCGGTCCGGCTTCGGTAAACCCGGAGTTTTCCCTCCGGCGGGAAGTGCTCGGAGTCGCTCTTTATCGGCACCACGTAGACGGTATCCGGCTCATGCGAGTGGACCTCTATCGGGAAGCCGAAGTCGCTCGGCAGGTTGCCGCTGACCTCGCGCCAGGAGTCGCCCGCGTCGTCGCTGCGCATGATGTCCCAGTGCTTCTGCATGAAGAGCACGTTCGGGCGCGACGGATGCATCGCGATGCGGTGGACGCAGTGCCCCACCTCGGCCGTCGGGTCGGGGATGTGCTCCGACCTGAGCCCATTGTTGATCGGCCTCCACGTCGCGCCGCCGTCGTCGGTCCGGAACGCCCCCGCCGCCGAGATCGCGATGAATATCCGCCCCGGGTTGACGGGATCCGGGATGATGGTGTGCAGGCACATGCCTCCGGCGCCCGGCTGCCACCGCGGGCCCGACCCGTGCCGGCGCAGGCCCGAGAGCTCCTGCCAGGTCCGCCCGCCGTCCCCGGACCTGAAAAGCGCCGCGTCCTCCACCCCCGCGTAGACCGCCTCGGGTTCCGTGAGCGAGGGTTCGAGGTGCCACACCCGCTTGAACTCCCAGGGGTGCGCCGTTCCGTCGTACCATTGGTGGGTGCCGGCAATCCCGTCGTAGGCGAAGGTGTTCCCGACCGGCTCCCAGGTCTTCCCTCCGTCGCTTGAACGCTGGATCAATTGCCCGAACCAGCCGCTGCACTGCGAGGCGTAGATCCGGTCGGGGTCCACAGGGGATGCCTTCATGTGGTAGACTTCCCATCCCGAGAAAAGGGGTCCCTCCACCTTCCACTTCTTGCGCTTTCCGTCTGAACTAAGGATGAATGCGCCCTTTCGGGTGCCGACAAGCACGCGGACTTTGCTCATTTCAGGTTTCCTCCGTTTTTGGGGTCAGGAACTGGTTCTCTGGGCGGGCCAGCATGTATTGGCCCGTCGCCACCATGTCTAACTCCAAATGCCTGACGCGCGGCCGGGCGGAAATCTGGCGCCGCAGGGCCTCCCGGCAATACCCGCTTGTGCCACGGGGAGCCGCCCTCTAAAAGCATACCTGCCATGCCCCGGCACACCCTACGTTCAGTCCTGGCCGTGCCGTCCGTTCTCTTGTCCTTTTGGCCCGCCGTGGCCTCCTGCGCCAGCCATTCGGATCAGGCGCCTCCCGTCGCGTTTTCCGGTCTCTCCGGGGTCGCGTATTTGACCGCCGATTTTGCCCCGCTGCGCCAGTTCTACGGCATCGGAGCCGGTCTGAGAGAAGTGCCCGCGGCCCCCGGCTGCATCCGCTTTGCCATTGGAACCAGCCAGTGGATTGAATTCCAGAAGGCGCCCGAAGCCACCTGGGCCAGGCGGTTCCAGCACGTGACATTTGCGGCAGACGACCTGGACAAGCTCGAGGGCGCCCTTCGAACCCGCGGCATTCCCACGACATGGATCGGGGAATCTGGCCGGGACCGGGTCCTTCAATTGGAAGACCCTGCGGGGAACATGATCCAGGTGGCCAAGCCATGGGTTTCACCCGCGAACCCGGGCGCGCCGGGTGCCCCCTTCAGCCGACATCTTCAACACTTCGGATTGGCGGTCGCCCATTCGAAAGCGGAGGCCGAGATCGCCTTTTACCAAGGACAGCTGGGCTGTACCGAGACGGTCCGAATCGACGCACCGGATGGACGCATGGGTCTGGTCAAATTCAGGCTGCCCGGCCCCGGCGGGGAGCTCATCGAGCTCATCTTTTGCGACCCGCCGCTCAACAAGTGGGCGGCGGGCGCGTTCGATCATTTCAACTTCGAGGTCGGCGACATCGATGCGGCCTACCGTGCATTGCACCGGGGAGGCATCGCGACCCGCAGCAACCACCTTCCGACCGTCAATGGGGAGCACCTCTGGGCGATCGACATCATAGACCCCGAGCTTACCCGGATGGAGATTCAGGTTCTTGCACCAACAAGCACGCCGGTCGGGAGAATATCCCCGGTCGGAGGCGAGTCCGCCAGGCCCCTGTTCGACGGCAGGACGCTCAAGGGATGGGAGGGAAACCTCGGCACCTGGCGCGCCGAGGATGGCGCCATCGTCGCGGGAGCCCTCGATCGCCGGCAGCCTCACAATGAATTCCTGGCGACGACGGCGGACTACGGGGATTTCGAGCTGCGCCTCCAGTACAAGGTCGAGGGTACGGGTGGGTTCGTGAACGGCGGGGTGCAGTTCTGGTCGCAGCGCGTGCCAGGCAACTTCGAGGTCTCGGGCTACCAGGCCGATCTCGGCGCGGAAAAGGACGGCAATCTGTACGACGAAAGCCGGCGCGGCGCGGAGCTGGCCGCGCCGTCACCGGAAGTCCGCTCCGTGGCGCTAAGGCCGGGAGACTGGAATGACTACAGGATCCGGGCGGAGAAGGGCCACATCCAGATCTGGCTCAACGGCGTGAAGACCGTCGACTATTCCGAGCGCGCTCCGGGGATTCCGCAGCAAGGGAAATTCGCGCTGCAAATCCATGGCGGCGCCAGCACGAGGGTTTCCTACAGGAACCTAGAGATCGAAACGTTTCCCCAGCCGTAGTGGAGCGCCGATTGGTTCCCGGAGATCAACCGCCCGCTTTCAGGTTCCCGGCTCCCCTTTCCTCCCATAGCTGGGCCAGGTGGATGAGGGTCTCGACGGACCTCGCCATATCCTGAAGGCTCACCCATTCGCGTTGGCTGTGCACGCCGTGCATACCGGTGAACAGGTTGGGTGTCGGCAGGCCGCGGGCGGTCAGGTTGGAACCATCGGTGCCACCCCGCACCGAGGGCGAGATGGGAGTCATCCCGGCGCGCCGCAGCGCCTCGCGTCCAAACTCCACCGGGCGCATGTCCTTTTCCAGCCAGTAGCGCATGTTGCGGTACTGCTCCTTGAACGTGAGGCCAAAGCGGGCGCGCGGCTCGGCGGCCCTCAGTCCGGTTACAATGGCCTCCACGCAGGCGCGCTTTGCCGCCAGTCCGTCGAGCTCGAAATCGCGAAGGATCATCCAGATCGTCACCTTGTCGGCAGTTCCGCGCACCTCGAGCGGATGGATGAATCCGTCCCGCCCTGAGGTTGTCTCGGGGGACAGCTCGCGGGGTAGCGCCGTGATGAAGCGTCCGGCGAGCCGGAGCGCGTTGACCATGACGTCCTTCGCCCACCCCGGGTGCGCGGCTATCCCTTCGATCTCGAGCACCGCCGAGTCGGCGCTGAAGGTCTCGAAGTCGATCTCGCCGAGCTCCTCGCTGTCGAGCGTGTAGGCGACGTCGGCGCCGAGCTCCGCGATGTCGAGCTTGTACATGCCGCGGCCAATCTCCTCGTCGGGATTGAAGCAGAGGCGCAGGACGCCGTGCGGGATCTCAGGATGCATTAGCAGGTGACGCGCCGCAGCCATCACTATGGCGACGCCGGACTTGTCGTCGGCCCCGAGGAGCGTCGTGCCGCTCGCGGTGATGATGTCCTGGCCGATCGCCTCTCGAAGGTGCGGGGTCGTGCCGACATCGAGCCTCTGGCTGGGGTCATCGGGCAGCGCTATCGGCCGGCCGTCGTAGGACCGGTGGACGATCGGCTTTGCGGCGCTTGGAAGGTTTGTGGCCGTGTCGACGTGGCCGCACCAGGCCATCCGCGGCACTCCCGGCTTGGTGGATGTCGCCGGCACCGTCGCAATGACATAGCCGTTCGCGTTGAGGGTCACGTCGGTGGCCCCGATTTCGCGCAGCTCGGATTCAAGAAGGCGAAGGAGATCCCATTGCCCCGGCGTGCTGGGGAACGTCTCGGAGTGTGAGTCGCTGCGCGTGTCGATCCTCACGTAGCGCAGGAATCGTTGGAGAAGGTCTTCGGCGTCGATCTGCATGGGCCACGCTCGGTGCGGGGAAGGCGGGATTCAAACAGATTTCTCGGGCGATCTAACAACGATGTCCTCCTTGCCTTGGCGACCCTGCTCCGGACGCCATTTTAAAAAAAGGGTGCGCAGCTCCTGACACTAACTTGCGGGACCGTTCCCGACCGTGACCGCGGGCTCGTCTCTCGACCGCAAGGTTGAACTGACGTCTCAGGGCCTCGTGGCCTCAACATACATACTCTCGCGCGCCCGGGATTCTAAATCGATGGCCATCTCCGGGTCACGGGAAACACCGAATCTGGATCGTTCGATCCGTGTGAACCCGGCCTCCGCCAGCACTAGCTCCATTGTGTCATAATCGTACGCGAACTTATGCTCACCGAGTTGCCGGAACACAATGTTGACCATTTCCATCTTGCTCTTAACGCGAACCTGCAGCCACGGATCCGTCATGTCCGCCTGGAGCTTCCTTAATGAAATCATAGGGGCCCAGCCGTCCGTGCAATAGGCCCTGAGATATTGCTCCGCGTCAGGAACAACGATTCGCAGGGTGCCCCCAGGGCGAAGGATCCTAAACGCATCCCTGATAAAGGCGGGCCCTTCCGAATAATATTCCAGGTGCTCAAAGAAATGTTCGGTGAAAACCCCTCTGGCGGACCCATCGGGCAAGGGGAGCTTCTGCCGGCAATCGCATACGATGGAGATATTTGCGCGAGGGAATGCATCGATGTTAATCCATCCGGACCTTCCCGACTCACCCGCTCCGATGTTGACCAAAGCATTCCGTACGCCGGCATGAAGCTTCTTTAGGCGCGGATACCGGAAACGCATGCAGGACATTCGAATCTCAAATCGCAGTTGGGCCCATAACCCCCAGGGAGCCATTCGCGTTAATGTCCTACGGACCAATCCCTTAAATGCTTGCATCTTTGATTCTAGAGGGAGCTAAGAAAGCCCATTGCTAAGGCGCGCCGGCGGCAAACGCAATGCCGCCTCCACGTTTCAACTCGTGCCAGATGAGTTCGCACGAGTGAGGGTCAGTCTTGTGTTCTCCTTCAGCAAAAAGTGGTGCTCGGGACAGGATTTGAACCTGCACGCCTTGCGGCAACGGCTTCTAAGACCGTCGTGTATGCCAATTCCACCACCCGAGCAATGAGGAGGGAACCTGCGCGAAGTTTGTGGATCCATGTATGGTGGGCAACCTTTTGTCGGAATCGTGGCGATTCCGCTTGCCGGACGCCCTCCTTCCGCAGCCCGCATCCCATGAATACGCCGCGCACGCTCGCCATAGCCCTCGCCCTCCTCTGTCCCGCGGCGGCCATCATGACCAGCGGCTGCTCAAAGTCGGAGAACTCCAAGGTTTCCGACGCCTACAATGACACGAAGACGGCGGTGAAGGATGCCGCCCTCGAGCTGAAGGTGGCGGCGCTCAGCGCCTGGGACCGGGTCCGGGATGCCACCTTTGACAGGCGCTCCGAATTTTCCGCCGGCCTGGACGACGCGATCACGAGGATGGACGCAAGGGTCACCGAGAAAAAAGCAGCGCTCAAGCCGGACACGCCCGAGCGAGCGCGGGCGATTAGGGATTATGACCAGGCCCGGGCCGAGCTTAGGGACCGGATGATCGACCTTGCCAACTGCACCGCCGACACGTGGGGAGACGCGAAGGCACAGGCGTCAAGGGCCTGGGGCAGGGTCGAGACCGCCTACGAACGGGCGCTGAACTAGGCCCGGGGCGAACTCAGCTCGTCCCAAAGCCCAGCCGGTCGCCCATGCGGGCATAGGTCTCGATGCAGTTCGCGCTCTGCGCGACAAGGTCGGCGTCAAAGATCACGCACCCTGCGCGGAACAGCGTGATCACGCAGGAACCGCCAAAGGCGAACATCCCCTTCTCCTCCCCCTTCACGGCCGCCCTGCCGGGCACGAATCCCTGGACGATGCTGCCCACGTTAGTGGCTCCGACCTCGATCATGGCCACCGTCCCGAAGTCGGGGGCCTCGATGAGCGTGATGAACCGCTTGTTCTGTACCAGGTAGCGGATGTTGCGCCTGAGCGCGACCGGGCTCACGGAATAGAGGGAGCCCTTCACGAGCCTGGCCTCCCCGGGGATCCCGGAGACCGGAAAATGGAACCTGTGGTAGTCGCTCGGGCAGAGCCTCGAGATCAGCATGGCCCCCCCGGCGAAGCGTGCGGCGAGCCCCTCGTCCCCCAGAAGCTCGCCGAGCGTGAACTTGGCCCCCTTGACATAGAACCCGTCTGCCTTGTCGACATCGGGAAAGACGAGGTGCCGGCCGTCCGCCGGCAGGACGGTGATGCTCGCCCCCTGCGCAATCGGCCGGCACTCCGGCTTTAGCGCCCTGTGGAAGAACTGGTTGAACGTCCTGAACTCAAAGGCCGACTTCGCGAACTCGGAGACGTCGATGTCGTAGTCCGCTATGAACCGGAAGATCTGGATGTCGCTGCCCTCCCTGTTCATCTGCCTCCCGTAGTACCAGGAGAAGAGGCGCCTGCGGACGAACAGCCAGACGGCAAGGCGCCCGACGGGGTTCTCGTAGGCGAACCTCAGCCAGCGCTCGCCGAAGATCTTTTCGGTCTTCGTCGTCCGGTCGTACCGGTCAAAATAGCGGATGGGTTCGGATTGCAAAGGGGCTGTTGCGATTTTCCCATTTTTCGCAGATTTTCACGGTTCGCCATGGAAAACTTCACCTATTTCAATCCCACGCGCATCCATTTCGGCCGAGGCCAGATCAAGGCCCTCGACGAGGAAATCCCCGCCGACGCCAAGGTGCTCCTCCTTGCGGGCGGCGGCAGCATCCGGAAGAACGGCGTCTATGACCAGGTCCGAAAGGCCCTCGGCAAGCGGGCGGTGACGGACTTCTTCGGTGTCGAGGCCAACCCCGACTATGACACGCTCCTCAGGGCGGCGGACGTGGTCCGCAAGGGGAAGCTCGACTGGATCCTCCCGGTGGGAGGCGGTTCCGTCGCCGACGGCGCCAAGTTCGTCGCGGCCGCCGTCAACTACAAGGGCGACCCGTGGGAGATCCTCCTCACCCGCGGCGACAGCCTTGGTTCGGCCCTGCCGATCGGCGTCGTCCTCACCCTGCCGGGCACGGGCTCGGAGGCCAACCGGGCGTCCGTCATCAGCCGGCGCTCGATCAAGGAGAAGCTCGCCTTCCTGAGCCCGCATGTCTTCCCGAGGTTCGCCGTGCTCGACCCGGAGACCACCTTCACGCTGCCGGAGCGACAGATCGCCAACGGCGTCGCCGACGCGTTCACGCACGTCATCGAGCAGTACCTGACCTTCCCGGCCCGGGCCGCGCTCCAGGACCGCTTTGCGGAGTCGGTGCTGCAGGTGCTGATCGACGAGGGCCCGACGTCGGTCAAGAACCCGACGGACTACGACTCCCGGGCGAACGTCGTGTGGGCCGCCACCTGGGCCCTCCACGGGGTCATCGGCGCCGGCGTCCCGCAGGACTGGGCAAGCCACACGATCGGCCACGAGCTCACGGCACTCCACGGCATCGACCACGCGAGGACCCTGGCCGTCGTCGTGCCGAGCCTGCTCAACGTGCAGAGGGCTACCAAGGGGGCCAAGCTCCTGCAGTACGGCGAGCGCGTCTGGGGAATCCGCGAGGGTTCAGAGCAGGCCCGCATCGATGCGGCCATCGACCGAACCCGCAGCTTCTACGAGTCCCTCGGGCTCCGCACCCGCCTGGCCGACTACAACGTGAGGCCCGACGTCGCCTCCGAGGTCGCGCGCCGTCTCAAGGCCCGCGGCGAGGTGGGCTTCGGGGAACGAAGCGACATCACGCCCGAGGTGGTTGAGAAGATCCTCCGGCAGGCGGCCTGATCGTTCCGGGGCCGCCCTGCGGCTCCCTCATTTGCCATGAAGTCCCACCGCAAGGAGCTCTGGTTCGAGGTCCCGCAGCGCCGCCAGTTGCTCAACATCACGCCGCAGGTCGAGGAGGCCCTAAGGGAGAGCGGGATTAGGGAGGGCCTCTGCCTCGTCAATGCCATGCACATCTCGGCCTCGGTCTTCATCAACGACGACGAGAGGGGCCTCCACGAGGACATCGAGAAATGGCTGGAACGGCTGGCTCCTGAGAAGCCCCATGGCCAGTACGCGCACAACCGGGGTGAGGACAACGCCGACGCGCACTTGAAGCGCACGATCATGGGGCGCGAGGTCGTCGTCGCGGTGACCGGCGGGAAACTCGACTTCGGACCCTGGGAGCAGATCTTCTACGGGGAGTTCGACGGCATGCGCCGCAAGCGGGTGCTCGTGAAGATCATCGGGGAGTAACCCCCTCGGCACAAAGCAGGGCTACCGCTGCGCGTTGACCCGGATAGTGCCGTCGGCTTCGGTCGTCACGTCGCCCAGGGTGAGGATGCGCCGGTCCGCGTAGATCTTCTTAAGGGCGTCGGGATCGCGGACCTGCAGGAACCACGGCATGAACCAGGCCCACTGGGGCTGGCGATCAAGGAGATCGGGCGACGGCGACTCTCCCACCTCCCCTAGCGCGATCGGCTTTCCTCCGGCCAATTTTGCAAGGTCGTCATGGTGGGACTGCTTCCAGTCCTTGTGGTAGACGTCGGCCGCGAGGACATCCACGTACTGGGCGCCGGGATAGAAGTCCTCGTAGGCACCCGCCTCGTCGCCGGGGGTCGCGCGCGGGGCGTTGGTGTCCCAGACCCATATCAGGTTGTCCAGCTTGTGGACGTTGACGAAGCGGTCGTACATCATGATCCAAAGCTTCCTGAACCCGTTCGCGCCCTTCTTGTCGCACCACCAGAACCACTTGCCGTTCATCTCGTGGTACGGGCGCCAGAGGACCGGCACGTGGGCGTCCCGCAGCTGCCCCAGGTAGCCCGCGATCACGTCGACCTGCTTCTGCCACGCCAGGTTGAGCGGCGTGCCGTCGGTCGTGAGCTCGTCCCACTTCTGCTGCGAGGGCCGCCGCTCCCAGGTCCAGATGTCCGTACCGTCGCAATAGTCGTCCGCGCCCGGGGGGGCCGCATGCCACATCAGCGTGATCAGGTAGCCCGACTTGTGCAGCCGGATCGCGGTGTCGACGATGCGCTGGCGGACCACCTGCGGCGTCGCGTCGACATAATACACCGGGTCGAACGGGTTCGTCAGGTTGAGCGGCCCGCAGTGCTGGAACTTCTGGGGCTCGGTTCCCTTGTAGGCGAAGCTGAAGTCCGAGCCCCAGAGGAGGGGCGCCTTGCCGGTGATCGCCTTGGTGAGATCGGTGTACTTCGATCCCGACGAGGCGAAGTTGTGCTGGGCCGCTATGGTGTAGTGGCCGCGGATCTCCTCTAGGAAGGCCAGGAGCCTCTGCGCCTCCGGGGTCGCGTTGGGGTTGACCGGCTTCCCAAACTGGCGGACCGGGGCAAGGAGGAGGACGGCCGAGGCCAGCCAGGCGATGCAGCGTGTAGTCATGGAGGTGCGGGTGTCTCCGGGGCTAGGGGGGCCCTCAGGGCTTCGCGTCCCAGAACTCCTGCCTGTCGCGGTGGGTCTCCGGGGCGGCCCTAAGCGCCACGTCCAGGTGCATGACCTTGCGGCCGCCCTCGACCGTATAGCGCGGCCACTCGGGAAGACCCCCTCCGTTCGGGTTGCCGGTCTTCGCGAAGTTCGTCCAGTAGGTCCCGATCTCGTCCGACAGCCTCCAGTCCGCGGGCTCCCATGCGACGTTGTGCATGGCGCCGATGGCACCAAAGACATAGGAGATCTCGCTCGCGTGCACGGCCCCGATGTCCGCGGAGGTCGCGGGCATGCCGTTGACCACGGTCCCGGGCGCGACCGGGACGGCCCGGTCGAAGGAATACCGGTAGACCGGCGAGCCCCCGGTCGCCAGCTGCATGTCGATCCATTTCCAGGTCGAAATAATGATGAACCGGTCCCCGGCGAGGTCGCCGGCGGACCGCACGGCCTCCGAGTCGGTCCTTGCCGGGTAGAGCCTGAGGACCTCGCCGGCCAGGTCGCCATACTCGGCATGAACCGCCTTTGCGAAGCCCTCGGCCGTGGGACGCTTGTCACCAAAGACGGAATACACCCTGTTTTCGTCCGCGTTCCAGCCTGCCAGGAGGGGGACATGGCTCTGCTCGCCCGCGGCGTAGATCGCCGTCATGTCCTTCGGGAGGACGTACCCGTCGACGACGACCCCGGGCTCAAGCTTCGTGTCGTCCCGCGAGGCCTTGAGCAGCCGGTCGGCGGGGATGGCCCTGAGCTCGGCAAGCGTCCTCGCCCCCAGGGACGACGCAAAGGCCGCCCCCCTTCCCTCCGCCTCGCCAAGCGCGGACACGTCGGACGGGTTCCTGGGTGTTCCCACAAGGGCGCCGCTTTCGCCGATCGCCTTCTGGAACAGGCCCCTGGCGAGGGGCGTCGCCACCTGGATGCTGACCGAATATGACCCCGCGGACTCCCCGAAGATTGTGACGTTCGAGGGATCTCCGCCGAAGGACGCGATGTTCTTCCTCACCCACTTGAGGGCCGCGATCTGGTCCATGATGCCGTAGTTGCCCGACCCGACCCGGCCCGATTCCCTCGAAAGCTCGGGATGGGAGAAGAACCCGAAGACGCCGAGGCGGTAGTTCATGCTGACCACCACGACGCCCTTCCCCGCGAGGTCCTTTCCGTCCTGGCGGGGCTCTGAGGTCGCACCGGCCTCGTATCCACCGCCGTAGATCCAGACCATGACCGGCAGGCGTTCCACGGCCGACTTTGCGGGCGTCCAGACGTTCAGGTAGAGGCAGTCCTCGCTGGGGCCCTTGTCCCGGAAGATCATGTCCGAGTAGATGTGGGCCTGCATCGGCCGCGGCCCGAACTCGGTGGCGCTGCGGACGCCCTCCCAGGGCGCCACGGGCATGGGCTCTCTCCAGCGGAGGTCGCCCACGGGCGGCGCCGCGAACGGGATCCCCTTGAACGCGCGGACCCCCGTCCCAGCGATCGCCTCCCCCTCGACGATCCCCGAATCTATCCGCACCTGGTCGCCCGCCCGCGCTCGAGGCGAAAGGGTCATGGCGAGAAGCAGTGCGACGGTTCCGACTCCATAGGAGGCTGCATGTGTGTCCATAGGTGAAATGCCCGCCCGGCGCCCGGCGCAATGGCGCGCGGCCCGTATGGGCCGCGGGGGATCGAGGCCGGGAGGGCCAATGAAGCCCTACCCACCCGGGGGTGTCAACCGCCGGAGCCCGTAGCCCGGCTCAGGAAACCACCCATTCCCCGTTCTTGACCGAGAACGTCACCTTCGAGCCCTCGGCGATCTCGCCAGAGACCAGTCCGCGGGCCAGGCGCGTCTCGATCTGGCGCTGGAGGTAGCGCTTGAGGGGCCTCGCGCCAAACACGGGGTCGTAGCCCTTCTCCGCCGCCCACTCCCTCGCCTTCTTGTCGAGCACGACGCTCACCCGGCGCTCCGCCAGGCGCTTGTTGAGG